>Ga0209679_1000315_pt1 | contig 19607 bp, 8 predicted proteins | sample WorMetHEROISLAND_4_FD_187408 | JGI IMG/M metagenome (GOLD analysis project Ga0209679, IMG submission 187408) | Marine gutless worms symbiont microbial communities from Max Planck institute for Marine Microbiology, Germany - Olavius sp. 2 HERON... ...
ATACCTTGCCAGAAATTAAGAGTCATGGGGCTATCAGATGGTGTACATTTCACGATCCTGCTTTCGCTCTGCTAGGCACAATACCGGCGTGTGATGGACAGACGTCTGGACGGACGGACGGACGGACACGTCGCTGTTGCAAAGACCCGCGCTAGCATAGCGTCACGTGGGTAAAAAGTATTTCTGAATGTTTGTTGATTGAGGAAATTGCATCTCGTCTAAATATATCATGATAATGACAATTTGACATGCAGATTGAAGATCACAAGCTATATTTCCGTGAGTGTGCACGTTCAAAGTGTGGAACGTTGGATTATATTGATCACGTACCAGGCGGAGGTGACTTGAAGGTACTGAACATTTTAAGATACACTAGTATGATTAAGATTAAATAGGTGGCTTTGTTTTTGAGCTGATTGTGTCCATAGTGGCATATCTGCAGTTTAGGATGAGGTTATCTCTGTTACCATTGCGTTTTTACTCTCTAGTGCAAGTTATCAGTTGCCTTTTAGAATGATAAAAAATATCCGTGTGTTTTTGTCCGAATTTTAGTGTGATTTATTTGAAAGTCATATTGTTTTTAAAAATGTTTTCAAAGAAGCAGTTTTCTAGATTTTATGTTTTGTCCTTTGGATTTGTGTTATTTCTAGAAAATTAGGCTTTGGAATATCTTTCACTATGGTGTTTTCCCAATGGATTTTGTACGATAATGTGCTGATTTTATGTACTTCATTTCTGTGAATGTTTGTACATTATCTTAGTTGAACCTGTTCCTAAGTAGGACAATGGATATATATGTGATATTTTTGGATGTATAGATTGAAAATCATAGACTGTATTTCCACGAGCGTGCACGTTCAAAGTGTGGTTCGTTGGATTATATAGATCACGTACCTGGCGGAGGTGACGAAAAGGTATAGACATGATTTACCGTTAGTGGAGTCTGATACTAATGTTTTCCTGTAGAATATTCGTAATATGAAGCATACAGTGCAGAATGGAGAGCATAGATTGATTTTTCGGTGTCACATGGCAACTTAGGCTCTGTCGTGGTTTCCTGGTGGGGTGTTTAATGCGCATTTGCTGTTGCACTAGAATGACGGTTTTGTAATATTTTAAAGGTCAAAACAGGGTGTTGGAAAGTCTTTATATAAGTACTAATTCTGAGACTGATAGGTGTTGAATTCCAAACGAATTTCTTGTGGAAATACACTGTATTGTTTATTTATTTGTTTGTAGATAGAAAAATTCTATGCTTCGTTTCATGGAGAACGCACAATCAAAAAGTGGCACGTTTTGATTATGTAGATCATCAGTGTGGTTCTCAGAATAATAAGATATCTTCACTGCTAGTGATAAACAAGGTTCCTTTATCACTGGAGTAGTCAGCAGAGCTTTGGCTGCATTACATTTCGTGGCGCCGTCTGTCTAACACTTCTTCTCGACCTTCAAAACAGGATAGGCGTTAGTCCTCCACGATACTCTACCTGCGTGAATAATTTCAACCTGAGACTTGCCTTACTACCGGTACATAAGATATCACTTGACGAAAAAGCGTTATCTCTAATAGTAATGTCCCACCGATCAATCACCCTCCCGCCCAGTTAGTTCAACTTGAATTGCAGAGCCTCTGCTGTGCTGAGGAATTATTAGTGAAACTGCTTGTTTCTTGCTGGGGCTACGTTTTGTGTTTTTTTTTGCTGATGCATTCCTTGCAAGATGGTTTTATTCTGTAAAAAATATTTCTGAATCGGTGTGAGTAGTGAAAATTGCATCTCTTGCTGAATATATCATGAAAATGACATTTTGACATGTAGATTGAAGATCACAAGCTATATTTCCGTGAGCGTGCACGTTCAAAGTGTGGAACTTTGGATTATATAGATCACGTACCAGGCGGAGGTGACAATAAGGTACTGAACATTTTATGATACACTAGTATGATTAAGAGTAAATAGGTGGCTTCGTTTTTGAGCTGATTGTGTCCATAGTGGCATATCTGCAGTTTAGGATGAGGTTGTCTCTGTTGTCATTGCGTTTTGTTCTGTCTGACAAGTTATCAGTTGCCTTTTAGAATGATAAAAATATCTGCGTGTTTTCGTCAGAATTTAAATGTCATTTATCTGCTTCTTGCAAAAAAGAGTACACTGCAGTATGTAATCATTGTAATGAAATCTTCACTCTTGCATCTCTGTGGATTTGTGTTATTTCTAGAAAATTAAGCTTTGGGAAGTCTTTGAGTACGGTGTTTTGCCAATGGATTTGTATCATTACGTGCTGATTTTATGAACTTTGCGTCTGTGAATGTTTGTACATTATGTAAGCTGAATCTGTTCTATGTGACATATGAGTGTTATTTTTTGACGTTTAGATTGAAAATCACAGGCTACATTTCCGCGAGCGTGCACGTTCAAAGTGTGGTTCGTTGGATTATATAGATCACGTACCTGGCGGAGGTGAAGAGAAGGTATAGATATGATTTACTATTAGTGGAGACTGATACTGATGTTTACTTGTAGAAGATTGGTAATATGAAGCACGCACTGCAGAATGTAGAGTGTAGATTGATTTTTCGGTGTGACAGTTGGCAAGTAAGGCTCAGTTGTCGTTTCCTGGTTTCGCCGTCTGTATAACACTTCACCGCGACCTTGAAAACAGGATGGGCATCAGTCCTCCACCATACTCTACCTACATTCAGAGTATCAACTTGTAATCTGTTGTACTTCTTGAAATATCACTTGACAAAAAAGCGTTTATCTGATACTAATGACCCACCGACCCACCCAGTCACCCACGCGCCCAATTAGCTCAGTCTGAATCGCAGAGTTTCAGCTGTGCTGAGGAGTTATTAGTTAAACCGCTTGTTTCATTTCATTCATGTCACGGCTACATTTTGGTTTTTTGCTAGTGCCTTCCTTGGGGCATGGTTTTATTTTGTGAAAAGTATTTCTGAATGTTTGTTTATGATTGAAATAGCATCTCTTCTAAGTGTATCATGAAAATGACATTTTGACGCATAGATTGAAGATCATAAGCTGTATTTCCGTGAGCGTGCACGTTCAAAGTGTGGAACGTTGGATTATATTGATCACGTACCAGGCGGAGGTGACAAGAAGGTACTGAACATTTTAAGATACACCTGTGTGATTAAGATTGAATAGATGGCTTTGTTTTTGAGCTGATTGTGTCCATAATAACATATCTGCAGTTTAGGATGAGGTTATCTCTGTAACTCTGTTATCATTGCGTGTTTTACTGTCTGGTGCAAATTATCACCTTTTAGAATGATAAAAATATCCTTGTGGTTTCATCGGAATTTCAGTGCGATTTATTTGACAGTCATATTTGTTTTTAAAAATGTGCTTGAAAAGAAGCTTTTTTCTACGATTTTATGTTTTGTCCTTCTAATTTGTGTTATTTGTAGACAATTAGGCTTTGGAATATATTTCGCAACGGTGTTTCGGCAGGGGATATGCATGGTAATATGCTGATTTTCTGAACTTTGCTTCTGTGAGTGTTTGTACATCACGTAAGTTGAACCTGTTCCTAAGTAGGACATATAAGTGATATTTTTGGATGTGTAGATTGAAAATCACAGGCTATATTTCCGCGAGCATGCACGCTCAAAGTGTGGTTCGTTGGATTATATAGATCACGTACCTGGTGGAGGTGACGAGAAGGTGATTACTGATGTTTATCTACTTGTAGAAGATTGGTAATATGAAGCACGCAGTGCAGAATGTAGAGTGTAGATTGATTTTTCGGTGTCACAGTTGACATTTTTCGGTGTCACAGTTGGCAAGTAATGCTCAGTCGTGGTTTCCTGTTTCGCTATCTGTATAACACTTCGGCGCGTCACTGAAAACAGGATGGGCATTAGACCTCCACCATACTCTGCCTACTTGGACAGTTTCAACTTGAGATCTGTTGTACTTCTTGAGATATCACTTGACGAAAAAGCGTTTCTCTAATACTAATGACCCACCGACCCACCCAGTCACCCACCCACCCAATTAGCTCAATCTGAATCGCAGAGTTTCAGCTGTGCTGAGGAGTTTTAGTTAAACTGCTTGTTTCATGCCAGGGCTACGTTTTGGTTTTCTTGCTAATGCCTTACTTGCGGCATGGTTTTATTTTGTAAAAAGTATGTCTGAATGTTTGTGGATGATGGAAATTGCATCTCTTCTAAATATATCATTAAAATGACATTTTGACATGTAGATTGAAGATTACAAGCTATATTTCCGTGAGTGTGCACGTTCAAAGTGTGGAACGTTGGATTATATAGATCACGTACCTGGCGGAGGTGACAAGAAGGTACTGAACGTATTAAGATTCACTAGTATGATTAAGATTAAATAGATGGCTTTGTTTTTGAGCTTTTGAGCTGATTGTGTCCATAGTGGCATATCTGCAGTTTAGGATGAGGTTACTTCTGTTGCCATTGCGTTTTGTACCGTCTGATACAAGTTATCAGTTGCCTTTTCGAATGATAAAAAATATCTGTGTGGTTTCGTTAGAATTTATATATCATTTATCTGCTTCTTGAAAAAACAGAACGTTGCAGCATGTAGTGGATTTGCATCTGTGGATTTGTGTTACTTCTAGAAAATTATGTTTTGGGTAATCTTTCCAGAAAGTGCTGATTTTACGAACTTTGTCTCTATGAATGTTTGTACATTATGTAAATAGAACCTGTATGACGTATCAGTGTTATTTTTTGACGTGTAGATTGAAAATCACAGACTATATTTCCGCGAGCGTGCACGATCAAAGTGTGGTTCGTTGGATTATATAGATCACGTACCTGGCGGAGGTGACGAGAAGGTATAGATATGATTTACTGTTAGTGGAGACTGATACTGATGTTTACTTGTGGAACATTGGTAACATGAAGCATGCACTGCAGAATGTAGAGTGTAGTGATTTTTCAGTGTCACAGTTGGCAAGCTGTCGTGGTTTCCTACTTTCGCCGTCTGTATAACACTTCCCTGCGACCTTGAAAACAGGATGGGCATTAGTCGTCCACCATACTCTAGCTACATGCAAAGTTTCAACTTGAGATCTGTTGTACTTCTTGAGATATCACTTATTAGTGAAACTGCTTGTTTCATACTGGGACTACGTTTTTTGTTTTTTTTTGCTAATGCATTCCTTGCAAAATGGCTTTATTTTGTGAAAAATATTTCCAATGTTTGTGGATGATGCAAATTGCATCTCTTGCTGAATATATCATGAAAATGATATGATGTTGATGTGTAGATTGAAGATCACAAGCTATATTTCCGTGAGCGTGCACGTTCAAAGTGTGGAACGTTGGATTATATAGATCACGTACCAGGTGGAGGTGACAAGAAGGTACTGAACATTTTAAGATACACTAGTATGGTTAGGATTAAATAGATGTCTTTGCTTTTGTGCTGATTGTGTCCTTAATGGTATATCTGCAGTTAGAATTAGGTTATCTCTGTTACCGTTGCATTTTTTACTGTCTGGACAAGATATCAGTTGCCTTTTAGATTAATAAAAAATATCTGTGTGGTTTCGTTAGAATTTATGTCATTTATCTGCTTCTTGAAAAAACTGTACGCAGCAGCATGTTGTGGATTCTTGCATCTCTGGATTTGTGTTATTTCTAGAAGATTATATTTTGGGTAATCTTTGACTGTGGTGTTTTGTCAATTGATTCTTTCCAGAATGTGCTGATTTTACTATCTCTGTCTCTATGAATGTTTGTATATTATGTAAGTAGAACCTGTATGACATATCAGTGTTATTTTTTGACGTGTAGATTGAAAATCACAGACTATATTTCCGTGAGTGTGCACGATCAAAGTGTGGTTCGTTGGATTATATAGATCACGTACCTGGCGGAGGTGACGAAAAGGTATAGATATGATTTACTGTTAATGGAGACTGATACTGATGTTTACTTGTCGAAGATTGGTAATATAAAGCACGTACTGCAAAATGTAGAGTGTAGATTGATTTTTTGGTGTCACAGTTGGCAAGCTGTCATGGTTTCCTACTTTCGCCATCTGTATAACACTTCCCCGCGACCTTGAAAACAGGATGGGCATTAGTCCTCCACCATACTCTAGATGCGTGCAAAGTTTCAACTTGAGATCTGTTGTACTTCTTGAGATATCACTTATTAGTGAAACTGCTTGTTTCATACTGGGACTACGTTTTCTGCTTTTTTTGCTAATGCATTCCTTGCAAAATGGTTTTATTTTGTGAAAAATATTTCCAACGTTTGTGGATGATGCAAATTGCATCTGTTGCTGAATATATCATGAAAATGGCATTTTGACTATAGATTGAAGATCACAAGCTATATTTCCGTGAGCGTGCACGTTCAAAGTGTGGAACGTTGGATTATGTAGATCACGTACCAGGCGGAGGTGACAAGAAGGTACTGAACATATTAAGATTCACTAGTGTGATTAAGATTAAATAGATGGCTTTGTTTTTGAGCTGATTGTGTCCATAGTGGCATATCTGCAGTTTAGGATGAGGTTACTTCTTTTATCATTGCGTTTTGTACTGTCTGATACAAGTTATCAGTTGCCTTTTAGAATGATAAAAATATCCGTGTGATTTTGTTAGAATTTAAGTGTTATTTATCTGCTTTTTGAAAAAACAGTACGCTGCAGCATGTAGTGGATTCTTGCGTCTCTGTGGATTTGTGTTATTTCTAGGAAATTATGTTTTGGGTAATCTTTGACTAGGGTGTTTTGTCAATGGATTCTTTCCAGAATGTGCTGATTTTACGATCTTTGTCTCTATGAATGTTTGTACATTATGTAAGTAGAACCTGTGTGACATATGAGTGTTATTTTTTGACGTGTAGATTGAAAATTACAGGCTATATTTCCGCGAGCGTGCACGATCAAAGTGTGATTCGTTGGATTATATAGATCACGTGCCTGGCGGAGGTGACGAGAAGGTATAGATATGATTTATACAGTCACAGTCACTCGTGATGCTAATTTTTTCTGTTATCGTGTCATTAACATTTGGAACGCACTGCCATCCTGTATTGTGCAGTCTCCTACTGTTGCGACCTTCAAAAGGCGCCTAGCTGCCTTTGACCTATCAAGATTTAGTTGTTTTTAATTATTTTTCTGTACGGGCTGATTTTATGTTTTTTTTTCTTATTTTAGCTTTTTGAGTTTGTTGTTGTTGGCCATCTTTTATGGTTTTATTCTTTGCATGTTTTGATTTTGTGTTCTTGCTTAAATAAATGATTGATTGATTGATTGATTTACTGTTAGTGGAGACTGATACTGATGTTTACTTGTGGCAGATTGGTAACATGAAGCACGCACTGCAGAATGTAGAGTGTAGTGATTTTTCGGTGTCACAGTTGGCAAGCTGTCGTGGTTTCCTACTTTCACCATCTGTATAACACTTCCCCGCGACCTTGAAAGCAGGATGGGCATTAGGCCTCCACCATACTCTAGCTACATGCAAAGTTTCAACTTGAGATTTGTTGTACTTCTTGAGATATCACTTATTAGTGAAACTGCTTGTTTCATACTGGGACAACGTTTTTTGTTTTTTTTGCTAATGCATTCTTTGCAAAATGTGAAAAATATTTCCAATGTTTGTGGATGATGCAAATTGCATCTCTTGCTGAATATATCATGAAAATGATATGTTGATGTGTAGATCGAAGATCACAAGCTATATTTCCGTGAGCGTGCACGTTCAAAGTGTGGAACGTTGGATTATATAGATCACGTACCAGGCGGAGGTGACAAGAAGGTACTGAACATTTTAAGATACACTAGTATGATTAAGATTAAATAGATGGCTTTATTTTTGAGCTGATTGTGTCCGTAGTGGCATATCTGCAGTTTAGGATGAGACTGTCTCTGATATCGTTGCATATTTTACTATCTGGACGAGATATCAGTTGCCTTTTAGAGTAATAGAAAATATCCGTGTGGTTTTGTCGGAATTTAAATGTGATTTATTTGCTTGTTAAAAAACTGTACTCTGCAGCGTGTAATGGAATCGTGGTTTCCTGGTTTCACCGTCTGTATAACATTTCCCCGCGACCTTGAAAACAGGATGGGCATTAGACCTCCACCATACTCTACACCATACTCTACCTACTTGCAAAGTTTCAACTTGAGATCTGTTGTATTTCTCCAGATATCACTTGACGAAAAAGCGTTTCTCTAATACTAATGACCCACTGACCCACCCAGTTACCCACCCGCCCAATTACCTCAATCTGCATCGCAGAGCCTCAGCTGTGCTGAGGAATTATTAGTTAAACTGCTTGTTTCGTGCCAGGGCTACGTTTTGGTTTTTTTGCTAATGCCTTCCGTGCGGCATGGTTTTATTTTGTAAAAAGTATTTCTGAATGTCTGTGGATGATGGAAATTGCATCTCTTCTAAGTGTATCATGATAATGACATTTTGACGTGTAGATTGAAGATCACAAGCTATATTTCCGCGAGCGTGCACGTTCAAAGTGTGGAACGTTGGATTATATTGATCACGTACCTGGCGGAGGTGACAAGAAGGTACTGAGCATACTAAGACACACTAGTATGATTAAGAGTAAATAGACGGCTGTTTTTAGCTGTTTATGTCCATCGTGGCATATCTGCAGTTTAGGATGAGGTTATCTGTGTGATCGTTGCGGTTTTTACCGCACGATACACGTAGTGCTAGCGCGGTATTGCTATCGTAAGTCGTCCGTCCTTCCGTCTGTCTGTCTGTCCGTCCGTAACGTTGATGAAGCTGAGCGTATAGGTTGGACTAGTTCGAAATAGAGCTGTCGAACGATTAATTTTTTTAATCGCGTTAATCGTGTGATCAATTATTTTAATTGCGCGTTAACGCGTTAATTAACGCGTCAATTCGACACGTCCAGTTTATGTTGTAGGGTGCCGTCAGCGAACGACTGCACGTCTTGCTGTTCACGACTCATCTACAAGATGCAACCACTGTCAAACATGCCATCAAACAATGATGCAAAAATGACAAATTAAACGACATTTGTTGTTATTGTTAATATATATACATCTTTATTCATCAGATATACTGATAGTATAAACACAATACACACACACACACACGCTCACACACACTCAATGTAGAACATTGAATAATTAATTGAGTATTATTCGATCGTCAAATAACCGCAGTTTAATTGGGTATTGGAACCCCTGCTTCATAGAATTTACGTATGTGCGTTATTTTTTTTAACGGCGTTAATTTTTTTAATCGCGATTAATTCTTAATTAATTAACGCGTTAATTCGACAGCTCTAGTTCGAAATTAATTACACGAGTAATTAGCTTAACGTCTTTGCTCCTCGGAGCCACAACATCGGCAATCTAGTCCAAAGGTAACACCCCGAAAATTCGTGTGGAATAGGGTGGGGTTTCGCTCTCCTGAAGGCTGCAATATCTCTGAAACGGGGCAAGATATGTCCAAGGTTACTATTGATGACCTATAGGAAGTCGCATACTCGCTTTCGATTGGTGTCAAAATCAACGACCTTGGATGACCTTGAAGGGCTATTACGCACTCTCGATGAAAAGACGTGCGTCTTTCGGAGCCCATCACAAAAATTTGAATGAAGATAGACTACACTGTCAGTGACGATGATGTAGCCCAATGACTCTAGATTCTGGCAATGTAAGGACTATGCGGATATTCGCATGGGTTCCGTGAAAGGGGGCGTCAAACGACGTGGGGTAATCAAAAACGTCGATTTCGGACGCTACGTCTTCGGTACCTTAGGAAATGAGGCCAACATTATTATATATAGTATTATTTAGTCCCATGTCGCCTTTCCGCTGACCCCAAAATACGTGACCTTGTATGACTTTGAATGGGTTGAAGGGCCATTTTACGTTATATGTTCACTATTACGAACGGCCACTGACTAATTGTTTGTTACTTATTTACTGTCGTTTGTTTATTACACGTGATGTGACCAGTGGAGAAGTGCGGGAAGCGGCGTATAGCAAACACTGATCCGCGGAGCGGCAGAATATTTGGAATCCGCGGAAAATCTGCGGATCTTCCGTGGACGCTATATCGTTGGAACCTTAACAAATAACGCCAACATTATTATATAGTATTACGTATTGCTTTATCGCCTTTCCACTGACTCCAGAACACGTGACTTTGAATGACCTTGAATCGCCGTTTTGCGTTAAATTCTGTTTTGTGCCAGTATGTTTGGAGCTCTGAAGCCTGGCTTCGAAGCTTGCATGGCTACTCTTAAACTTGTAATGAATATCGTCAGCGAACTTTAAACCGAAAAGAACAGCTGCGGCATCGCACGGTTTCCTTGCAACAGCACGGCTTTCTTGTTACTGTTTGGTACAAGTTATCAGTTGCCTTTTAGAATGATAAAAAATATCCGTGTGGTTTCGTTGGAATTTAAATGTCATTTATCTGCTTGTTTAAAAAACAGTACACTGTAGCATATATCGTGACTCTTGCATCTCTGTGTTATTTCTAGAAAATTACGCTTTAGGAGATCTTTGACTGTGGTGTTTTTTCAATGGATTCTTTCCTAAATGTGCTGCTTTCAGTAACTTTGTGTCTGTGAATGTTTGTACATTATGTAACTTGCACCTCTTCCTGTATATGACATATGGGTGTTGTTTTTTGACGTGTAGATTGAAAATCACAGGCTATATTTTCGCGAGCGTGCACGTTCAAAGTGTGGTTCGTTGGATTATATAGATCACGTACCTGGCGGAGGTGCAGAGAAGGTATAGACATGATTTACTGTTAGTGGAGACTGATGCTGATGCTTTTACTTGTAGAAGAGTTCTTACTATGAAGCATACTGTGCAGAGTGTAGAGTTGAGTGTAGATTGATTTTTCCGTGTCACAATTGGCAAGTAAGGCTCTATCATTGTTTCCTGGTGGGCCGTTTAATGCGCATTGTGTATTGCACGAGAATGGCGGTTTTGTAATATTTTAAGTATCAAAAGAGGCTGTTGGAAAGTTTTTATATAAGTACCAGTTCGGAGTCTGATAGACGTTAATTTCCAAACCATTTTCTGATGCATAAGATGCTTTTTTATTGCTTTATAGATAGAAAATTTATACCGTACCCTTTGTTTCTATGAGAACGAACGATCAAAACATGGTGCATTTGATTATGTAGATCATCAGCGAGGTTGTGTATAATAATAAGATACCTTCAGTGCTAGTGACAAGCAGGGTTCCTTTATCACTGGGGTAGTCGGTAGAGCTTCGGCTGCATTACAGTTCGTGGTGCTGTCTGTCTAACACTTTTCCATCGACCTTGAAAACACGATGGGCATTAGTCCTCCACCACACTCTACCTATGTGCAAAGGTTCACCTTGAGATCTCTTGTACTTCTTGAGATATCACTTGAAAAAGCGTTATCTCGAATAGTAATGACCCACTGACCCACCCTGTCACCCACCCGCCCAGTTAGCTCAGTTTGTATCGCTGAGCCTCAGCTGTGGTGAGGAATTATTAATGAAACTGCTTGTTTTATGTCTTGTACATTTTGTTTTTTGCTAGTGCATTCCTTGCGGGATGCTTTTATTTTGTAATAAGTATTTCTGAATGTTTATGGATGATGGAAATTGCATCTCTTGCTATATATATCACGAAGATGACATTTTTGACGTGTAGATTGAAGATCACAAGCTATATTTCCGTGAGCGTGCACGTTCGAAGTGTGGAACGTTGGATTATATGGATCACGTGCCAGGCGGAGGTGACAAGAAGGTACTGAACATATTAAGATTCACTAGTATGATTAAGATTAAACAGGTGGCTTTGTTTTTGAGCTGATTGTGCCCATAGTGGCATAACTGGCATATGTGCAGTTTATTGTGAGGTTATCTCTGTTATCATTGCATTTTGTACTGTCTAATAATACAAGTTATCAGTTGCGTTTTAGAATGATAAAAATATCCGTGTGTTTCGTCTGAATTTAAATGTGATTTATTTGAAAGCCATACTGTGTTTTCTCGAGAAGCAGTTTTATGTTTTGTCCTTCAGATTTGTGTTATTTCTAGAAAATTGGGCTTTGGGAAAACTTTCACTACTTTGTTTTGCCAATGGATTCGTATCATAATGTGCTGATTTTATGAACTTTCTGTCTGTGTATGTCTGTGCATTATACTGTATAAGTTGAACCGTTTTCTAACATTGACATTTAAGTGATATTTTTTGATGTGTAGATTGAAAATCACAGGCTGTATTTCCGCGAGCGTGCACATTCAAAGTGTGGTTCGTTGGATTATATAGATCACGTACCTGGCGGAGGTGCCGAGAAGGTATAGACATGATTTACTGTTGGTGGAGACTGATGCTGATGCTTTTACTCGTAGAAGGTTTCTTGATATGAAGAAGAAGATATTTATTTGGCTCAAACAATAATGACAATGAATATGACAATATTAGACATTTAAACAGAGCCAGTTTGCCTGAAAACCCTGCGGTCAACCAAGCTGGCCAACCAAACACATACAATTTGTTGATTTAAGCATACAATGCATACTGTAGTGTGTAGATTGATTTTTCATCATCACAATTGGCAACTAAGTCTCTATCGTGGTTTCCTGGTGCGGTGTGTAATGTGCATTGGGATTTGCACGAGAATGGCGTTTTGTGATAGTTTAAGGATCAAAAGAGGCTGTTGGAAAGTTTTTATATACCCGGTAAGTACAAATTCCGAGTCTGATAGATGGTAAATTCCCAACCATTTTCTTGTGCAAGTAGTTGCTTATTTATTGATTTCTAGATAGAAAAAATCATACGCTTCGTTTCTGGTAGAACGGACAATCACATTGTGGCACGTTTGATTATGTAGATCATCAATGTGCTTGTTATAATAATAAGATATCTTCACTGCTAGTGACAAACAAGGTTCCTTTATCACTGTTGTAGTCAGCAGAGCTTCTTGGCGCCGTCTCTCTAACACTTTCTGTTAACCTTGAAAACACGATGGGCATTAGTCCACCTCCATACTCTACCTACTGCAAAGTTTCACCTTGAGATCTGTTCTACTTCTTGAGATATCACCTAACAATGAAGTGTTTTCTCGAATAATAATGACTCACCGACCCACCCAGTTACCAACCCGCCCAAGTAGCTCAATTTGTATCATACAGCCTCAGCTGTAATTATTAAATAAACTACTTGTTTCATGTCTTGTACGTTTTGGTTTTTTTGCTAATGAATTCCTTGCGGGATGCTTTTATTTTGTAATAAGTATTTCTGAATGTTTGTGGATGATGGAAATTGCATCTCTTGCGGAATATATAATGAAAACGACATTTCGATGTGACGTAGATTGAAAATCACAAGCTATATTTCCGTGAGCGTGCACATTCGAAGTGTGGTACGTTTGATTATATGGATCACGTGCCAGGCGGAGGTGACAAGAAGGTACTGAACATATTAAGATACATTAGTATGATTAAGATTAAGTAGGTGGCTTTGTTTTTGAGCTGATTCTATCCATAGTAGTATATATGCAAATTATTATGAGGTTATCTCTGTTATCATTGCATTTTGTACTGTCTGATACAAGTTGTCAGTTGCCTTTTAGAATGATAACAAAATATCTGTGTATTTCGTCAGAATTCAAATGTGCTTTCTTTGAAAGTCATGGTGTCTACTGTGTTTCTAAAAGAAGCAGTTTTATGTTTCGTCCTTTGGATTTGTGTTATTTCTAGAAAATTAGGCTTTGGCAAATCCTTGCCTACGGTGTTTTGCCAATGGATTCGTATGAACTTTTTGTCTGTGAATGTTTGTATTTATATATAAGTTAAACGTGTTTCTTACTATGACATATAAGTGATATTTTTGGATGTGTAGATTGAAAATCACAGGCTATATTTCTGTGAGCGTGCACATTCAAAGTGTGGTTCGTTGGATTATATAGATCACGTACCTGGCGGAGGCGCCGAGAAGGTATAGACATGATTTACTGTTAGTGGAGACTGATGCTGATGCTTTTACTTGTAGAAGATCTCTTAATATGAAGAAGAAGGAGATATTTATTTGGCTCATTGTCATTATTCATTGTCATTGTCAATTTTTTACTGTTAGTTTAGACCGACGCTGATGTTTACTTGTAGAAAATTGGTAGTATGAAGCATACAGTGCAGAATGTAGAGTGTTGATTGATTTTTCGGTGCCAGATTTGGCAAGTAAACTCTACGTGGTTTACTGATGCGGCGTTTAATTTGCATATGGCTTAGGTTTTTGCACGAGAATGGCGTTTTTGTAATATTTTGAAGGTAAAAACACGCTGTTAGAAAGTTTTTATATGAATGCTAATGCTGAGCCTGATAGTTGTTATATTCCAAACGATTTGCGTATGGGAAAATTGCTTATTTATTGGTTCAAAGGTAGAAAAATCATACGCTTTGTTTCCAGGATAACACACAGTCAAAACGTGGCACATTTGATTATGTAGATGATCAGCGAGGTTGTTACAATAATTAGATATCTTCACTGCTAGTAACACGCACAGTTCCTTTATCATTGGGGTAGTCAGTATAGCTTCGGCTGCATTACTGTTCGTGGCGCTGTCTGTCTAACACTTCCCCATCGACCTTGAAAACAGAATGGGCATTAGTTCTTCACCATACTATGTGCAAAGTTTTACCTTGAGATCTCTTGTACTTCTTGAGATATCACTTGACGAAAAAGTGTTATCTCGAATAGTATTGACCCACCGACCCACCCAGTCACCCACCCGCCCAGTTAGCTCAGTTTATATCGCTGAGCCTCAGCTGTGGTGAGGAATTATTCATTAAACTGCTTGTTTCATGTAAGTAAGTAAGTAAGTAAGTATATGATTTATAAAGTGCCAAAGTCTGAATGAACAGAATCATGTCTTGTACGTTTTGTGTTTTTTGCTAATGCATTCCTTGCGGGATGCTTTTATTTTGTAATAAGTATTTCTAAATGGTTGTGGATGATGGAAATTGCAGCTCTTGCTGTATAATCATCAAATGACATTTTGTCGTGTAGATTGAAGATCACAAACTATATTTCCGTGAGCGTGCACGTTCAAAGTGTGGAACGTTGGATTATATAGATCACGTACCACGCGGAGGTGACAAGAAGGTACTGAACATGTTAACATACTCGAGTATGATTAAGATTAAATAGATGGCTTTTGTTTTTGAGCTGATTGTGTCCATAGTATCATATGCGCAGTTTATGATGAGTTTATCTTTGTTATCATTACGTTTTGTACTGTCTGATGCAAGTTATCAGTTGCCTTTTGCAATGATAAAAATATCTGTGTGTTTTGTCGGAATTTAAATGTGATTTATTTGAAAGTCATAGTCCTTCGGATTTGTGTTATTTCTGGAAAACTAGGCTTTGGAAAATCTTTCACTACAGTGTTTTGCCAGTGGATTTGTATCATATTATTATCGTTGTTCTGTTGTTAATCATTATTGTTCATAATGATCATAGGTGGCCAGCTATGATGGTATTTTACCTTTCTGGCAGCCTGCCATTGTTTGAATTTGTGTGTATCTTATTGTATGTCGTTTCACTGATATGGCAAATAAACTCTTTCTCTCTGTCTCTCTCTTTTCCCCTCTCTTTCTGTCTCATAATGTGCTGATTTTATAAACTTTGTGTCTGTGAATGTGTCTGTACATTATAAATTTAATAAGTTGAACCATTTTCTAACCATGACATTTAAGTGATATTTTTTGATGTGTAGATTGAAAATCACAGGCTATATTTCCGCGAGCGTGCACATTCAAAGTGTGGTTCATTGGATTATATTGATCACGTACCTGGCGGAGGTGCCAAGAAGGTATAGATATGATTTGCTGTTAGTGGAGACTGATGCTGATGCTTTTGTAGAAGATCTCTTAATATGAAGAAGAAGGAGATATTTATTTGGCTCATTGTCATTATTCATTGTCATTGTCAATTTTTTTGTAAACCACTGGTCACACAGTGTGTAGGTTGGTTTTTATGATTGATTGATTGATTGATTGATTGATTGATTGACTGATTGAGCATTTAAACAGAGCCAGGTCGCCAGAAATCCCTGAGGTCAACCAAGCTGGCCACCCAAGCACGTAGAATATCTTGATTAAAGCATACAGTGGAGAGTGTAGAGTCTGGATTGATTTTCCCCCCGTGTTGCAGTTTGTAAGTAAGGCTCTATCGTGGTTTCCTGGTGCAGTGTGTAATGTGCATTGGGATTTGCACGAGAATGGCGTTTTGTGATAGTTTAAGGATCAAAAGAGGCTGTTACAAAGTTTTTATATAAGTGCTAATTTGGAGTCTGATAGATGGTAAATTCCCAACCATTTTCTTATGCAAAAAGTTGCTTATTTATTGATTTCTAGATAGAAAAAAATATGCTTCGTTTCCAGTAGAACGGACAATCACAATGTGGCACGTTTGATTATGTAGATCATCAACGTGGTTGTTATAATAATAAGATGTCTTCACTGCTAGTGACAAACAAGGTTCCTTTATCACTGTTGTAGTCAGCATTACATTTCTTGGCGCTGTCTCTGTAACACTTTCCGTTAACCTTGAAAACATGATGGTCATTAGTCCACCTCCATACTTTACCTACGTGCTAAGTTTCACCTTGAGATCTGTTCTACTTCTTGAGATATCACTTGACGAAAAAGTGTTATCTCTAATGATAGTGACCCACCCAGTCACCCACCCGCCCAATTAGCTCAGTTTGAATCGCAGATCTCAGAGCCGTACTGTACTGAGGAATTTTTAGTTAAAACCGCTTGTTTCATGCCAGGGCTACGTTTTTGTTTTTTTTTTGCTGATGCCTTCCTTACGGGATGGTTTTATTTTGTGAATAGTATTTCTGAATGTTTGTGGATGATGATAATTGCATGTCTTGCTGAATATATTATGAAAATTACATTTTGATACGTAGATTGAAGATCACAAGCTATATTTCCGTGAGCGTGCACGTTCAAAGTGTGGAACGTTGGATTATATAGATCACGTACCACCCGGAGGTGACAAGAAGGTACTGAACATATGAAGATAAACTAGTATGATTAAGATTAAATAGATGGCTTTGTTTTTGAGCTGATTGTGTCCATAGTGGCATAAGTGCAGTTTATTGTGAGGTTATCTCTGTTATCATTGCATTTTGTTCTCTCTGATATAAGTTATAAGTTGCCTTTTAGAGTGATAAAAATATCGGTGTGTTTTGTCCAGGGATGTAGTCAAGACTTGACTACTCAAGACCAAGACTGAGACTGTGAGACTCGAGGTTGCAATACCGAGACCAAGCCTTAGACTCAAGGTCTCAAGGCTGAGACTGAGACCGAGACGCAAGGTCACGAGACGGAGACGGAGACCGAGACTTGAGGTCGCAAGACCGAGACCGAAGTCCAGACTCAAAAACCTGTTTACAAAAATGTCAGTTATTTATGTCAGTCCGTAAATGGACGCTGTATAATTTTTAATACTGTCAGTAATATTGTTAGAATGCATGATCATACGATCGACGTATATCAGTCCTGATACATCGCTTGCAGATGCGCTGTTATAACCTAGCAACGGGCTATTTATTATCATTAGCAACGGCCTGTTATAGATGGAAATTCCCGGGGCTGTTATCAGTGCGAGTGCTTCTGTAGGTCGCAGCTTAGTTTGGAATTTCCATATGTCATGGGCAGCGACGGACGTCTCTGATTGGTTGGTGCAGCTAGCGCCAGCGCTGTGTATGCATTGCAGCAGACGATCAGTTTTCATTCATTAGTAATGGCAGATAAAGTAATTGACTCATTCAACTTCCTTAACGGAAGTATACATGGCAACATTACAATAAATAAAAATGACAACGCATCACAAGCTGCAAAGCGTCGTCGTATTGTCATCGACAGCGATTCCAAAGAATAGGCCAGGCTGCATACCTTGTTCTTGCATTCTGCAGTTTAGTTCCGCCATAGATAAGCGTTGCTATTTCAACTCTTATTGTAAAATGACTACATTTATTTGCTGTTTTACGCATAATTTAATTATTAGTTCAATTGTCATCGTTGTGATTAAACGTCAGCTTAGAACTTCTGCCATTCAGCAAAGTTACTGATATACGTCGATCGTATGATGAAGAGGTTATGACACGGCTATTTTCGTATGGGCACTGTATCAAGCCCTAGGTCGATAACTGCCCTCGGCTTATCCCTCGGCTACGCCTCGGGCAGTTATCAACGCTCGGGCTTGATATGCACCAATATGAAAACCGCTGTGTGATAACCTCTAAATTAATACTGTATGTTATGTATGTTTGAAATCACGGTTAAAATGAAAACAGAAACTTCAAAGATTAACCAAATATCAGTTTCATATAGTAGTTCAAATGTGCTCATTGCACTTTAGATAGATCAGTGCAGACAGCGTGCGGTCTCCACGTCTTGCACGGTGTGGCCGCATTATCACTACGCCATAGCTGAACACTCTTTCGACAGGTGACGACGACGCAGGAACACAGAATATCTTGTCCAACAGTGGAGGGATGATGTCATAATGCTCGGCAGCAGTCGCAGCATGTGCCAGCTCCCAGGCCTTAACACCTGATGTCTGCGAAGCAATAGACACCATACGTTCTACATGTGCAGTTGACACTGTTACTGCAGATACTGAAGCCGAACTGCCAAGTGGATTTGCTTGGTTATCCTGGCGGCGTCGGTCATAAGATGCGAAGAGTGACAGCTTGGCCTTCTTTGCAGCGAGCGGTTCTGTGATTTCTTGTGCTTCACATGAAGTTGCTGGTGTTGAAGCCAGCTCGAGACTGACACCAAGACCGAGACCGAGACTCCAGGTTGCAAGACTGACACCAAGACCGAGACTCTAGGTCTTAAGACCAAGACCGAGACCGAGACTTTGAAGTTTGAGTCTCGAGATGTCTCGAGACCAAGACTCGAGTCTCGAGAACTACATTAGTCCTACACCATACTCTACCTACTGCAAAGTTTCACTTTGAGATCTGTTCTACTTCTTGAGATATCACTTGACGAAAAAGTGTTATCTCTAATGATAATAACCCACCGATCCACCCAGCCAAGCACCCGTCCAATTAGCTCAATTTGAATCGCAGAGCTGTACTGAGGAATTATTAGTTAAACTGCTTGTTTCATGCCAGGGCTTTTTTGTTTTTTTTGCTAATGCATTCTTTGCGGGATGCTTTTATTTTATGAAAAGGATTTCTGATTGTTCGTGAATGATGATAATTGTATGTCTTGCTAAATATATCATGAAAATGATATATCATGAAAATGATATATTGATGTGCAGATTGAAGATCACAAGCTATATTTCCGTGAGCGTGCACGTTCGAAGTGTGGAACGTTCGATTATATGGATCACATACCACGAGGAGGTGACAAGAAGGTATTGAACATATTAATATACACCAGATTAAATAGGTGGCTTTGTTTTTGAGCTCTTTGTGTCCATAGTGGCATATCTGCAGTTGTAGGATGAGGTCGTCTCTGTTATGATTGCATTTTTGCGCGCGACAGCATATATGCTAAGCGCGCATATGCTATCGCAATTCCGTCCGTCTGTCCGTCTGTCTGTCTGTCCGTCTGTCCGTCTGTCCGTC
>Ga0209679_1000316_pt1 | contig 19583 bp, 10 predicted proteins | sample WorMetHEROISLAND_4_FD_187408 | JGI IMG/M metagenome (GOLD analysis project Ga0209679, IMG submission 187408) | Marine gutless worms symbiont microbial communities from Max Planck institute for Marine Microbiology, Germany - Olavius sp. 2 HERON... ...
AACTGAAATTATTTTACACTTCCGGTATCAAGTGGTTGAGCTCTGAATAAATAAACAAAATCATATGATGACCAGAACTTATCCAGACGATTCTTAAATATACTATACATTGGGACCACTAGTAAAGTAAAGTCGTTTAGTTAGTTCTTTTGTACGAATATACAGCTAAATTAAAGGGGAGGGGTCTGTGGAGGGGCTTGCCCCTCCCCAGAGAAAATAATATAATAATATATTACACCGCTATCTGTCTTTCTGTAGAATCGTGGTCCTCAATACGATACATTGGGACCACTATTGTACTAACCACGCCCTTTTGGACGACTAGCAAACTAAAATCGTTTAGTTAGTTCTTTTGTACGAATATACAGCTAAATTAAAGGGGAGGGGTCTGGGGAGGGACTTGCCCCTCCCCAGAGAAAATAATATATTACGCCGCCATTTTGTCTTGAGGACCACGATTCTACTTGAGGACCACGATTTTACAATTACGCCACCATCTTGTCTTGAGGACCACGATTCTACAGTCGTCCCCAAGAATAGTGTTTATGTTACATTCTGATGAAACCAAAATTATGTTGTACAGTAAATTTTAAATAAAATATTTAGATAAAATTTGCAGTATGTAACAGATGCGTTTACAGTTCTCAAAACTTAAGCAATAGAAATCAGTAACAGTAGCAGTAACAAACAGTAACAAACATTACTTAATGCTAGAGCTGTCGAGCGATTAATTTATTTAATTGCATTAATCGCATGATTAGTTATTTTAATCGCGCGTTAACGTGTTAATTAACGCGTCAATTCGACAGGTCTAGTTTATGTTGTAGGTTGCTGTCAGCGAACGACTGCACGTCTTGCTGATCACGACTCATCTACAAGGTGCGACCACTGACAAACTTGCCATCAAACAATGGTGCACAACTGACAAATGAACCAACATTTGTTGTTAATAATTAATTGAATATTATTTAATCATCAAATAGCCACAGTTCAATTGCATATTGGAACTCCTGCTTCATAGAATTTATGAAACAATGGTGCACAACTGACAAATGAACTGACATTTGTTGTTAATAATTAATTGAATATTATTTAATCGTCAAATAGCCACAGTTCAATTGCATATTGGAACTCCTACTTTGTAGAATTTATGAATGTGCGTTCATTTTTTTAACAGCGTTAATTTTTTAAATCGTGATTAAGTCTTTAATGCGTTAATTAACGCGTTAATTCGACAGCTCTAATTATAAGCAGTTTGTCTCGTATTTTCTGGAAAACTTGTTTCTTGCCGAAACATTGTAGCTAGAAATAACTGCAGTGGCAACTAGAGAACGCTGGATACAACGCATTACCTTCACTGTCGAGACTAATGCAATGCGTGTGCAGTCACGGCTCGTCAGGCATACATGCACACACACACAGAGTGACAGCATGACAGACGGACGCCGAGCGACACAATACCTTCTCTGCTTGCTAAGCAGCGGCGAAAGTAATTAGCTTGTACAGAATGAACAACAGTCTTGTAAAAACTAAGAACAAAGAAACTATATAAGAATTAGGTAACTAATCGCGCAGATTCTCAGAAAACGTGTGTTACATAATGCTATACAAATTGGAGTGGATGTGTTGGCTGTCGTTATTAGTTATGATGTATTTATATCTGTTACTTATGTATAAATTGAAGGGCTTTATTTTATCGATGACTATTGTCAGTTTGTTATATTTCAATAATACGGGCTTGGGTGGGGCCGACAGTACATGGCCTAGCCCCCAAGGCCCGGGCCGTTTTCTTTTATCGAAATTCCAGGCCCCGCTCTGCCCGCAGGCCACCTGGCCCGTGCAAGGCTCTAACTCCATATGATGACCGAAAAAGCTGTTTTAAGTTTACATGAAAAGTTGAAGTGCAGTGTCAGAGTGAGTTCTGTCAAAGTCACTGTTTGAAGTGCACCGTGTACTGACAGAAGGGCTATGTAGCTGATCCTTTGAGTTGTCCATGGCACAAGACCATGGTATGCTTCTGCAGCAGTGGGCAGACAATTGCTTTCTTTGAGAAGTGTGGAAATGTCCATTGCTAGAACAACACAGTAAAAGAAGCCAGGACGTTGCTGGCACATTTGACTAGCCAAGTCAACACTGGATCTAACTAGCACTGTTTGGTTGTTGATTTTGTGAGAACTTTCTTCACTTTGTTGGAAATTCCAGTGGCAGGTCATACTGTGGCTTTGACGGATGCGATGTTCAATGTTTGGTTGCAAAGCTGTGGCAAGCCAGCATTATTAATTACATACCATTACAAGTAACTTAATAACAATATATGGAAACTGATTTTTGCACACACAGTACGTTTTATGCATTGTTACACTTATGCAACAATGCTCTTCTGTTGTAATGCAAAATTGTCAACTTGCCATATTAAACTTTTCTGTATGCAGTGTGCGTGAGTTTGAGTACACTACAAAATGTGTCTGTTTTGGTTTCCTACAGAGTAGATTTATGTTAAAATTAAATTCTTTGGAACATACTTTTTGTCATGTCACAAACAGCATCGTAGCCAGTTATTTGGTACCAGTTGGACGACTGGCTTGTTATGGAGACCCAGCTTGTGTGAGAAATCCATCTTGTATTAAAATAAGTGACTGGATCCCCTGCTTGCATTAGAGACCTGGCTTCTGTTTGAGTCCTGTCTTGTATTAGACGTTTTATGGTTGCATGCAGAATCCTAAAGAACCCAAGCCAGTGATTAAGAAACTTTATTTGGTGTGAGTAAATAACCCACTCACTTTGACTGTGGGATTGCTTATCAAGAATGGACATCAGTGTATATACTGTAAATAGAAGTAGTAGTTTAACTGAAGACATTGGTCCGAAAGTCTGCAGTAATATGTCAGCAGGTACTTTGCATAATGTTTACTAGTTAATGTTGACCAGGAAGTCATGATATTCAGGTTTAGTGGACATGAAAATGTCACGAATGTGTTTGTTTCTTATGAGCAGTAACCCAGTTCTGCTGTTCACTAATCTGCTACCATTTCTCTTTGTGAAGTGTGCTGTTAACCATGAATAAAATAAATTTGTTGAAATTTTAAAGCAGGGATCTCAAACACTTGGCCTACGGGCCGATTATCTGCAGCCCATAATGGCATATGTGGACTGGCAAAAATTTACCAATGAATGCTGTCAAGTGAACAGCCAGAATTAAGGAACATCTTAACTGTGAGTAGAAGTAAAGTCACCAAACATTCATTTTCAAGCAACAGTTGCAGTTTAACTTGCTAATTTAAATTATTAATGCAATTTTATCATTTATAAAAAATGATTGCAACCCACGGACTGGTGTTTTTCCCACAAAGCCTGCATACCTAGCTGAATTTGAGACACCCTGTTTCTGAGCATTCGAAAGAGTTGTAATTTTCACGTTCAACTGATTGTTGTGTTGTGTTGTGTTGTGAAATGAAGTATAGCTCCGTAGACACGAGCCCCGTCAGCAAATATGTCATGCATCCTTTCTGGAACTGGTTAGTCGAGGTATGCAAACTGATGATGTTGCCGATCAGTTTTAGTAGGCTTTGTCAGAATACTTGTGTTAACATACTATTTTGTAGTTCTTTAAATTTACAAATTTTTGCAGAAATTAGCACCACAATATTTCTGATGTTCATGTTTAAATGTTTTTGACCATTATTACTCTGCATATTTCATAATTGCTTTCTTACCACAATGTTACTGTTTTAGTCATTGTTGTCATCACTAGTATTGTTATTATCATTATTATTCATATTGTTCTTATTCATATTATTATTACTGTTATTATTGTTGTTGTTGACATTATTATTGCGGGCACTTGAAGAGTACAAAGTGCATTATTGCTATTGATGTGGCTTCATGATTGGTTGATTGTTTACGATGATGAATTGTTACTGAACAGCCGGGTAGATCATTGTGCAACTTTGTGCAGCGGTTAGTATGGACCAATGTCACCTTATGTTAGATTGGGTCACGGTCCCTCAAAATTGGAGTTAACGAGTTGTGTCCCCGACACTTCAAGGTGGGTGGCTTGGTGGCGTAATGATTAGAGCATTGAACTTTTGATCGAGCGGTCGTGGGTTCGACTCCCAGTCGGGTTGCTGTCAAGTAACAACTCTAGGCAAGTTGTTCACACCCATGTGCCTCTGTCACCAAGCAGTATAATTTGGTACTTGCCAAGGGGCGATGTTCTCTGGCCAGGAAGGTAACCATAGGTCTAGCGTCACACCGGCCATGTGTCCAGTCTTAGTGGTCTATCCACGTACGGTTCAGTGGCCTAGAGAGGAAGATGAGCACCCCATCTACGCTCCGGAGGGCACAGCACTTTTTACCTTTCTTACTCTAAGGTCGTATTTAGGTCAGCAGCATTATCTCTTTCTGAATGAGAAAATTTTGCTGAGGTTAGAACAGACTTGGAGAGCAGGGGATGTCTGAAAATTTGAATTTTGTTGGATTCTAGGGTGAAATATGTCAAAATGGCTGGACAGATCAAGCTAGTTGTTGGAATGAGGCTACTCTGTCTCGTTGTGTTAATAGGATCTTATTCTGTTCTAGATAAGTTTCCTTTGTTACATAACTTTACCGAGACTGTGGACTTCTCTTTTTTCGTACTTTTCATCATACTGCAGTGCAGGCATTGTCAGCTAATAATGTGTCCCTTGAAGTCGGTGACAGAGATCAGTTTGCTTTGTTCACACGACTTGACCACCAGCTGATCCTACCAGTGATGTGACCAAGACCAGAATCTCAAGACCAAGGAACTTGAGACCAAGTCCAAGCTATTCAAGGCCAAGACCGCATTTTTCAAACCTTGACTGTGGTCTTGATTGTTGTCTCAAGACAACAATGCAACTTTGCCCCCCCCCCTCCACATGCCCATTTTGCCAAATGTCTTTTGCCAAATGTCTTTCATGTCTGTTATTTATTATTAATGCATTTGCTCAGCAATGCTATTAAAAATGTTAAAAGGTGCGTATAGCTCTTTATGGGAACCCATCTCAGAGCTTCGGGGCATCAAATGCCATATGGGATCACACAGTATTACTGCCACCCGACACAAGTGAATGCGCCCCACCTTAACCCCAGCTAGCCAGGCTGGTACTCGATTTTCCTACTTCGGAGGAGTGAAAGGCTGAGTTGACTAGGCAGCTTGATAATCCTAACCGTTACACCACCAAGTTATGTGCTGATTCTTGATCTATGTCGTAAATAGTGACAGGACCATTCATGGTGTGAAATAAAATCGTCAGTAAACACATTTTAGCATTACATCTATTTTAAACAGCTTGAGATAATTTCGTTGAGTAACTAGTAACATATTTGTTTTTGTTGCAGTTTTATCCAATGTGGATTGCTCCAAATGTATTGACATTTGCGGGATTCTTGCTACTTGTTCTACAGTTTTTCCTGTTTACATATTATGACAACTATTTCTATGCATCAGATGACATGCATCCTGAGTATCCACCAGTCCCCAGAACCATCTGGTTAATAGCGGCACTTTGCATGTTTTGGGCACATCAGCTTGGTGAGTTTGAGTTGCTGGTTTGATGTGATAGTAGTAGCAGCAGCTGTACATTTTTAGTACCTTTTTTTTGTAATTATTGAATAATTTAAAAGCATTTGAATTTTGGTAACATTTGAGAATCCTTCATTTCGTTTGGTGCTTTGACACTGTTGGTTGGGTGACAGGAAGGGCATCCGACTTATAAAAAATCTGCTACAGGTATCTGCAACACCTTGTTAACTTGGCCTTACCTGGATTGGTTCTAGAAAGGTGGGCCGTTTGAAAGCAGGGTTGGAAAAATCGTGATTTTTAAAAAATCAAAAAAATCAGATTTTTTATTTAAATCAGATTTTTTATTTTTCAGAAAATTGTATTTTCACGATTTTCAGTTCATATGATGCTGTAAAGCATCAATGTATAACCAAGATTGCGGAAAATCTCTGAAGCATTGTGAGTTGCGCATTGCACAGAATTAAAGTTTCTGAACCAGTGACTGTAAAATCAGTCGTCGAAGAGATGAATAAGTTGAATAAAAGAATAAAACAATACATTTGTTTCTGTTTATTATAATTTTTCGTTGGTAAGTGAAATCATCAGTATGATTTAAATCACTTGATTTCTTTGTCAAAAAAATCAATTGATTTAAATTGCGATTTAAATCAGTGATTTAAATCCCATTGATTTATATCGGCCAATGCTGGTTGAAAGGTAGTAGCAGCATTTAAAAATCTAAGGATTATTTCAACTAAGAATTATTAAGAATTAAATCTAAGAATTATTTCAACATGTATATGCATCATTTTACGGCCATTTTTCCAGGTAAACCTTGTTTAGCCAGTTCCCGTGTGTTTTTCAGCCTCTGTTGGTCTTTAACCTGAATATCTTCGTGGGTCAGACCAAAACTTTTTATATGTTCTTATTGACACAATCCCACCATGGCATCGCCTATGTCTCCAACATCATGCATTGCTTGAGCCAGTCTGCATCATCTTTTCATTCAACATGTCTATTGTCCAGACCACCTTAATCTGCCCCTGTTAGTTACCAAGCTGACTGGTTTCAGTCCCAGTAGTATTCAAATGCCGTGATTACAATTGCGATTCGACTGTGGTACGACTACAATCCGACTATGATGTATCGCTTGCGCCTGCTTCCAATTCGACGCAAGCAAAAAATGAACGTGTCAGTTTTTTGTCATCGTCATATCACAGTCGAATCGAATGCATATCGTAATTTTGATCACTTCTGTCGTAGTTGAATGTGTCATGGTATTGTCGTATCGTAGTCGTATCGTAGTCAAATCGCAGTTGTGATATAGGCTTAAGCTGTGTATTTTTCTTCATTTCTTTCTATCTAAACCCACACATCCGTCTGATCATATGCCTAAGAATCAGTTGTCATATTGATGAGTGAACTGTTGTTGCATGTAGATGGGACGGATGGAAAGCAGGCTCGTAGAACCAACACAAGCGGTCCACTAGGAGAGCTGTTTGACCATGGCCTTGACAGCTGGGCAGCTCTGTTGATGCCTGTTGGTGTATACTCAGTGTTTGGTCGAGGTAACCACTCGTTAACTCCAGACCGGTCCCTGTACATCTTCATGGGCGTCATGTTTACGTTCGTGTGTTCTCACTGGGAGAAATACAACACCGGCGTGCTCTTCTTACCGTGGGGCTACGACCTCAGTCAGCTGGTATGCCATGTTAATTCAGAACAGGGATAGTTATTATGAGGCCATGGTCTTGCTGTCGAGACTTTGTTCTCAAGACTGGGCTCGAGACTGAACAGTGCAGTCTTGGTTGTGGTTCTGTTTTTTGCCGGTCTTAGCGTGGTAATTTAGAAACTTATTGGCTAAAGGATGTGATGCTGTATACTTAGTTTTCCTTACTTTCTTCAAAAATTGCAGTGCCTTATTTATTATTTTTATTATGTAGTTATTTTTTGCTGCTAATGGTTGGAATCTTTAACCTGAACATCTTCACTGGTCAGGCCAAAACTTTTTATGTTCTTGTTGACACAATCCCACCATGGCGTCCCCTCTGTGTCCAACATCGTGGATCGCTTGACCCAGTCTGCGTCATCTTTTCATTCAACGTATCCATTGTCCAGACCACTGTAATCTGCCCCTGTTAGTCACTAAGCTGACTGGTTTCAGTCCCAGTAGTTATCTAATGCCGTGATTATGATTTGACTACAATACGACTACGATCCGACTAAAGGATGTGATGCTGTGTACTTAGTTTTCCTTACTTTCTTCAAAAATTGCAGTGCATTATTTATTATTTTTATTATGTAGTTATTTTTTGCTGCTAACGGTTGGAGTCATTGATCTCGGTCTCAGATAGCTTGGTCTTGGTCTTGGTATTGGTATTGGTCTCGAGCAGTGTGATCTTGGTCTTGGTCGTGGTCTTTAGTATTGGTGTTGGTATTGGTCTCGAATAGCGTGGTATTGGTCTTGAGATTTGAGTCTTGGTTACATCAGTGATTTTTGTCACAGTCACAATTAAGTAAGCAAGGATTCCCCAAATGTGTTTTTACTCCTCGTGCGCTATGTTCCTAACGTAGCGAAGAGGAGTACATGACATCAATGTACAATATATTGAGGACCGACGACCGACGATCAACTGACCTTGCATTTTGGTAAATTTACAATGGCCATATCTCGGCAACAGGTCATCCGATCCACTTCATGTTTGGTTCTAGGGCAGGGTTTTCGAGGTTGGTGGATCATATGGCGCTACTTCCGGTTGGTAAATTTTGAATGACCATATCTCAGCAATAAGTTCATCGGATTCACTTCATGTTTGCTTCTAGGTTAGGGTTTTCGGGGTTGGCAGATAGAATGGCACTACTTCTGGTTGGAGCAAATCCAAATCTTGGAAATGTTGAATGGCCATATTTCTGCAACGGGTCATGCAATTCTCTTCACGTTTGGTTCTATGGTAGGGTTTTCGGGTCGGCGGATTGAATGTCTCTACTTCCGGTTGGAACAAATACAAGATCGCGGCCGTCAGCTGTCTTGTGTAATTTTGAATGGCCATATCTCTGAAATGGTTCATCCGATCCAATTCGTATTTGCTTCTAAGATAAAAGTATGGGAGAAAATAATGTGCAAGGAGTAATTAGATTGGTCACAATCTAAAACATTTCTTGTTTCAACGTAACGGATTCAGTCTATCTTGCCACTCATTATCCTTGCTAAACCATTTCGCAGTGGACAGATTTGGGTCTAGCCACATCACACCTCTGTGATAACCATTTTGTACTGACTGTTGAACAGCATATAATCTGCTTTTCTTACCTTGTGGGAAAGACGTCAGTGAGCTGGTCCTAAAACAGTACCGAGATTTTCGGATTGCTCCGTGCTAAGGTGGACGAAACTGGGTCGGTCAGGACATCTTTAAGTGTTCTGTTGATTGGATTCTGTTGAATGGACAGGACTATGTTGATTGACGCTAGTCAGATCTATTTTCAGCATTTCTCTTTAGTTGTAAATAGTCCACTTTGTATTCCTTCATCAACCAGTCTGGTAACATTTCTCTAGCCCTACCGGCAGTTTTCTCCACCTCTTTCTTTGTGGATCAAGTGCACGAAATATAGTCAGTGTATTAGTTGTCTTGTGACTGTCTATGTGAAGTCATACATGTGCTCACTGTGTGGTAGAATCCGGCGTTATAACCGATTGTAGAAACTGTCAGAAGCTGACATTGTGTTGTTCGTGATTAACAGCAGATTTATAAGTTTTGCAGCATATTCTGAGCTAGTAGTAGAAGCAGCATTGGTAATAATAATAATAATAATAATAATAATAATAATAATAATAATAATAAGAAAACGATGATTTATAAGGCCCCGTAACATGTCGGTAGACATTACAAGGGCGCCTTAACAAAAATGGCAACGTCGTTCGCGGCAGCTCAACTGACACTAGCCTATAAGTAATATGACTGTATAAACAGTCAACTGTATTAACTGTATTTGTAGTATTAGTAGTAGTAGTATTAAAAGTAGTAGCAGCAGTAGTGGTTGTCTGATACAGCAGCTGTCACATGTATGTTGTACAGGGTATGACTGCAGTATATTTGTGTACGTATTTTACCGGTCATCACGTGTGGAAATTTGCTCTCCCCATTATTCACATCCCTGCAGGCATTCTGTTCGAAATAATTATGCACGGTAAGTAGCTGCATAATGCCAGTTTATTTCTACACTGTGTCCCCCAAAAAAGGGCCCACTTTGTCTGTATCTTTGACGTAAGTCAACCGATTTTTGTAATATTGGCTCACATATACTGCAAGAAATTTGCAACAACGGAATGTATAATTAACCCACCTTGCTTGGTTTGTGTAACTGCGCTACCTTGTAAAATCTTGATCACAACTTTGGTCATGTTCACGGCTGCATTACTACATAGTAAGTGTAAAGTCGTAATTTTAGAACTGGTTCACGCAAGTAAGTGAAATTACACAACAGCACAGTTACAGCAGATGTTCAAAATGTCGTCCTTTTAATAATAATAATAATAATAATAAAATCAGTCATTTCTATGTGCGTGGCTTACTGCTAAGGCTGACCAGCGGCGCAATACAATAAACGATCAAAGGTCAGTAAAAGCTAATTTAAAAAGAAAGGTGGCCATAGGTCTGGACCAATTAATTCTGATGTCTCACAAGTCAACATTGCTACCATCTTACATGAACCGTTGCACATTGTTATGTCGATGCATCATCTGCTTCCATAGTATTAGGTTCAACTTAAAGCTGGTTCTCAATGTCAGCAGGGACAAAACTTTAAGTAATAATTGTCAGTTATGATTCGTACAACAGTTGTGAAATTTGAATGAAAATAGACAAAGATATTGCCCAAATAAAACTGACGTTTTTTATCAGTGAAAAACCACCGAAACTGCAACCAAGATTTTACGAGGTAGTGCAGTTACAAAAAAACGTGTTAGGTGGATTAGTTATGTGTCACCTTTTTGCAAATTTCCTGTATGTTATGTTGGCCAAAAATAATGAAATTTGGTTGACGTGTGTCACAATTATGAGCAGTGACAAAGTGAGCCCTTTTTGAGATACAGTCTAGTATTTTACACTGCATTATTTGTGTTGTGTGTGATCTGCACTTTGTTTTGCCGTCAGTGCTTTGGCACTGTCAGTTGGGTGACAGGAAGGGCGTCAGACATGTAAAAAACCTGCTGCCAGAAATACTGAAGGCTGATTCATTAGATCTTTGAATTCTGCACAAATTTGGTCAATATTGCACGGCATACTAGGTTTTGTGCAAGGTGCAAGAGTGCCGGCTTTGCAGTAACTTCTGCATTCGCAGAATTCTTTGGGCTGTCGTGACTTGGGATACCATTTGCTTTTATTATGTTTATAAGCACTTACGGAACGGATATTTTGGTCATCTGTATTGCTCTCGTGTCAAAGGTTTGTGACATTGTTGAACTTTAAGTCAAGTCAAGTCAAGTAGTATTTATTAACATCAAACACAAAAACAATAATAACAGCAGTAACAGAACAAATAAATGATGTTAAATGGAGTGGCTGATAGGAAAGAGTCGAGCTCTCTGTCAAAGCTCAGCCACCCCTAAACTTAAAGTTTACCATTGATTAACTCTGTTGCTTACTGACTAACTGTGTTAATGTAGTTAATGGCTGTTTGTGTGTTCTTCAGTGTCTGTCTGGGGTGTTTCAGTACCAATGAGTGTCTGGAACGTCTATGTGTGAGTAGCTTTTACTGCTTCTGCTCTGACTCTGAATCTATAAAACGAACTAGAGTTATCATCATCATCATCATCACTTTATCTGTTCATCTGTCATCAAGCAATATATTTTGATACAGCCAATAGCCAGGGCATAAATAGACATGCATGTAATGCACCGACATGGTCTTGTCGCTTTGCCTGGTAATACGTGCACATTCGGTTTTCATTTAGCCGGGGATTTTTCCATAATTACTCCAGGTTTGATCACGCCAGGTTAGGCTGGTCCTCAAAAGTAAACTTTTGGGAATTGTTGTGACAGAACTAGAGCTGTCGAATTAACGCGTTAATTAACGCGTTAACGCGGTTAAGAATTAATCGCGATTAAAAAAATTAACGCCGTTAAAAAGATTAACGCACATACATAAATTCTATGAAGCAGGAGTTCCAATATGCAATTGAACTGCGGTTATTTGACGACCGAATAATATTCAATTAATTATTAACAACAAATGTTTGTTAATTTTTCAGTTGTGCATCACTGTTTGATGGCAAGTTTGACAGTGGTCGCATCTTGTAGATGAGTCGTGAAGAGCAAGACGTGCAGTCGTTCGCTAACAGCAACCTACAACATAAACTAGACCTGTCGAATTGATGCGTTAATTGACGCGTTAACGCGCGATTAAATTAATTAATCGCGCGATTAACGCGATTAAAAAAATTAATCGTTCGACAGCTCTAGACAGAACTTTTACTGGCCTGATGCCCTTCCCTACGATTGTGTGCACATTATTCTGGCACATGATAGAGCACAGAAAAATTATAGTAATCTTCCCTCCTATCCTCTGGTCAGTAATAATATCAGTGAACAGATGATGTCTGTTGAAGTGGACGCCGGACGGTAGTGGGAGTAGGCAGGTGGTGCCGTGGGTAAGTAAGTAAGTAAGTAACATGAACGATTAGAGTGTCCGAAATGACGGCAGTCACTGCGCGGGCACTACAAAGTGATTAGTTCCATAGCTGAGTCAGGTACCAGCTGACTGAGATTGTCTTGTACTCAGGACCACACACACACATTGTTGCTGCGTGTCGTACAGAAGCCGTCGTGACGGGACGGGCAAGAACTTGTCGCTGTGGGAATCTCTGCGTCTGCTCATTCCCGTCTGTCTGCAATTTGCGTTATTCCTGTTGTGGGCTAACAACTCGTCGTACAACATACTGAACCGACAGCCGCGGCTTTTCTACGTCGCCGCTGGCACTATTTTCTCTAATATTGCGGTGAGTTTTGACCACAGGATAAACAGTTGAACAGCCAGTTTTTACTGTGCGACGGTATGCTGAGCGCGGTATATGCTACGACAATTCCGTCCATCTGTCCGTCTGTCTGTCTGTCCGTCACATGGGTGGATCAGTCAAAAACGTTTGAAGTTAAGATCATGCAATTTTCACCGTACAGTAGCCACATCCTTCTAGTTTTGCTTGCTAAGTTTCATCCAGAAATTCTGACGGGTTCCCCCTGAATGGGGGCGTCAAACAAGGGTGGGGTAGGAAAATTAGCAATATTTCAGCCAATAACTCGCCGTATCTCAGAAACGGTGCAAGTAACCAATTAATAGTAACCAAAGTTACTATTAGTGACTAATAGAAAGTCGCATACACCATTTCAATTAGTGCCAAAATCAACGACCTTGGATGACCTTGAATGGCCGATACGCATTCTGTTCCAGAAAAGATGCGTCTTTCGGAGCCCACCACAAAAAAATTGAATGAAGATAGACCCATACTATCGGCAGCAGAAATGTAGGTCGTTGACTGTAGTTTCTGGAAACATAAAGTTTGTGCGGATATTCGCAGGGGTTCTCTGGAGTGGGGGCATCAAACGACAGTGGGGTAATCGAAAACGTCGATTTTCATGGCTTTTGGACGCTACGTCTTCGGCACCTTAGGAAATGAGGCCAACATTATTATACAGTATTATTTAGTCCCCTGCCGCCTTTCCAGTGACCCCAAAATATATGACCTTGAATGACCTTGACGGGCTATTTGGTGTTAAATTCTGTTTTCGCGCCGGTTTGGCGCTACTTCGGAAAATAATTGCATGAAAACTAATAAAGATAGACAGCAGTGTTTATCTTCAGCAGGGACTCTAGTTTCTGGCGATATAAGGTTTATGCAGATATTCGGTCGGGTTCTCTAGAAAGGAGACGACACAACGGATCTCGGGATCAGGAAATATGAGTTCGTCGGTGAGAGACGGGGCCAATTCTTGATGCACAAATGCAACTACAAATGTCACACATAAAGCCGTGGTCGATCGGTGGTTGATGGCTGACGTGCATTTAATGCATTTGTCTGTTAATAAACTACTCAGTCACTCACCTAATTTCCTGTATTGCTGAGGGTAGGAGGCTGAGTTGTCCTGAGCATGGAGTAGGTTAGCTACTTGCTCAAGGTTGCTTCGAAATGCTTCACCACTAGACCATTGTGCTCACACAACAAGTTATTGATTTGATGTTTGTTTGTCTGTCGTTGTCCGCTGCTGCAGTTTTATTTGACCCATACTGGATGTGCATTTGTGTTGTGATATTGTCGGTGTGTGTGTGGTGACAGTGTCAGTGTGTGCTGTGAGTGTTGACGTGTTGTGACAATGTCAGTGTGTGATTTGGCAGTATCGTTTGTTGTGACAATGTTGTTGTGTGCTGTGACTGTCAGTGTGTGCTGTGATTATTTGCGTGTTGTGACAGTGTTGGTGTGTTTTGGCAGTGTCATGTGTCATGACAATGTTGTTATGTGCTGTGACAATGTCAGTATGTGTTGTGACAGTGTCTGTGTGTGCTGTGACAGATTCAGTATGTGCTGTCAGAGTGTTGGTGTGTTGTGACAGTGTCACGTGTTGTGACAATGTAGGTAGCCTATGTGTTATGACAGTTTCAGTGCATGCTGTGAGTGTTGATCTGTTGTGACAGTGTGACAGTGTCAGTGTGTGTTTTGACAGTGTCGCTGTGTCGTGAGTGGAATGAGCAACACACGCGCTCAGTCCTTCAACTGGCTTCTTATTCCGCTGTTCGCAATCGTCATCGGTGTCTTTACAATGCGCCTTGGAGTCATCGAGCTCTACCTGTTGTTAGCTTACACAATCTTCGTCGTTGCTGCACACATTCACTACGGCATTCGTGTGGTTTGTTTCCTTCGTGTTTTATTATGCCTCTGCCTCCTGGTGGCGGTTTCGCTAAGTCGTAACATCGTTGGGCATATCAACGAAGTTAGTCTATGTCGAGCCAGGTAGTGCTGAGATGGGTGACCGTTTGCGGGCGTACCATCTTGATATCTAACCAAGCCACTCAGGCTCACTCAGCCTGGCTATCTCTCCATGGGTAGGCGTAATGAGTACTGGCGATGGTTGTGGCCACCGCTAGGGAAGAAACGGCTAGTTCTGCATAGCAGTAGGCCCAACACACATCCACACTGTCACACCTACCAGGACTGTTGGCACACTGACCCAGTCGGTTAAAGGTGCTGGCTGTTAATGGAGCCGGCCATCTGGCCGACTTGTAGGTGGAAGTGTACAGAGCTCAGTGCTGTGGCATCGAGTTCTAACCGTCTTGTTGTGTATTATTTTTTGCAGTTTGCTTTACTGATAGAGCTCCCATAAGAAAATGTTTTTTAAATGACCGTTTATAAACACTGTTATGTTTTTCGGTGCTGTTGGTTCAGTAATTGGAAAGCCTACTAATAAGTCTACTTGAGCAGTGCTGAGAGTGCATAGTTGCTTCACGGCACATCAGCACAACATAGGCCATTCAGTGCCATGAGTTATTAGAAACATATAACTTATGTGATAATCAGAAATAGTGAAATAGTTGGTAAAGACAAGCAGCGCTGAAAGAGATGTTAGGAAGTCGAGTCTGAACCGTAATGGGTGTAAAAAGTGATGCAGTTAAATATAAATTTGGAGTTGCAGTAGTACTCGTAGTAATAGAAGTAGCTTTATCCGTTTATATTGCCTTGACAATATTGGTTGTGCGACGGGAAGAACATCCGGCCTGCAAATGTTTGGAGAACCTGGTCTTATCTGGAGTAACTCTGGAAATATTGGCTGATTATACCAAAAATCAGTAGCAGCAACAGCAGCAGCAGTACACTGTGTCCCAAAAAAACGACAGTGATGTTACACACTATAGATTCAACCCACATTAACCGATTTCGGTAATTTTTGGCAGAGATGTTGCTGAGAGAGTATGCTATTGAATGGTGGTTTATTATCCCACCTCTCCTAACTAATGTCTCTGCACTACCTAGGGAAACATGAACCCGGAAATTGTGTCTTTTCAGTACGCCACAGGCATGTGTCTTCTCCTGGAGAATGTGGGTGGCTGTGTGCATGCGGGATGGCCAGAGGTCATCACTTTGAACATTTGCAACTGACCGGTAGTGTAGTATCAGCAGCAGTGAATTTCTGTAACATCCGGAGCGACATTCCAGCATCATAGTATAGAAATAACTTTGTTTATGTGGTCATTGTTGTTGTTGTTGTTGTGACGAGCCTGTCAGGCAGTGCCTATATGGGGAGGCAGATGCCCCATAGGGACGAGGAATTCCGACAAATCCGAGTAGTTTTGAAAATTACACATCTGTAATGTTTATATATTCACCAAATGGCGCTGACGTTCTGCGTCCAGTATAATCAGAAGTAAATGTTAAGACGTCTCCTTCCCTCTGCCATAATCTGGGCAGGTGGGGACTTGCGGCCACTGAAAGGCTGAAAGAAAGCCGTGGAGGTTAGACCGTTTAAACTCAGTTCGTGGACTGCTATTTGTGCCTGGCGTGGGATATTTTGTAGTCAACCTTGTGTTGGGTTGAATACGACAGCATTTCTGATGCCAGTTAAGTAAGTAAGTAAGTAAGTAAGTAAGTAAGTAAGATTATTTCTAGATGGCGAAGTTAAAATAATTTGCACTGCGCTGTGGCCCCACTGTCCAAACAAAAATGTCTCCAGTGACCGCTGGAACCGACTGTACGGTAAGTCAGCATATCTGAGATGTGGCCGTAAACTGTTCCATAGCCCAGGACCAGCAGCTGCAAAAGCTCTGTCACCAAAGGTGCTGTGGGTCCAGATAATGACGCATGTCCGTCTCTCTGTGGAGCAGAGCACTACTAATAACTCCGCTATGTAATACTGATAAGCTGCGTCACGATTAGCAACTGCCTGTCAAATGTCAATTCATTTGTGGCAGATAGACAAAAACAGAATAGCAACTACAGAACAAAACCGGTTGACGGATGAATTTTGTTGGTTTGCAGGTTAAAGAGTTGGCACAACATTTGAACATTTACGTGTTTTCCGTCGAACGGCCTCCGGAAAGGAAAAGTTATATTCACGAAGATGGCACCACAAGTCACTGATTCATTTCAGATTATGTTAGGCTGCTGCCAGAAATCAACTTCTTACACATCTTGTATATACTTTACCATTCAGTTTTAAAGCGAATCTCTTGCCAGCAAGTGAACAAAAGTAAGTTTATGCGACTGCAACGGTGCAAGGCATGGCTGCTAGTAAAATCTTGCGGGCAGGTGGATGGAAGGCGACTAAACATGTCACTAAACAAAACCTGTTTGATGACTCGTAGCTCAGTACAGCCTGGATGAGCCAACATCAAATTTGCCAAAGAGATCGGTAACTTGGGCATTACAGGTCTCTGATCTGCTTGTTAAATTGCTTTATGATGTTGCAGTTGTCAGCCGGTTTATGCCATTTTTTGTCTGTGATTGTCATTGTCGGCACCGTCAATCAGGGCCCGTTCTCTTATTTATCTCTCAAGGGGTGTGTGGGCGGATAGGCGTTTTGTTCCATAGTTGGGGAGGGTGCTGCCATATCAGGCTGGATTTTTGTGGGTCGTCAGATGCCTCATGTTCTGCAGCTACAGTAGTTGTCGGATGACAACTTAGTGCTGATTTTGTGTTTGTGAAACTGGTATAAATTTTACTTACTTAGTATTTTCGTGATACACGGTGGTCGTGCTGCAGTACATTAAAGAGTGGTGTGTTTATTTCAACAGTTAGCCTATGTGACTTTCAGGTGCTCGGGAGTAGATAGATGCCATTAGGTGCTGGCTGAATTTATCTCGGGTATAAAATGTTATATTGGGTCTGGAGTGCGTCAGAAATGGGCAGTTTTGCACTGTAAATTGTCTCAGTAGAACACCCATTACTTAGCTAAATTCTAATTTTGATAAATTTTGACCTACAATGTCAGTTGACATTCCGCTATTAAATGCATACATGTAATTCAGTGGCATAACGATGGGGTGGCTGCTGTGTCTAGTGCTGGGTGCCCCACTTGTAGGAGGCCCGACAAAGAGAAAAGGCCAGAGGGGCCCATCTTGAGAAAGTGACGCGGGGCCCTGGATGGTTGCGTTATGCCATTGACGTAATTTCTCCAGTCACTTCATTTTTACTAAGACAACATGGGCACTTTTTATTGAGACACAGTGTATAATGTGTGAACTGCCCTTATGTGGTCCACCATGTACGAGAGAAAAATACAGAAATATGATGTAAACGTTGCAGGTAATGAACTTACTTTTATTTTTGACGTCAGTTAATAATTGTGTTTTATATGTTGTCCGTCATCTACGTTATGTCATTAGTTGAAATGACATTCTGATGATGCGGGTTAAAAACGTTGTATAGTGCTTGTGTATTGCCTTTTTATTCGTCAGTGGTGGTGCGACTGATTGCCGGACAAAACTCTGAAAGGACTGGTGATGTGTTGACTAGGACGTTAAATTTTGCTTGCTCTACTTATGCCGTTTCCAGTTTTCGTTTTATTGATCAAGAGATTTTAAAGTAGTATTTATAACTTAGGATGTCGTTGTGCTGTTGTTAGGCTACAAGAATGTACTGCTGTGCTTTCTGGCGAGTTACGTTGTGATGCTGTTTTTTATGTTGTCGGATTGTGTTTTAAGAAGTCATCGTGTGTTTCCGACTGTGTGATGTTAACGTACAGGCTCCATGGTAACTGAGAGCATTCTGTGAATTGAGGCCTTTGTTGTACTGTTATGTGGCAACAGTGGGGAAGTTGTGTGAGCCGTTACGATGGTCGATATCCATAATGTAGCAATTCTGGGCAGAGTGTTTGTTCACTGATGACCCACACATCCATCATACTCATACTCATTTCATTTCAGTCCATCTTTACTTTATGCTCCACCTTTATTGGCCAAGTGTTTCACTGCCGTAAATCAGACCGCTTTTTACACAACTTGTAGGTACTTTACCTTTCAGTTTTAATGAGAATCCCTTTTCAGTTAAAATAAGTAAATATTCTGGAAACTTGTTACATGCATGTCTAACTGTTGCCGTTACTGCTGAATCACATCCTCCATCTGCATTTCTGCATTTAACGTGTCTCCTTAGTAGCAAGACTTCTCTGCTTTTTCTAACAGTGCCGCAGTGAAGGGACTGTTATCAGTGTTCCACTGAACTTGTAGATCCAATGTTTTGACGACGTTCTGTTGAACTGACAGATCCAGTACTTGTTTGACGAGTTCTTCGTTGCCACAGTACTCAGCCAGTCAACTGCGTCATCTTCGGTTTCGTGAAGCCTTGGCAAACCACCAATGAATATTGTGATTGGACACGTCAGCAACGTGGCACATGGTCTATTGCCAACCGTGGGGATGTTGTGCGAGCCTTCACACAGCTTTCGTGTGGCAAGACCTCAGTTGTACGAGTTTGCATGATGTGGACCTCAGCCAGTGTGGAAATGGTCAAGTTGTGACGTTGAGTATTCCCCGACTCTGATTCCATGTTCTCCGCCATTTTTTCTTTGATTGTAATCGATGATTTCTATCATCAGCAGTAAGTGCAGTAGCTTATACCTCGATTTTTTCTCCTTCTGTTCTCCTTTTGATGACTTTCTTTGGCAATTAGTCATGCCACATAACGTTGTTCTCTCTTTGTTGTAACTTTGCCAGCAATTTTCTTTGCTCATTTGCCATGTCTATTACGTCTGAAGTTATTTTGTCCGAGATGTCTTTATTGTTGTTCTCCAAACTCTTTATTTCAGACGTCTGCAATCTGTTGTTTTCATTTTTGTGCAATGAAAAACTCTGTGTGTGTGTGTGAAGTGGTGTTATTTCTGTGCAACGTGTGTTCTAAACTCTCTGAGATGAAGTGTCTACTTGACTCAGCGTTTTGAACTGTGAAATTTGACTGGAGGTGAGGGAGCCGCAAAATCTCACCGAGCTCTGGGAAACCTGTGAGGTCCCCCAAATTACTATGTGGCCCCAGTGGTCAAATTGAGAGGGGAACGCGGGGGAACGGCGTTCCCCTTCCGCTTTTCGG
>Ga0209679_1000318_pt1 | contig 19543 bp, 17 predicted proteins | sample WorMetHEROISLAND_4_FD_187408 | JGI IMG/M metagenome (GOLD analysis project Ga0209679, IMG submission 187408) | Marine gutless worms symbiont microbial communities from Max Planck institute for Marine Microbiology, Germany - Olavius sp. 2 HERON... ...
CCGCGCCGCCAACCGCCGCCGTGCCCGCCGCCGCCGCTGCGAGCATCCCCTGAATCGAGGGCGTGTGACTGCCGAGTGAGACGCCATTGATGAGTCCCTGCACAATATCGGGAATCATCTTGACCAGCATTAGGAGTAAGAATAAAACCCCGACAATCGAGATTGCGCTCAAAATCGCAACCTTGTCTTCCCCCAAAGCCCAACTGTAAATAAGCTGCTCTCCGATCCCGACCACGAGAAACAGCGCATAGAGCTTGGCTCCGATACTCACGCAATAGGTGATGTAGCGTTTCGCATATTCATCGGTCCAACTCGAACTTCCGAAGCCCAGGAAGATCACGCCCGCCGCCGTTACGATGTACGCCTCGGCCATGGCTAATAGGCAATAGGCGGCAATGGCTGCATAAATAATGAAAGACCCAAATCCAGCGAGAACGAGAATAAGGGGTGTAAGCAGGTCGTACCATGAAGTTTTGACACGGATTATTTGTGTCGCCAAATCGAATCCCCGGCCCAAAATATCAGCTGGATCGAGCGATCCGGCGCCGAGCGATTGCGTAGACCCCGCCGCCTGATTGCCGATCCACATGAAGCCTTCGATCAGCGCGGCGGACCAGGTATCGGCATACATGATTACGGCCAGGAAGAACCCGACCGTCATAATCATCTTGACGAGTTCCACGAGGATTTCCTGGAAATCCGCGTTTTTCAGGACCATCTGAATTCCGGTCCACATGAACGCGAGCAACGCCAAGGAGATGAGAAGCCATTGCGCCGATCGCTTGATCGGATCGAACCATTGATCCGTCTGCTCACGGAAGCTTTTTTGTAATTCCGAGACCGCTTCCTGCGCCATATTGGTATTTGGGACGCTTGGCGAAACAGCGGAATTTCCAACGCTGGAAAAGCCAACGCACAGCACGAGCACAAGCAGAAAAAGAGAGCGGCGCAGGCTCATCGCTCAATCGTCTTGGGCGGCAAGGGCGTTCGGGTGCACTTCTGCGGGGCCTCCAAATCTCCGGTGTTTCATATAAAATTCGTTCAACTCTTTTTGAGTCGGTTCCGATAGGCCGGTATACGATTTAACTTGCCTCAATTCCTGTTCCGTAAAAGGTTCTCCAGTTTGTGGATCAACAAGCGTCTTCTCAGATTCCTCCGTACATCCAACGGTCGTCCCAAGTGCCATGAACAGCAGTACGGAGGCGAGTGCGGATTTCTTAGAACGCATGGTTAATTCTCCCAGTGGTGATTACCGAAATGACCCATCGAGTTTCAGACCGGTAAACGCTTTGGGTTTTGATAATTCTACCGGCGCAAAGGCCCGCGCGAAGGCGGCATCCGATTCGGCTTGCCGGTCGATTTGATTACTTGCTTGCGTGGCCTGTAGCTGGATTTGCGCCATTTGCAATTGCCGTAATTTTTGCAGCTGATCGACCTGGATATTTCCGATTGCCGAACCCAACTGGAGTAATTGGTTCGTGCCCGAAGCCGTTTTGATCTTTTCCTCGATTCGAACCATCATGCGGTCTTCGTCCAGGAAATGTTTCGCTTGTATCTTGGCGGCTCGCAAGGCGCCGAGAATGGAATCGTGATTCGAGGTCACCCATCGCTTATACCGGGAGACCAGCGCATCGTAATCGGCCCCCGCCATATAGGTTTCCCAGTTCGGGTGTATTTCCTTGAATTTCTCGATCAACTTCCCGTTATTGTAGGCAACGGCATCCCCGTATTGGACGGCTGCCCGTAATTCATCGAAGATTTTTTTCATTTGCGAGCGCAACGCAAGACCGCTGCGCAACAACCGATGATCCAGGTCCGCAAGCCGTTCGATTTCATCCACGGTTCCTTGTACTTCATCGACCACGCCCTGAATCTCAAGTTGCCTTAGATCCATTCCATACTGCTTTGCCACCATTTCCCTAGCTATATTGAGAGTTCGACCGATATTTCCCTTCCACCCCGAAATCCCAGGCGTCCAATGCGCCATGCCGAAGCAGAACAGGAGAACCGCGAGGAAGCCCGGTCTACGGTCGCGAGTCATGATGAATCCCCTGTTCGTTCAACCAAACCGACGGCCAGTGCGGCCCATGCCGTCTTTCCAATGCCCGCACCTGCGCCAGGTCCTCCGGGCTAGAGACGCCGCAAAACGCCAGCGCGATGGGACCCAGGGCCAGATTGACCCGCCGCCGCCCCTCTCCCCGGACGAAATACTGCCGCTTGGGGATCAGGTCGGCGATGAGGCGGATTTCGGTTGCGTTGCAACCCAACCGCTTATAGAGCGGAGCGATGTCCTCGGAAGTTGCCTCTCGATTGGCCAGGAAAATGCGGGTTGGGCAACTTTCGACCAGGACATCGAGAATCCCGGAATCGGCGGCGTCGGAGAGACTCTGCGTCGCCAACAGCACGGCGCAATTCGCCTTGCGCAGCGTCTTCAACCAGGTGCGGATGGTGGCGCGAAAGACCGGATTTCCGAGCATCAACCAGGCTTCGTCCAGAATGATGAGCGCCGGTTGCCCGCGCAGTTGCCGCTCGATGACGCGGAATAGATAGAGCAGCACCGGCAAGCGCACCCGGTCTTCCCGATGCATGAGCTGCCCGATCTCGAAGCAACTCCATGAACCGGACGCCAAGCCGTCATCGAGGGCGTCGAGCAAGTGTCCGAGCGCGCCCTCGATCGTGTAAGGACGCAGGGCGGAGCGCAGTTCGTCGTGCTGCAATTGGATTTGCAGCGCGGTCAGGGTGCGTTCTCCGCCGCCGTCGCGTAGGCCGACCAATGCCTGATGCAAGGCGTTGCGATGGGACGAGTTGACCGCGACGCCTTGAAGTTCGAGCAGTATTCCCAACCAGTCCGCAGCCCATCCCAACTCGCCGGGGCGGTCGAGCTGCGCCAGCGGCGAAAAGCACAGATCGGAATCGTCCGCATCCCCGGCGATGTTGTAATGCTGGCCGCCCACGGCCCGCGTCAGTGCTTCGAGCGAGTTGCCCTTGTCGAACGCGAACACGGTGGCGCCTTCGTAACGCCGGAACTGCGCGGCGATCAACGCCAGCGCCGTCGATTTCCCCGCTCCCGTCGGTCCGAGCATCAAGGTGTGTCCTACGTCCCCGACGTGGAGATTGAGCCGGAACGGCGTGCTCCCATCCGTCCCCGCGTGCAGCAGCGGTGGGCTGCCGTTGGGGTACATCGGGCATGGCGCTCGATCCCGGCCCGGCCATACGGAGGACAGCGGCAACAGGGTGGACAAGTGCAAGGTATGCAGCATGACGCGCCGCAGATTCGGGGTCGCGTGACCAGGCAGGGAACCGAACCACGCCTCGGCGGCGTTGATCGTTTCGATCCGTCCGTTGCAGCCCAAGTTGTCGATGGTCCGCTTCACTTGCCGCGCGGACTGCGCCAAGCGTTCCTCGTCCTCGTCCATCAGCACGACGACGCTGGTGTAGTGGCCGTACAGCACCAGACCGCTACTCGCCTCGGCCAGCGCGGTTTCCGTCTGCGCGACCATCTCCACGGCGTCTCGATCGACGTTCTTATTGACGCGGCTGGCGTAGAAAATCTGATCGAAGAAGCCGCGAATCTTTTGCTGCCATTTCCGGCGGTAACTGCGCAGCATCGTTTGTGACATTTTCCGGCTTTATGGCCGGGCTGGGCCTGATCCCTGCTGGCGGCAAGTGGGGGACGATCCACCGCCTACGCGATCAGATTAAGCGCCTGTTCACCGCAAACGTTTGGTGTCTTTACAAGGTAGACGACCAAACCACGGCCCAGGGCTTTCAAATCGCGGAGAAATTCAACCTCTGGTGGGAACCGCAGACGCCAGAACAGGCGGGGAAGTGGAGATCAACGGTCACTTTAGGGTCGCAACTTTTCGACGAAATCATCGCGCGTCCGGTTCCTATCGACAGCCGGGCCTTGCGCGGGCTTAAGCGTTCCCCCATGGCCGTTGACATTTACTGTTGGCTCACCTACCGGATGAGCTACCTCAAAAAACAGACAACGATCCCCTGGGAAGCCCTGCAAATGCAGTTCGGGGCTGATTACCCCCTTGACCAGCAAGGTCGCCGTAATTTCAAGAGGAAATTCCTCAAACAACTTCAGACCGTGCAAACCTTCTATCCCAGAGCGAATGTGGAGGAAACCGCAAGCGGCCTCACGCTCCGTCCAAGTCCACCCCACGTTTTCCACAAAACCCTTGTGGGGAAAAAAGTTATCCACGAATAAACGGTACCGCTCAGGCGGGAAATTTACGAATAAACGGTACCGCTAAACTGCCACGAACCCAGTAACCACGCGGGATTCCGGCCAGGGCCTGTATAAGATACCTGTATAGGAACCTATAGTTAAATAACCCCAACCTGTGGAAAAACTTCGTGAGCCTGCAAAAACACGCCGTGCCGCTCGACGAGCGAGCGCTGGCCGCCCTAGCGCACTCGGCCATGGCCCTGGACATCTACGCTTGGCTCGCACAGCGCCTGCATCGAGTTCCGCGTGAGAAGCCGCAATTCATCACGTGGGCGGCGATCAAGGGACAGTTCGGAGAAGGCCACAGTCGGATGGACAATTTCAGGTCCAAATTCCGGGACGCGATGTTCCAGGTTCTTGGCTGCTACCCGAAAGCCAAGATCGAGGCCGACCACAAGGGTTTGACTCTAAGGCGCAGCCCACCCCCGGTTTCGGCGCGGGTGATCGTTGTGAGAAAACCCGATAGTTGGTGAAGTTATCCACGGCTACTTGGCCGCAAAAACCACGGCTACTTGGCCGCACAATCCTATAGGTATCCTATAGCTTACCGATAGTTAAGCCACCCCGAACTGTGGATAACGCCTGACGGAGCTGCGCAGCCTGGACGCGCCGTGGCCCAGTCCCGAAACGCGCGCGAGCGGCTCTAAACGCTCCGTTTCAGGAGCCTTGAAGGAAGGTGGAAGGCTCGGACAGGTAACCGCAGAGAATGGCTTCCTGAGCCGCTGAGAGGCTTAGAGAACCCAACGGCGGGAAACCGCACGAACGGTGCGCAGACGGAAGGCTTTTTCGCCGATCGCCTTACTGTGGACATCCTCGCTGCGCTCGGACCGGGGGAAAACCCATTCGCAACCCATTGGAAAAAACTTGTTTTTTCCAACCGGTTGCAAACCGGTTTTCTCCCCTTGCCCACAGAGGCTCTGGCGACAACAACCAATTTTTTCTGTTTCTTCTTTTCAGACCGTTCAGAGAGTCATCAGCCTGTAGACGCAAGCCCCACGGAGCGGCCAGTCATCAGCCATCCTGACAAGGGTGGAACGGCAGAGGGTCCAGCGGAAAGGTCTGCAAGGAAAAATCCCTGCCGAGGGACGCGCTCAGCGCGGAAGGTAACGCCAAGGAGCCTGATTCCAGCTCGCTGGCATGGAACCGCGAATCCGAAGCAACAACGATGTGCAGAAACCGTCTGAAAGGTCCTCAAGCCAGACGCTCCCTCTGAGCCGACTAGGAGCATACGCACGCGCTCACTCCGTCAACGGCGGCGCCCTCCTCCAGTCGCTGCGCTCCTTGCGGCCCCTGCGGGGTGACTTCCGTTCCGCGCGCCCGTCAACCGGTAAGGGTCGGCTCCGAGGGAATGTCGCTCTGTCTCACCAAGGGAATACTTCGCTCCAGCACGAAGGAGGCCCACACAGGCCCGTAGAGACCGGTACGGAAGATAGTGAAGGGGAGAGGCAGGAGCAGCAGGAAAACGCCTCAGAGAGCCGCTCAGGGCCTCTCTGAGGCAGTCACGATACGAAAGTTCCAATGTCAAATTTCAACCTGCGGACGCAAGCCCGAAACCTAGGATCGTGAGCAAGACCGGAGACGTGAATAGGCCGATAAGCGTCAAAACCCAAGCCAACACATTGACTCCAATACCGCCCCAATGCGCGTTCTTGGCGGCAATGATCGTCCCGACCAACGCAACGATCGCCGCCAACGGCACAAACACCATCCCGATGGTGACGATTCCGAGGACCGCCAGGACGCAGGCGATAATCCCAGGCACCACGCCGGTTTGGGCGTTTCCTCGATCGAATTTGTTACTCATGATTCCTCCTTTTCTTTTCGCTATTTATATTTCGGCTGGCATCTCATACAGTAAACGCAACCATCAAACCTATCAGGACGTTCAAGGCAGAATTGCACAACACGTTCATTAATCGAAACATTGCATTCAGCGCAGGACTGCTCTTTATCCAATCCGAATCTCTTTCGGTAGTTGATCTTGATAGGCCGATGCTCCTTAGCCAGTTTCTCGGCAAACTCACGTAATTTGTTTTTATTGACCAAATTCTTATTAACCTTGTCAAATTTATTTAAATATGTCTTCACCATATCGGATTTGATAATCCTCGACGTATCGAAAAGAAAACGAAAGGGTCGTTTGATTATCGCTTTTTTAGAAATCAGAATGACCGATCTGTAGTCGATCTTCAATTTCCTGCCAAAGCGTTTAGGTACCAGTTCCTCCTTCTCATCGATATACTTCCTCAGTACATCGATGTGACGATTATTCTGCTCAATGGGAGATTTCATACCGGATGGTTTATCTTCAAAATAGCTGATAAATTCCCCCTCCTCGTTGATCTCTAACTTCCCAGAAACGGATTTTGTCTCAAAGACGAAGCACTGCAAGGCTCGGTTAATTACGAGATGATCTATCTGCGCTACCTGGTTACTTTGTCCCTTGTTATACACAATCCTTAAGTCATGTATGATAGCGTACCTGTCATCGTTGTAATGAAAATTGATGAGGTATGCAGAGTCAGCTTCGCTTTTAGAACCGGACTTTATCTTCTTGATCTCTTCTTCCACTTCATTAATCCGGTCTGGATCAACTTCGGATTTCATGTTTTCAAGCTCTGAAACTGTAGCTTTTATATCATCAGTTTTTGATTTTATAATCATGTGTGTCCCTCTTAAATCCGAGAGATATTCGTCTAATTTTTAAATCTTCTCTATAGAGGTGTGATTTCCATCACATCACATCCGGGCTTTCAATTCAAATTGATTGTTTAACTCCAGTATCCTCGTAGAGAGGCAACGATGAAAGATAAAAAACCGCGACCGTTAACGCTGGTAGAGAAACGCAACCGGGAGGCCAGCGTCTCCATTGTGACCGAGACCCTAGAGCAGCTCGCCTCCCAGCACACCGTGCTCTGCCAAACTTCACTCCCGTACCGCAACCCAGGCGACGCTGTGAGAGCTTGGGAGCGGGAGCAAGGCAACGTTGCGCTGCTTATCAAAGCAGGCGCCACCCATCACCCGGAAACCAGCCGATGGGTCGAGTTGGGCCTGCCGTTCGGCTCCAAGGCACGCTTGATTCTTGCTCACCTGAACGCCGAGGCGCTCAGGACCGGCTCCCCTGAAATCGAGACCGAACGCAGCCTGATGGCCTTTGTCCGGCGTCTTCAAGACCCGACTCGCGGAAAATCGGGACCGAACGGTCACGAAATCCGCACGTTCAAAGACCAGCTCATGCGTCTATCCGTTGCCGTTATCCGCATGGCGATGACGGCGAACGAACACACTGTGCAAATCAACAGTCAGTTCGTGGACGCAACCAAACTGCGGCGAACGAAAAATGAACACAACCAGGTTCGTTGGAGTCCGACTCTTCACCTGAATCACCAGTACTTCGACAGCCTGCAAAAGCATGCCGTGCCGCTCGACGAGCGGGCACTGGCCGCCCTAGTGTACTCGGCCATGGCCCTGGACATTTACACCTGGCTCGCCCAACGCCTGCACCGCATCCCTCACGGAAAACCGCAGTTCGTCTCGTGGGCGGCGATCAAGGGGCAGTTCGGGGCGGACCACAGCTGGATGAATAATTTCAAAGAAACGTTCCGTCTCGCCCTACGCCAGGTCCTCGCCTGTTATCCGAAAGCCAAGATCGAGGCCGGTCACAAGGGCCTGACCTTAAGACGCAGCCCACCCCCGGTTTCGGCGCGAGTGATCGTTGTGGAAAAACCTGATAGTCGGTGAAGTTATCCACAGGTACTGCTTCGCTTCCGCAAGAAAAGCCCCTTGCCCACAGAGGCAATCTACTCTCAACCCGGTAGGTAGTAGAACTCAACATGCACCAGCTCAGTCTTCTCGGTGACCCACCTTTTCGAGCTTCTCCAAAGGACTCTCGAATATCTACATTCACTGACAATATGTCATTTCCAATTCACCGGTGGTTTCGTTACTCCGCCGGATTTTCGGCAGAATGGGCTGCATCTCTCATTTCTTCAAAAAGTTACTCAAAAGATTTTAGGGTCATTGATCCATTTGCCGGATCTGGTACTACACTGCTTGCCGCAGACAGTGTTGACGTACATTCAGTAGGTTTTGAGACACATCCTTTCATGTACCGTGTAGCAAATTGTAAACTCCACTGGGATGTAGATGTAAAAAAGTACTTATCATTAGTCGATAATGTCGTAAATCTTGCGAGAGATACCTACATGGCGGAGCCGTCAACAGACCAGGATCTATTATTGAAATGCTATGGAAGTGAGTCTCTTGCGAGACTCGAGTCACTTCGCAACTCATACCAGCAGCAGCGTGATTGCGATTCGCATGAATGGGAGCTTGTGTGGTTATCCATCACTGCTATATTGCGCGAGTGCAGTAGCGTCGGTACTGCACAATGGCAGTATGTTCTTCCGAATAAGGCAAAAGCTAAGGTTGCCGAGCCGTTCGAGGCATTTACAAAAAAAGCGTTTCTCTTCGCGCAAGATATACGAAAGATGCGCGACATGCGTGTTAATCACCTATCTGAAGTCCTATTAACCGATGCTAGGCATCCCGATTGGTCAGAAGATAACTCGTTTGATCTCGTCATCACTTCACCACCGTACCCTAATAACTACGATTATGCAGACGCCACGCGGTTGGAAATGACGTTTTGGGGAGAGATTGCAGGATGGTCTGATCTTCAGCCAGTTGTCAGGCAGTACCTTATTCGTTCGTGTTCGCAACACAGCGCAGCGGAAAAGTTGAAATTAGATAGGTTATTGGACGACCCTTCCGTTGCGGCGATAAAAAGTGAACTCTCTGCCGTCTGTAAAGAACTGGAAGAGATAAGATTAACGAAGGGAGGCAAGAAAACATACCATACGATGGTCGCCGCTTACTTTGCAGATTTAGCAAACGTGTGGAGGTCTCTTCGGAGAGTATGCAAAGAGGGAGCCACCGCGTGTTTTGTGATCGGCGATTCGGCACCATACGGCGTGTATGTGCCAGTCGATAAGTGGTTAGCAATATTAGCAAAGGAGATGGGGTTTGCGGACACGTCGTTCGAGAAATTGCGAGATCGAAATATCAAATGGAAGAACCGAAAACATCGGGTCCCTCTTCAGGAGGGAAGACTCTGGGTGCATGGATAAATGGCATAACTATGGCTACGTCACCGTCTCACAAATTCGGACAACTGATTGGGAACCTGTTAGAAGAACACATGGAACCGGAATTACAAAAGTTCTGTACTGCTCGTGGTCTGTACCTAGATAAACAGGGCGAACGAAGTCCCGCAAGGTCTGGGCGCAAAGTGAAATGGGAAGACAAATATGGAAACTTGCATGACTTGGATTTCGTCATCGAAGTAGGGGGTACAAGGCATCAGGTTGGAAGGCCAGTAGCATTTATAGAGGCCGCATGGAGAAGATATACAAAACACTCCAGAAATAAGGCGCAGGAGATACAAGGTGCAGTATTACCGATAGCGGAGAAATACGAGTGGGACGCTCCGTTCCTTGGCGCAGTCATCGCCGGAATCTTCACGGATGGGTCGTTAGACCAGATGCGTTCAACTGGTTTTGAAATCCTTTATTTTTCGTACAACTCGATTGTGGAAGCGTTTTTGTCCGTAAACATAGATGTGAGATTTGATGAAACAACACCAGACGATCTTTTCCAAAGGACAATAAATGATATAGAGGCATTAAATAACAGTCAGTGGAAAACGTTACACGACTTATTGCAGGAGAAAAATAAGAGTAATATATCGAACTTCCTAAAGACATTAGAGAAAACTCTGGATAGACAACTCTCGCAAGTTATTGTAATTCCGTTACACGGAGATGAATTGACGTTTGCCACAGTCAATGACGCAATGGAATTCATTAATAACTTTGATGAAGCAAATGGAGAAGGTGCGTTTAGAAAGTATGAGGTGATTGTGAGGTACAGCAATGGTGATAGCATTGATGCATCGTTTCAGAGCAAGCAAAGCGTTCTTGATTTTCTTGCCTACGTATCCCAGTAACCGGCGGCGTCCGGTGCATCGCACATACTCTCACCAATTTTTTCTTTTTCTTCTTTTCAGACCGTTCAGAGAGTCATCGGCCTGTAGACGCAAGCCCCACGGAGCGGCCAGTCATCGGCCATCCTGACAAGGGTGGAACGGCAGAGGGTCCAGCGGAAAGGTCTGCAAGCGCGAAATACCACCGCAGAGAAATCCTCTACCCCAGTACCCGCGACCAGACTAACAAGCAAGCCACAAGACCCCACCACAAGCGCAGACTACCGTCCATGGTGGAAGAAGCCGATAGCCCAATGCTCGGCGTCCTGCCTCCCACTGCTACGCAGTAGCCCAAAGATACACCGAGGAGCCCCTGCCGCTACGTGGCTTTTGCCTCCCACTCTCCGCAACCGCGCTTAACTCCACCGTCCGTAGCACGGAGTGTGCCAGTCATCAGCCATCTCTGACAGGGGCGGACCGGCGATAAACAAGCAAGGAACGAATAGAACCGCCGTGACTTTTTACCCCCTGCGCACGGGAATCGGGGTCGAAGGGGGAAACATTTCACGCCCCGATTTGGGGTCCCCCCCTATAACCCCCCCCGTTCGACGGCTGGGAATATCCGCAAAACCAACGCTTCTGTCCAAAGCGTTAGTATTATCCGTTTCGTAAAACCAAAGTATTATAAGACAGTTGTACTACATTCTTCCTTCGGAATCTGCCTTATAATATCGCTTTCCCATCCAACTGTGACTATGATCATCCCACCTTGTGTCTATAGTCATCTCATTTTGAGAGTCCCGCGCCCGCGCGAGGGCGGGGACAGCGAGTAAACATCATCCCCTTCCACCGCCTTCTTCACGCCGTCGAGCAGCTTCCGGTTCTTGTGTCTCCGGCTGCCGTAGAGACGGGCGGAAAACACCGTGATGATGTCCAGCACGTCCTTCGCTAAATCTTCTTCAAAGGTCGTGTCTTCGCCTTGGTTCAGGATTACCACCTCAACGCCCTTGGCCTCGCAGATGGCAAAGACCAGTTCCGCGCCGCTCCAGATCATCCTTCAGGTCGTGGCTTGAGACACGGGCGTAGGCCACCGTGCGCCGGACGGCCAAATCCTCGGCACGAAACAACTCAAGGTTTGAGCTTGGCAAGGTCGTAGCGACGGTGCTCACCTGCCGTGCGGTCCGCAACCAACCTCCCGGATGCTTCCCAACGGCGTAGTGTCGTGATCGACACGCCCAATACCTTGGCAGCTTCACCGATGCTTGTTAATCTCACCATATTAGTGGGAATTGCGTGGATATGATTGTTTTTCTATTTATGTTTCAATATCTTAGCTTGCCATATATTAGAAATATCGATTACATATCGCTTGGCAAGCCGTTTTTTGGCTTTGGCAACCACGATAATTCAAAAATTTCGCAAAAATATAGGAAAGTTATAAAAAATATTAAATTTAATGTTAGTTTCATATATATGCGGCTTTTATCAATCGTCTTACCTATACAAGGAGTGAATCGAGGAATGATCTATCAAGCCTTTGCTGACCGGAACGTGAGCCTCTGAGAAGCCCGTAGCGCGGTTTTTTCTGCTTTGCCGATTGTCCCCCTTCAAACAACCCGCAACCGCTTGAGAGAGGCTCTGGAGACCTTTCAGGCGGCTGTTGCGCAGCGTTGCTGCTTTGGATTTGCAGTTCCGTGCCAGCGAGCTGGAATCAGGCTCCTTGGCGTTACCTTCCGCGCTGAGCGCGTCCCTCGGCAGGGATTTTTCCTTGCAGACCGTTCCGCTGGACTCTCTGCCGTTCCACCCTTGTCAGGATGGCTGGTGACTGGCCAGCTCCGTCAGGCGTTATCCACAGTTCGGGGTGGCTTAACTATCGGTAAGCTATAGGATACCTATAGGATTGTCCCGGTAAGTACCCGTGGATAACTTCACCGACTATCGGGTTTTTCCACAACGATCACTCGCGCCGAAACCGGGGGTGGACTGTGCCTTAGAGTCAGCCCCTTGTGGTCGGCCTCGACCTTGGCCTTCGGGTAGCACCGAAGGACCTGGCGTAGGGCGAGACGAAATGTTTCTTTGAAATGGTCCATCCGCCCGAAATCCGCTCCGAACTGTCCCTTGATCGCCGCCCACGAGATGAATTGCGGCTTCTCACGCGGCACTTGATGCAGGCGTTGGGCGATCCAAGCGTAAATGTCCAGGGCCATAGCGGAGTGTGACAGCGCCGCCAGCGCACGCTCGTCGAGCGGCACGGCGTGCTTTTGCAGGCTCACGAAGTAATCGAGGCTAAGCTGGATGGTCGAAGGCCACAGGACACACTGTTGTTCGTCCTTTGGAAGCCAGATGTCTAAACTGGAAACAACCTTTCCGTCGATCTGAAAGGTGTGGTTGTCGCCGATCGTAGCGATGCGAAGGAGCGCGGCGGATAAACGCCCTAACTGGTCTTTGAACGCGCGGATTTCGTGACCGTTCGGTCCCGATTTACCCCGTCTAGTCGGGTCTTGAAGACGCCGGACAAAGGCTGTCAGGCTGCGTTCGACTTCGATTTCGGGGGAGCCGGTCCTGAGCGCCTCGGCGTTCAGGTGAGCCAGGATCAAGCGCGCCTTGGGTCCGAACGGCAACCCGACTTCCCGCCATTCCGTTCGTTGTGCATCCCAAAGCTCGCCGGCTTTGACGAGTAGGTGGGTTGCGCCTTGCCGCCGCTCCCATTTGCGCACGGCATCCCCGGGATTACGGTATGGCAGGCAGGTTTGGCAGAGCACGGTGTGCTGGTAAGCGATGTTCTCTAGCATCTCGGATGCGATGGAGACGCTGGCCTCCAGGCTGCGTTTCTCTACCAGGGTTAATTGTTGTGGTTTTGTGTCTTTCATCGTTGCCTTCGTTGGGAGAATCGTTGTGACACCGGAACAGTTGCTTGGGAGGTATCTACGTGATCTTCGGTTAAATCGTGACTGGAGTATTGATGACCTTGTTAGAATTTCTGGTCTTTCAAGAACTTACTTGTATTATTTAGAGTCTGGAAGGTATAAGTCTCCATTGGGTACTCTTGCGAAGTTGGCTGCTGTTTTTGGGATGCCTTTATGCGAGCTTTTGGAGGCTTCTGGTTATTGCAGGCATCTTGAAAAGTCTTTTAGAGAGCTCCGCGATGAGCTTGCGCATTTTTCGGAGATTCTGGACGATAACCCTATAAACAAAATTAAATAGCGCATAAAATTTTTTTACTTTTTTAGTCCACAAAAACTGAATACTTTAAAAGTGAATTATGAGCGCAAAAGAAGACCAACGCACCCGCCTACTGCGCAAGCTCCGCCTGGAGCTTGGGCCGGATGTTTTGCAGGCGTTGGAAGACCCGGAGGTGGTCGAGATTCTGCTCAATCCCGACGGCTCGCTGTGGGTCGAGAAGCGGGGCGAAATGACACGGATCGGCACGATGACGGCGGTCAATGCGAAGCATCTACTGGGAACGATTGCCGCCTCGCTCGATACGGTGATCAACCGCGAGCAACCGCTTTTGGAAGGGGAATTACTACTAGATGGCTCCCGCGTCGCGGGCACGCTTCCGCCGATCGTCGAAAACCCCAGTTTCGCAATCCGCAAGAAGGCGTCTTCGGTCTTCCCACTCGATCAGTACGTCGAGCGGGGAGCAATGAACGCCGCCCAACGCGAAGCAATCCTGTCCGCGATTCGATTGCAAGCGAACATCCTGGTCGCCGGTGGCACGAGCAGCGGAAAGACGACGCTCGCCAATGCCGTCATTCATGGCATTTCCACGCTGTGCCCGCAGGATCGCGTGCTCATCATCGAGGACACGGCGGAAATCCAGTGCGAAGCGGAGAACGCCCTGATTTTCCGGGCCAATGCCGATGCCGATCTGTTGCGGCTGTTGCGGATCAGCCTGCGTTACCGGCCCGACCGCATCTTGGTCGGGGAAGTGCGCGGGCCGGAGGCCCTGGCGCTCTTGAAAGCCTGGAATACCGGCCACCCCGGCGGGGTGGCGACCATCCACGCCAATAGCGCCGAAGCGGCGTTGATCCGGCTGGAACAGTTGATCGCTGAGGCGGGAGCCGTCGGGATGTCGCCGTTGATCGCCGAGGCGGTCGATCTGGTGGTGTTCATGGAAAAGCAGCGCGGTCAGCGCCGCGTCCGGGAAATCATCGACGTGACGGGGATCGCCGCGACGGGTTATTCGATCAATAAGAGAGACGCGCTATGCCTGTAACCAAATCAGTGCTCGTTTGGGGCCTCGTGGGAGGTCTCATCATGGTTGGCCTCCTAGCGGTCGCCGATCCGGCGTTTGCGGCCGGTTCCGCCGGGATGCCGTGGGAAACGCCCATGGACAAAATCAAACAAAGTTTGACCGGCCCGATTGCCATGGCGATTTCGCTGCTCGGCGTCGTCGTTGCCGGAGTGGCGCTGATTTTCGGCGGGGAAATGGGCGATTTCACGCGCCGCGTCATCATGCTCGTCTTCGTGATCGCGCTGATTCTTTCGGCGTCCTCGTTTTTGACCGCGTTGTTCGGAACGACCTCCGCGACCCTATGAACGCATCGCCGGATGAGTTGCTGCGCCTGCCGGTTTATCGGGCCTTGATGCGGCCCGATTCGATGCTCGGCTGTGAGCGCGAATTGTTCCTCGTGGTCGGCTTACTGACCGTGATTCTGATCGTCGTCATCATGGACTTGATCGCGGCCGTCGCCGGGGTGTGCCTGTGGAGCGGTTCGATTGTCGGGTTACGCGCCATGGCGAAGGCGGACCCGGTGCTGAGCAAGGTATACGTTCGGCACATCAAGTACCGGAATTTCTACCCGGCGCACGCCACGCCATTCGCGCCCGGCGCGCGGCACGGACGCTAGAACGATGCGCCTGCACGCCCTGAAACGATACCGCAGCCGGGCGCCCGGCTTCCCCGATCTATTGAACTGGGGCGCCGTGGTCGATGATGGGATCGTCCTCAACAAGGACGGCAGCCTGATGGCGGGCTATTTCTACCGGGGCCAGGACCTCGCGGCGGTGCCCCCGGCCGAGGTCAATCGGATTTGCGGCGTGGTCAATGCCGCTTTCGTGCGCCTGGGCGGCGAATGGATGCTGCACCAGGACGCGCTGCGCGTGAAATCCAGGGATTACCCGAAACCCGAAGACAATGCGTTTCCCGACCCCATTACCGCCTCGATCGAACAAGAACGCCGGGAGCAATTCGGGCAGGAGGGAGCCTACTATGAATCCATCTACGCTTTCGTACTGACCTATCTACCGCCGCTCGTCGTGCAGGAGCGGGTCGCCGGGTTTTTCTTCACGGGCGGACCGAAAACGAGCCATGCGCTGATCGCCGAGAAAATCATCGCCCAATTCAAAGCGGCGCTCTCGGAATTCGAGGATCGCCTTTCGAGCGTCATCGAATTGGAGCGCATGCAGGGACATTCGGTTGCCGGTGACGGCGGGGACCGCATACACGATGAATTTCTACAATATTTGCATGGTACGTTGAGCGGCGAAGGGCATCCGATCATCCTGCCCGCGTGCCCAATGTATCTCGATTACCTGATTTCAGGACACGATTTCCATTTCGGGATCGTCCCCCGCATCGAGAACAAATCCATCCGGATCGTTTCCATCGACGGCTTTCCGCTCGAAATCTATCCGGGCGTCGTGCACGCGCTCGGCGAAATCCCCTCGCAGTACCGGTGGTCTACGCGCTTTGTCTTCCATGACGCGGTGAATGCGCAAACGATGTTGCGCGGTTACAGACGGAAATGGCAGCAAAAAGTCCGTGGGTTCTTCGATCAGATTTTCCATGCCAGCCGCGTCGATAAGAACGTCGATCAAGACGCCGTGGAGATGGTCGCGCAGACGGAAACCGCGCTGGCCGAGGCGAGTAGCGGCCTGGTGCTGTACGGCCACTACACCAGCGTCGTTATTCTCATGGATGAGGACGAGGAACGATTGACGCAGTCCGCGCGGCAGGTGAAGCGGACCATCGACCACTTGGGCTTCAACGGACGGATCGAAACGATCAACGCCGCCGAGGCCTGGTTCGGTTCCCTGCCTGGTCACGCGAACCCGAATCTGCGGCGCGTCATGTTGCATACCTTCCACCTTTCAACCCTGTTACCGCTGTCCTCCGTATGGCCGGGAAGGGATCAAGCGCCATGCCCGATGTACCCCGAAGGCAGCCCATCGCTGCTGCACGCGGGGACGGATGGAAGCACGCCGTTCCGGCTCAATCTCCACGTCGGGGACGTGGGTCACACCTTGATGCTCGGACCGACGGGAGCGGGGAAATCGACGGCGCTGGCGTTGATCGCTGCGCAATTCCGCCGCTACGAAGGCGCCACCGTGTTCGCGTTCGACAAGGGCAACTCGCTCGAAGCGCTGACGCGGGCCGTGGGCGGTCGGCATTACAACATCGCCGGGGATGCGGACGATTCCGATCTGTGCTTTTCGCCGCTGGCGCAGCTCGACCGCCCCGGCGAGTTGGGATGGGCCGCGGACTGGTTGGGAATACTGCTCGAACTTCAGGGCGTCGCGGTCAACTCGTCCCATCGCAACGCATTGCATCAGGCGTTGGTCGGCCTGCGCGACGGCGGCGGAGAACGCACCCTGACCACGCTGCAAATCCAATTGCAGCACGACGAACTGCGCTCCGCCCTGCGTCCTTACACGATCGAGGGCGCGCTCGGACAATTGCTCGACGCCCTCGATGACGGCCTGGCGTCCGGCTCGTGGAGCTGCTTCGAGATCGGGCAGCTCATGCATCGGGAAGACCGGGTGCGCTTGCCGGTGCTGCTCTATCTATTCCGCGTCATCGAGCGGCAACTGCGCGGGCAACCGGCGCTCATCATTCTGGACGAAGCCTGGTTGATGCTCGGAAATCCGGTCTTTCGCGCCACCATCCGCACCTGGTTGAAGACGCTGCGCAAGGCGAATTGCGCCGTGCTGTTGGCGACGCAGAGTCTCTCCGACGCCGCCGATTCCGGGATTCTCGATGTCCTGGTCGAAAGTTGCCCAACCCGCATTTTCCTGGCCAATCGAGAGGCAACTTCCGAGGACATCGCTCCGCTCTATAAGCGGTTGGGTTGCAACGCAACCGAAATCCGCCTCATCGCCGACCTGATCCCCAAGCGGCAGTATTTCGTCCGGGGAGAGGGGCGGCGGCGGGTCAATCTGGCCCTGGGTCCCATCGCGCTGGCGTTTTGCGGCGTCTCTAGCCCGGAGGACCTGGCGCAGGTGCGGGCATTGGAAAGACGGCATGGGCCGCACTGGCCGTCGGTTTGGTTGAACGAACAGGGGATTCATCATGACTCGCGACCGTAGACCGGGCTTCCTCGCGGTTCTCCTGTTCTGCTTCGGCATGGCGCATTGGACGCCTGGGATTTCGGGGTGGAAGGGAAATATCGGTCGAACTCTCAATATAGCTAGGGAAATGGTGGCAAAGCAGTATGGAATGGATCTAAGGCAACTTGAGATTCAGGGCGTGGTCGATGAAGTACAAGGAACCGTGGATGAAATCGAACGGCTTGCGGACCTGGATCATCGGTTGTTGCGCAGCGGTCTTGCGTTGCGCTCGCAAATGAAAAAAATCTTCGATGAATTACGGGCAGCCGTCCAATACGGGGATGCCGTTGCCTACAATAACGGGAAGTTGATCGAGAAATTCAAGGAAATACACCCGAACTGGGAAACCTATATGGCGGGGGCCGATTACGATGCGCTGGTCTCCCGGTATAAGCGATGGGTGACCTCGAATCACGATTCCATTCTCGGCGCCTTGCGAGCCGCCAAGATACAAGCGAAACATTTCCTGGACGAAGACCGCATGATGGTTCGAATCGAGGAAAAGCTCAAAACGGCTTCGGGCACGAACCAATTGCTCCAGTTGGGTTCGGCAATCGGAAATATCCAGGTCGATCAGCTGCAAAAATTACGGCAATTGCAAATGGCGCAAATTCAGCTACAGGCCGCGCAAGCAGGTAATCGAATCGATCGGCAAGCCGAATCGGATGCTGCCTTTGCGCGGGCCTTTGCGCCGGTAGAATTATCAAAACCCAAAGCGTTTACCGGTCTGAAACTCGATGGGTCATTTCGGTAACCACCAATGCACCAATCCTTCAATGGGAGAAAAACCATGCGTTCCAAGAAATCCGCACTCGCCTCCGTACTGCTGTTCATGGCGCTTGGATCATCCGTGGGCTGTACGGGAGAACCAGGGCCGCTTATTGATCCCATGACCGGGAAACCTTTTACGGAAAAGGATTTGAGGAACGCTAAATTGATGTTCGGTCTCTCGGACCCGACGCAAAAAGAGTTGAACGAGGCTTACACTCGGATGAGACAAATGAGGGGAGGCTCCGGGAACGTGCATCCGAACGCCCTTGATGCCCAAGACGATTGAGCGATGCGCTTGCGCCGATTTCTTTTACTGGCCGTACTTGCACTATGCGTTGGCTTTTCCAGTGCAGGTTATGCAGCCAATATGGCACAGGAGGCCGTTTCTGATTTACAGGAATCCTTCCGTGAGCAGATGGATCAATGGTTCGATCCGATCAAGCGATCGGCGCAATGGCTTCTCATCTCTTTAGCGTTGCTCGCGTTCATGTGGACCGGAATTCAGATGGTCCTGAAAAACGCGGATTTCCAGGAAATCCTCGTGGAACTCGTCAAAATGATCATGACGGTCGGGTTCTTCCTGGCCGTGATTATGCACGCCGATACCTGGTCCGCCGCGCTAATCGAAGGGTTCATGTGGATCGGCAATCAGACGGTGGGGGCTACGCAATCGCTCGGCGCTGGATCGCTCGATGCCGCCGGTATTTTGGGCCGGGGATTCGATTTGGCTGGAGAGATAATAGGTATTGAAACCGGATATGATTTCGCCACGGCTATTATTCTCGCGATTATCGCTTTTGTAGCGTTTATCATTTACGCGGCCATTGCCGCCTATTGCCTATTAGCCATGGCCGAGGCGTACATCGTAACGGCGGCGGGCGTGATCTTCCTGGGCTTCGGCAGTTCGAGTTGGACCGATGAATACGCGAAACGTTACATCACCTATTGCGTGAGTATCGGAGCCAAGCTCTATGCGCTGTTTCTCGTGGTCGGGATCGGGGAGCAGCTGATTCACGATTGGGCGATAGGGGAAGACAAGGTTGCGATTATGAGCGCAATCTCGATTGCCGGGGTTTTATTCCTGCTCCTGCTCCTGGTCAAGATGATTCCCGATATTGTGCAGGGACTCATCAATGGCGTCTCACTCGGCAGTCACACGCCCTCGATTCAGGGGATGCTCGCAGCGGCGGCGGCGGGCACGGCGGCGGTTGGCGGCGCGG
>Ga0209679_1000319_pt1 | contig 19480 bp, 23 predicted proteins | sample WorMetHEROISLAND_4_FD_187408 | JGI IMG/M metagenome (GOLD analysis project Ga0209679, IMG submission 187408) | Marine gutless worms symbiont microbial communities from Max Planck institute for Marine Microbiology, Germany - Olavius sp. 2 HERON... ...
GCGCAAGCAGCGGGGATTTAACTACCTGGCCAAGGTGATAACGGGAGTGAAGTTTAAAGATGGAATCGAGGTGACGACGGGCAATCAGGTAGCAGCTGGATCAATATCCAAACACCAGATTTGACAATAACTCGGGTGGGGTTCATTGCGTCGGGATGTGCGGCGGGATTGTCGGAGCGTTGACAGCGGGGCTCCCCGCGCAGCAGCAGGGTCGAGCGCTGGGGGCGTTACCCTACCACCTCGCCTACAACCTGGGGCGGATTTTAAGCTATGTCGTCGCGGGTGCCGTGTTGGGCGGCGTGGGTTTCGCTTCGACACGTCTGTTGCCGGTCCAGAGTGTGCAAACCATGCTGCAGGGTTTCGCGGGCGTCTTCATGATCGCGCTGGGGCTCTACCTGGGTGGGTGGTGGATGGGGCTGGCGCGACTGGAGCAGAGCGGTGCGGTGGTTTGGCGAAAATTGGAGCCGGTGGGTCGGCGTCTTTTGCCCGTTCGCAGCCCGGCTGCGGCGTTGGGTGTCGGTGCGGTTTGGGGGTGGTTGCCCTGCGGCCTGGTGTACAGCGTGTTAATCATGGCGTTGACGGCGGGTGGTCCGCTACAGGGCGCACTGCTGATGCTCAGCTTTGGGTTGGGCACGTTGCCGACGTTGCTGGGATCGGGATTGTTGGCCTCTAAACTGTCGACGTACTTACGGCTGCCGTGGGTAAGATCTAGCGCCGGTATTCTGGTCTTTCTGTTCGGCGCGGTTACCCTGTTCAGTGCCATGGGATTGCTCTCCTTTCGGGCAGTGGCGCCGCTGGGTGGCTGACGTTAAGCTAGAAAAAGAACCCCCCACACCAACGATAAGAGAGATCACCATGCGCCTGCTCCTCGCCATCTTTCTCCCTTGGTTGCAGTTTTTTACCATCGGTCGTCCCATCGCCGGAATCATCTGTCTGATACTGCAGCTCACTTTGATCGGCTGGATTCCCGCCGCTATCTGGTCCACCTACGCGCTGAGTCAATACAAGACCGATCAGAAGATCGAGGACGCGCTCAAGGAGAGGAACTCGTGAGACGGGCTCTATCACCTCGGACAGGCGTACGCTGGCTCGGGCTGTTGTTACTGGCGGGTGTGCTATCGGGGTGTCAGAGCACGTATTACTCTGCCATGGAGAAGTTCGGTGTCCATAAGCGCGATATCCTGGTGGATCGCGTGGGTGATGCCAGGGACGCGCAGGAAGAGGCCAAAGAGCAGTTCAAATCCGCGCTGGAGCGTTTCTCCGCCGTCCTTGGATTCAAGGGTGGTGACCTCCAGGAGAAGTACGAGCAGCTGAATACCGAGTTCGAGCGCAGCGACAGCCGCGCGAGTGAGGTAAGCGATCGGATCGCGGCGGTGGAGGATGTCTCCGAAGCGCTGTTCGAAGAGTGGGAGGACGAGCTGGATCAATACACCAGCGCTTCGCTACGGCGCAGTAGTCAGCGCCAACTGACGGAGACCAAACGGCAGTACGCGCAGTTGATCAAAGCGATGAAGCGGGCCGAAAGCAAGATCAAGCCGGTATTGAATGCGTTTCGCGATCAAGTGCTCTACCTCAAACACAATCTCAACGCGCGAGCGATCGCTTCACTAAAAGGTGAATTGAAGGGCGTTGAATCCAACGTGGCGGTGCTGATTCGCGATATGGAACGCTCCATTCGCGAGGCGAACCGCTTCATCGATTCCATGAATCGGGCGGCTTCTTGAGGGGCCGAACCGCGCTAAAGCGTATGGTTGGGAGTCTCTGGGCGATCATCGCCGTTGACTAAGGGGCGGGTGGTACTACACCCGCCCCCCGTTTAGTGTTCGCGATGCGTCGGTGTGCTTCGTATCCTGAAAACGGTCTATTCAGCCGTTGGCCGCTTCCGGTGGCTGATTCCCCATCACGTTGCTCTGGAAGATGGCCCGGTGCACGTCGCCGATGCTGATGATGCCCACTAACTTGCCGTTATCGGCGACGGGAATCCGACGTACCTTGCGCAACCACATCATCGCGGCAGCCTTGAGTACCGGCATATCCGATGAGACGGTGGCGACCGCTTGGGTCATCAGGTCCGACGCCTTCAATCCAATGACGCTGTGGTAGTTCTGTTCCAGCATTTCGAATTGCTGCATGCCGTTTTCCATCAGCTCCTGCACGTCGGGGAACATGTGGTGCAGGATATCTTTCTCCGATACGATTCCGACGATATTGCCCGCGTCATCGGTAACGGGTAACCCGCTGATGCGATTGAGGCACATCTGGGTGGCGATATCGCGAATCGGGGGTATCGGGGCGGGCCGCTTTCACGCCCTGGGTCATTATCTCTTTTACTAGCATGGTCTCTTTCCTCCTCCGGGGTGAAAATCGCTATCACCCCCTCATTTCCCAGCTTCATTAGGGTTAATCCCTTGCCTATGTAGCGTCAAAACAAAGATCTCCATGCGGGCACAGAAAAAACTGCTTGGGAGCGGTGTATGAGCTTTGGGGAAAGGGCGGTCTACTCCTCTAGATCCACCGGGGAGTCACTGCCATGAAGAGCCCAGAGCAACGCCTGAGAGGCTGGTTGGCATTCAAAGCCATCGCATTGATCGGCGGCGTTGTCGCCGCGATCCTGCTGGAGCGTCATTTTGGCGTTAGAGATGTGATTAACACCGGCCAAATCCGGGATTGGCTCGATGCAGCCGGTATGGCCGCACCGTTGCTCTTTATCGGGCTGATGGCGGCAGCCGTGGTGTTCAGCCCGTTACCCAGCGTACCGCTCGACGTGGTGGCAGGTTCGTTTTTCGGGCCGGTGTTGGGAACGCTGTACGCCTTGGTGGGGGCGTTGCTGGGGGCGCAGGCGGCGTTTCTTCTGGCTCGGTTTCTCGGTCGGGCGCTTATCGAACGGGTCTTGAGTGGCCATATCAATTTCTGTACGGCCTGTTCGAATCACCTGCTGACCAAGCTGGTGTTCGTTTCGCGCCTCATCCCCTTCGTCTCTTTCGATGTCGTCAGCTACGGCGCGGGACTGACCAAAATGTCGTCGTTGCGTTTCAGCGTTGCCACTTATCTAGGCATGCTGCCGCTAACCATTGCTTATGTATCGTTCGGCTCGGTGGTGTTGGAAAACCAAAACTTAGCGTAGCTGCTGGGGATCGTTTTTGTGGCCCTGTTTTTCCTGCTCCCCCGCTGGATCGAGAAGGACAATTTCCTCTCCCTGAGGCGACACTTTCACCACCTCTCGGATATGACGCAAAGCTCCATCGAGGTACCGGTCCTTAAAAGAGCAAAAAGCAAAATACGATCCGCGTCGTGACCAATTCGTGAACTTTCCGTGACCGGTTCGCAATCCGGGCGCGCTGTAATGGTTTTCGGCATCACCCAAATCCCATTTTAAAATCCTGGAGAGCGATATCATGAAAAGAGGCGGACTAAGCGTTGCAGCGATGTGCGGTATGGGGCTGTTGGGTCTTACCCTGACGGCGAACGCGGGCGACATGGGTAAATCCGAGATGATGAAAAAGGAGGCCATGAAAAAAGAGATGACCATGGCGGAAGAGAAGAAGATGGAGGAGATGAAATCGGAGCAGATGATGAAGAAGGATGAGATGAAGAAAGAGATGAACATGGAAAAGATGGGGAGCAAAATGTCCGATAAAAAGGATAAGATGAAGAAATAGAACTACGCCTCGGGGGCGGTGTCGTGCGCACCGCCCCGCGTGAGGTTCGGGTCAGGAAACGGCGGGAGAGCGTATGGCGCGGAAAGTGTTGGTGGTTGAGGACAGCCCCGACATTGCCCCCTGGTGAAACTGCACTTGGCGGATATCCAGTGCGATGCCGAGATCGCCGCGAGCGGGGAGGCGGCGCTGGAACGCTTCCAGCCGGATAAATACGACTTGATCGTCCTCGACCTGATGCTGCCCGGTAAGGTCGATGGCCTTGAGGTGTGCCGTCAGCTGAGGGCACAGCCCGGCTACATTCCCATACTCATGTTGACCGCGCGTTCGGCCGAGCTCGACCGCGTCCTCGGTCTGGAGATGGGGGCGGATGACTACCTCACCAAACCGTTCAGCATTCCGGAGTTGCAGGCCCGCATTAAGGCGCTGCTCAGACGTACCGACGCGCTGACGCAATCGGCTGCCTCGAAAGAGGCGGAAGACCGAATCGAGGTGGAGGGGCTGGAGATCGATGTCGATCGCCGTCAGGTCGTGTTGGAGGGTAACCCGGTAAACCTGACGGCAAAGGAGTTCGATCTACTGCTCTACTTCGCCCGTCACCCCGGTCGGGTCTATACGCGTATGCAGCTTCTCGATCAGGTCTGGGGTTACAGCCACGAAGGTTACGAACACACCGTCAATTCACACATCAATCGCCTGCGCGCCAAGATCGAGACCAATCCCGCCAAACCGCACTATGTGCTGACCGTTTGGGGCGTCGGCTATAAATTTACGGAAGCGGAGTTCTAGTGTTTCGCACCCTCTACGCTAAATTGGCCGGCGTATTGGTTCTGCTGATGGTGTCCGTGGGCATCATCTACATGTTGGTGAGTTGGTCCTCCACACGCCACTACCTCCAAGAGGTTAACCAGCTTCTCAATCGCGACCTCGCTCGCAACCTGGTGGCGGATCGCAACTTGGTGGCAGAAGGGCGAATCAATGAGGCGGCGCTCAAGGAGACCTTTCACCAATACATGGTGATCAACCCCAGTATCGAGATCTATCTATTGGATCTCGAAGGCGGCATCCTCTCGTATTCCGCTGATCCGGAGAAGGTGAAACGACGCAACGTCTCCCTGGACCCGATCCGCGCGTTCCTCGAAGGGGATGATCTACCGCTGGGAGACGATCCGCGCAGCCACGACGCGCGCAAGCCCTTTTCCGTCACTCCCGTACCTACCATGGACAAACCCGAGGGGTATCTCTACGTGGTGTTGCGCGGCGAGGAGTTCGACACTGTCGAGCGCGCGGTGCGTGAAAGCCACTTCTTAAGGCTCAGCGGTTGGGCGGTGGTCGTGGCACTCACCTTCGGGCTGTTGGCGGGGCTGCTGGTGTTTCACTTTCTGACGCGCCGCCTGGGTGCCCTGACGTTGGTAATGGAGGGTTTTCGCACCCAGCATCTCGGCGGTGAGCGATCGCCCGCGTCGGCGAGGGAACCTTTAGGTGATGAAATCGATCGCCTCAGTCACACCTTCGATGCCATGGCCGAACGAATCAATGAGCAGTTGGCAGCGTTGGAAAAGAAAGACACGCTGCGGCGTGAGATGGTGGCGCAGGTGTCGCACGATCTGCGTACACCGCTGGCGTCGCTCCGCGGTTATCTGGAGACGCTGACCATGAAGGCCGATACGCTTCCGCAAAACGAGCGTGACGAGTATCTGCGGGCCGCGCTAAGCCAGAGCGAGGCGCTCTCGCGATTGGTGGGTGCGCTGTTCAAGTTGGCCAAACTGGATGCCTGCGACGCGCCTCCCCAGCTCGAGCCTTTCAATATCGCCGAACTGCTCCAGGACGTGCTTCAGAAATACCAACCCGGCGCGCGTGAAAGAGCGATCAAGCTGGACTACGCGCCGTCGGGTGAGTCGGCCTGGGTCAATGCGGATATCGGGTTAATGGAGCGCGTTTTCGACAATCTCATCGAAAACGCGCTTCAGCATACGCCGCGGGGTGGTGAAGTCACCGTTGTGCTGTCCGAGGAGCGGGGAAGGCTTTCGATCGGCGTAAGAGATACCGGCAGCGGCATTGCCGAGGAAGATTTACCGCGCGTATTCGACCGCTTTTATCCCGGCAGAGGCGCCGATACCGGCGATGGGCACGTGGGTTTAGGCCTGGCGATCGTGAAACGTATCTTGGAACTCCACGAATCGGCGGTGGAGGTGGTGAGTCGAGCCGATCGCGGGACGGAGATTCGGTTCGTCATGCCCGCTATCGGGTAGACGGAATTAGCCTTCGGCCTCGACATACGGCGGCAGTTGTCGGGGCGATACTATTCTGATCCGCTTGTAACGACTGTTCTTCCCTGCGACCAGCTCCACAGCTTTCTTGCTGACCCCGCAAACCGTGGCCAGGTACTCACAGAGCTGTCTGTTCGCTTTTCCGTCGACCGGCGGTGCAGTGACTCGAACGCGTAAATACTCTCCCTTCGGGGAAACAATTTCATCACGAGCGGTGCGCGGTTGGAGATGGATCAATATAACTAGGTTGTTACCTTGCCACACATACCATGGGTGGCGACTATCCAAATGAGAAGTTGTCAACCGGCGAGACTACGAAGAGGCGGCAATATCAGCATCCTTGCCGACTGAATTCCAATGAGAACCACAATGGGGGAAAGGTCGATACCGCCAATGGGTGGTATAAGTTTTTGCGCAGGCCAAAGTAGCGGTTGGTTCAGGCTATAGAGCAGACTAGTGGCGGGATTGTATTGACCGGGATTGATCCAACTCAGTATTACCTGAATAAAAATCGTAACAAGAAATACGTTAAGCGTGAGTGAAATCAACTCGTGAACGGATAGCAACAACAAAGATCCCATACCAGGAGTTACGCCACGCACCATGAAAACCAACAACAACGCGATCATCTGCAGCGCAATCAACAGTACGATGGACGCGAGATCGATGCCGGCCAGTCCGGGAATAATGCGACGCAACGGGCGCAGCGGTGGGTTGGTGATTTTCACCAGGAACTGCGAGATCGGATTGTAGAAATCGGCCTTTACCACCTGCAGCAGGAATCGCAACATGACGGCGAGGATGTAGAGGCCGAAAAGTGTGTGGATCAGGAATTCCAAAGGATTGGATAGATAGCTGTTCATTATTTATCGTTTAGTCGCTGCCCAATATTTCGGCGAGTTCTTTGGAGCGTTCACATGCCGCCCGGAGTGCGGTTTTCACCAGTTGCTCAAAATCGCCCGCCTCGAACTGCTGCAAGGCTTTTTCGGTGGTTCCCCCCGGTGAGGTCACCCGTTGTCTGAGTTCGGCGGTGCTCTCTTTGCTCGACAGTGCCATGCGCGCAGCGCCGAAGGCGGTCTCCAGGGTGAGCAGATGCGCGGCTTCGGCGGATAACCCCAGTTCGCGAGCAGCGGCCTCGAGGTACTCCATAAAGAGAAAAAAATAGGCGGGCCCGCTTCCGGAGAGCGCGGTGACCGCGTCGAGCTGCTCCTCTCCGTCGACCCACAGCGTGACGCCCACCGATCGCATGACGGTCTCCGCTAACTCGCGTTGCGAGGCGCTCACCAGTGGATTGGCGTAGAGTCCGGTCGCGCCGCTTTTTACCAAAGCCGGTGTGTTGGGCATGGTGCGTACGATGGCGACATCGCCCCCTAACCAGCGATTGATGTCGATTTCGCGAATTCCCGCGGCGATCGAAACAACCAGTGGGCGGTGGGCCTGAACGGTTTGCGAAAGTTCGCCGGCCACTTCGCGCAAGGCCTGTGGTTTGACAGCCAAAATCATCACATCGGCGTGCGCTGCTGCTGCGCAGTTGTCGGTGGTGGTGTGCACGGCGAACTCAGCGCGCAGACGCCCCAACCCCTCGGCATGGGGATCTGCCACCCAGATACGATCGGCTTCGAATTGGTCGGCGATCAGGCCGCCGATCAGGCTTCGCGCCATATTGCCGCCGCCAATAAATGCCAGGGTCGGAGATTCGTTACTCATAGTGCCAAGATACTGAAGGGGGCTAGGCCGCTCAAGTGATCTTTTTCTCCCGCGGCCCGTAGATGGCAGTACCGATACGAACCAGCGTTGCCCCTTCCAGTACGGCCGCCTCAAGATCGTTGGTCATGCCCATGGAGAGCGTGTCCAGGGCTAGGCCTGTGTCGATCAAATGATCCATCGCTTCGCGCAGTGCATGAAACGGTCGGCGTTGTCGTTCGACATCGTCGCTGGGTGCCGGTAGGGCCATTAGTCCGCGCAGCTTCAAAGCGGGCATTTGCGCAACCGCAGCCGCCAGCTCCCCGACCTCATCGAGGGCGATACCGGACTTGCTGGCTTCGCCACTGATGTTGATCTGCAGGCAGACATTGAGGGGCGCGAGGTGCGCCGGGCGTTGGTCGTTGAGACGCTGGGCCAGTTTCAAACGATCAATACTGTGCACCCAATGAAAGTGTTCGGCGATGGCGCGGGTTTTGTTCGATTGAATAGGCCCAATGAAATGCCACACGATATCGGGGTGTTGCAGTGCAGCGATCTTCTCGAGCGCGTCCTGAAGATAGTTCTCGCCAAAGTCGCGCTGTCCCTCCGTGTAGGCGGCCTGGATCTCTTCAATGGGGCGCGTTTTACTCACTGCCACCAGACCCACCGAGTGGGTAGGGCGCCCTGCTTGGCGTTCGGCCTCGCGGATCCGATTGCGGACCTTTTCGAGCTGTGCTTTTATGAGACTCTCTTCCCGCTTTTCACTCATAGTTAGAGATAAGGTTGTATGCTTTGATTGCTTTGAGCACCCGATAGGTCGATAGGGCTCAACTTTTCCGGAAATCAACCGATTGTATTGCAAGTTGCCTTGCAAGGGGGATAAGAATGGACATTGCCGAACTGCTTGCGTTTGGTGTGAAAAACGGAGCATCCGATCTACATATCTCGGCGGGTCTGCCTCCCATGATTCGAGTCGACGGCGACATTCGCCGCATCAATCTGCCCTCCATGGACCACAAAGCGGTACATGCGCTGGTCTACGACATCATGAACGATAAGCAGCGCAAGGACTTCGACGAGTTTTTCGAAACCGATTTCTCCTTCGAGCTACCCGGCATCGCCCGTTTTCGTGTCAATGCCTTCACCCAAAATCGTGGCAGCGGAGCGGTCTTCAGAACCATCCCTTCCAACGTGCTGACACTGGAAGATCTGGGGTGTCCCGCGGTCTTTAAAGACATCGCCGACCAACCCCGCGGGCTGGTGTTGGTGACGGGCCCGACGGGCTCGGGTAAATCCACTACTCTGGCGGCGATGGTCGACCATAAGAACGAGAACGAGTTCGGTCATATCCTCACCATTGAAGATCCCATCGAATTCGTCCACGAAAGTAAGAAGTGCCTGGTCAACCAGCGCGAAGTTCACCGCGATACTCTAGGGTTTAACGAAGCGCTACGCTCGGCGCTGCGTGAAGACCCCGACACGATTCTGGTGGGCGAATTGCGTGATTTGGAGACCATCCGCCTGGCGTTGACGGCCGCCGAGACCGGTCACCTCGTTTTTGGCACCTTGCACACCGTGTCTGCGGCAAAGACGATTGATCGAATCGTGGACGTCTTTCCCGGCGGCGAAAAGGATATGGTGCGATCGATGCTCTCGGAAGCGTTGCGCGCGGTCATCTCGCAAACCCTGTTGAAGAAAGTGGGGGGAGGGCGAATCGCCGCGCACGAAATCATGGTCGGCACGCCGGCGATTCGCAATTTGATTCACGAGAACAAGGTCGCGCAGATGTATTCCGCCATACAAACCGGTAACAGCATGGGTATGCAGACCCTCGATCAGTGTCTGCAGGAATTGGTTCAGCGCGGGCAGATCAGCCGACAGGATGCGCAAACCCGCGCCCAGAACAAAGAATCTTTTTAACTCCGCGCTAAGGCCAACGGGCCTGGTAGGATCGCCACATGGATTTCAATAGCCTGCTCAAGTTCATGGTCCAGAACAAAGCTTCGGACCTCTTTATCACCACCGGATTTCCGGCCTGTATCAAGGTTCACGGGAAGTTGAAACCGGTGAACAAAACCCCTCTCACTCCGGAACAGACCCGTGAGCTGGTGTTCGGGGTGATGAACCAGCGGCAGATGGAGGAGTTCGAGGCCTCCCACGAGTGTAATTTCGCCATCAGCGCATCGGGTGTCGGTCGGTTTCGTGTCAGCGCGTTCGTACAGCGTAACAACGTAGGGATGGTGTTGCGGCGGATCGAGACTAAGATCCCAACCATTGAGGAGCTCCATTTGCCACCGGTCATCAAGGACCTGGCGATGATCAAGCGTGGGTTGATTATCTTCGTCGGCGGTACCGGCACCGGTAAGTCCACCTCGCTGGCGTCGATGATCGGTTTTCGCAACCAGAACAGTACGGGTCACATCATCAGTATCGAAGATCCCATCGAATACGTTCACCAGCACGCGGATTGTATCGTCACCCAGCGGGAGGTGGGAATCGATACGGAGAGCTTCGAAATCGCGCTGAAGAACACGCTACGCCAGGCGCCCGACGTTATCCTGATTGGTGAGATTCGCAGCCGCGAGACCATGGAGTACGCTATTGCTTTCGCCGAGACCGGCCATCTCTGTCTCGCCACGCTGCACGCCAACAACGCCAACCAGGCCATGGATCGCATCATCAACTTTTTCCCCGATGACAAACGCAACCAGATCCTGCTCGATCTCTCACTCAACCCGAAAGGGGTGGTGGCACAGCAGTTGGTGCCGCATAAAGACGGGACCAGTCGCCGTGTCGCCGTGGAGGTACTGTTGGGAACGCCGCTCGTGAGCGATCTCATCCACAAGGGTGACATTCACAAGCTGAAAGAGGTGATGAAGCGCTCCAACGAACAGGGCATGATCACCTTCGACCAGGCGCCCTATCAACTCTATAACGAAGGGGAGATCACCGTTGAAGAGGCGCTGCACCATGCCGATTCGCCCAATGAGGTGCGTCTCATGATCAAGCTTGGCAAGGAGGGTGCCGCCGAGCAGCTGAAGAGCGCGACGGAAGGTCTCAGCCTGGTGGATGCGGAGTTAGAGTAGTCGCGCCTAGCTTGGAAATACGCTGGTTGCCTCGAAGACCGGCCCATCGACACAGACCCGCTTCATCGCAGGCCCTTTCGCGGTATTGACCTCGACGGCACATCCCGCGCAACCGCCCACGCCGCACGCCATGAATTCCTCCAGTGAAACTTGGCAAGGCAGGTCATATTCTCGCGCCAGTTTCGCCACGGCTTCCAACATAGGATGGGGGCCGCAACTGTAGACCGCGACCTGTGAGCGAGCCTCATCGTTCAACGTCTCCAGCCAGGCCCGCGCCAGGTCGGTGATGTACCCTTCGTAGCATCCCGCATAACCCTGTTGGCTAGCGAGTCGCGACGCGATACCCCAGTCATCGAGCAACGGCATGGAACCGATTACCCCATCGGGGAGTCCTGGTACGACAATTTGCGAAGGACGTGGGGAGAAGGGGAATGGAACCTCAGAGCCCATCAGCACCAACGGTCGGTATTGCTCTAATCGCGGGCGTAGGGAGTCGGCGAGAAACACCATCGGTGGGATGCCCACTCCACCTCCCATCAACAGCGGTCGGGTACGGTCGGGGAGCAGCCTGAACGGTGTACCAATCGGGCCGATCAGGTCGATTCGCTCGCCCACTTTGCGCCGTGCGAGCAACCGGGTGCCCTGCCCAACCACCTTGTAGAGAAAATCGACCCACCCTTCGCTGGGCGATACGCGCATGATGGAGAGGGGTCTGCGCATGGGTAGTTGGGGATCGCACTGCAGGTGGGCGAAGCTGCCGGGCGTCGCGTTGGCCGCCGTCTTCGGCGCACGAATTCGGAGGATCTGCTGCTCGCCGGGATAGGCGTCGTGGGAAACGATCTCAGCCTGTTCCACATAAAGGGTGTTACGGTGCGACGAGGTCATGGCGACTCCAAACCCATCAAGCGTTAGACCGCTGGAAGATGACCTCACCCTTCAGCAGCGTATAACTCACCCGCCCGCGGAAATCCCAACCGATGAAGGGTGTGTTATGACCACGACCCGAGAGCAGATCAGGTGAGAGCACCCAGTGCGGACCCGGGTCGAGTATGCAGATATCGGCAACGTCACCCAGGGTCAGGGAGCCCAAGCCATTTCCAAGAACAGCGCCCGGTCCGGAGGTCAGTCTGACGATGGCGGCAGTTAGATCCAATACGCCCTCGTCCACCAGGCGCAATGTCAGCGGGACCAACGTCTCGAGCCCGGCGATACCGGCTTCGGTTTCGCCCAGTGGCGCGAGTTTGGCATCGGGTTCGTGGGGTCGATGGCCGGAACAGATCGCGGTAACCACTCCCTCCGCCACCGCTTCACGCAGGGCGTCGCGGTCGCGATGGGTGCGGAGTGGAGGGTGGACATGGCAATTGCTGTCGAATCCCATTAGATCCATTTCGGTAAGGAACAGGTGATGTGCTGCGACGTCGGCACTGACCGGTAATCCGTCGTGTTGCGCGCGTGCCACCATGCGCACCGAGCGCGCACTGGAGAGTTGGCAGAAGTGAGCGCGGATTCCGGTGCGCTCGATCAATGCAAGGTCGCGTGCCACCGCGACGGTCTCTGCTGCTTCGGGGATTCCAGGCAAGCCGAGGCGGGTACTCACTGCGCCTTCGTGCACTAACCCATCGTTGCGCAGCGCCGGATCCTCAGGGTGGAGATAGACCGTTAGGTCGAAAGTAGCGGCATACTCCAGAGCACGCTGCATCACGAGGGTATTGGTTATCGGTGCGTCGGCGTTGCTAATGCCGGCGATACCCGCCGCCTTGAGTGCGGCCATTTCGCTAAGATTCGCACCGTTCAACTCATGGGTCAGCGCACCGAGGGGAAGAATTCGGCTCTTACCCACCTCTTCATTGCGTCGCCGAATCAGTTCGACAACCGCTGGTGTATCGATCTGGGGATCGGTATCGGGTGGGCAAACAAGGGTGGTTATCCCGGAGGCAGCCGCGGCAGCAGTTTCGCTGGCGATGGTCCCCTTGTGTTCTTGGCCGGGCTCGCCGGTTCGCGCGCAGAGATCGACGAATCCAGGGCAGACGATTTGGTCGGTGGCATCAATATCGATATCGGCGTCGAATCCGTCCGGTGGGGTACCGAGTCCGGCTACGCGGCCATCGGCAAGAAAGAGATCGACGTGTTGGTCGATCCCGTTGGCAGGATCGATAAGGCGGCCGTTGGCGATGCGAGTTTTCGTCATGCTTCGCCCCCCTCCGCCATGCGGCTGCTCATGGTCATGGAGATGACCGCCATGCGAATGGCGATGCCGTGGGTGACCTGTTGCAGGATGACCGAACGGGGACCATCCGCGACTTCGCTCTGTATTTCGACACCACGATTGATCGGCCCCGGGTGCATGATGATGGCGTCGGGTTTCAACCGGTCTAAGCGCTCTTCGGTGAGGCCGAAGAGTTGGAAGTACTCGTGGGCGCTGGGCAGGAGGGTGCCGCGCATACGCTCGAGCTGAAGTCGCAGTATCATCACCACATCGACCCCTTCGAGACCTGCGTCCAGGTCGTGATAGATCTTGGCGCCCATGGAAGCCAACTCTGCGGGTAGCAGCGTTTTGGGGGCGATGACGCGTACTTCACCGGCGCCCAAGGTGTTGAGGGCGTGAATTTGCGAGCGCGCCACCCGCGAGTGAAGGATGTCACCGACGATCACGACGGTAAGATCCTCGAACGCCCCTTTGTGTCGCCGGATGGTCAGCATGTCCAGCATCGCCTGCGTCGGATGAGCGTGACGGCCGTCACCGGCATTGATGACCGCCACGTGGGGGGCGGCGTGTTGGGCGATGAAGTGAGCGGCGCCGCTTTGATTGTGGCGCACGATGAACATGTCCGAGTGCATCGCCTCCAGGTTGCGTACGGTGTCGAGCAGTGTCTCGCCCTTGGTGGCGGACGAGGTGCTGACTGCGATATTGAGGACATCCGCGGAGAGTCGCTTTGCCGCCAGTTCAAAAGTGGTTCGGGTTCGCGTGCTCGGTTCGTAAAAAAGATTAACCACCGTGCGACCGCGCAGCAGGGGGACTTTCTTCACGCTCTGATCGACCACCGACATAAAGCTGTCGGCGGTATCGAGAATTTCGGTGAGGAGTTGACGGCTGAGACCTTCAGTGGTCAGGAAGTGAAGCAATCGGCCTTGGCTATCGACCTGTAGATCGTCGGAGCCGTTCATGCACTCGCCTCGCGGGCCAGTGAATCTCGTTGGTCACTCAAGGTGGTTCTCATCTCGCGCGTCGTGTGGTTGGTCGAGCGGGTAATCATGCGCTCTTCTGCACCGTCAGCTGCAGCGGTTCGGGGCCGGTCAGTTTTACGTGTTCCCCCTCCTCCAGTTCCATGTGCTGTCCGACGACATCGGGCTGGATGGGCAGGTCGCGTCCCGTGCGATCGACTAGACAAACCAGCGAAACTGTCGCTGGTCGACCGTAGTCGAACAGCTCGTTCAATGCGGCGCGAATCGTGCGCCCGGTATGAAGTACGTCGTCGACCAGGATGATGTGGCGATCGTCGATACCGACGGGCAGCTCCGAGGGTTTTACCTGCGGGTTGAGTCCGATGCGCGTAAAGTCGTCACGATAGAAGGCAATATCCAGCGATCCCAGCGATTCGTTGAGCCCCAGTAACTGGTGGAGTTGCTGGGCGATCCAGACACCTCCGGTGTGAATTCCCACCATGAGTGGTTCGGAGTCCAACGCGGCGATGCGCGTTTGGAGTTGACTCGCCATGGTGGCGATCATCTGGTCTATTTCTCTCGCTTCCATCCAGCGCTTCCCCTCGGGGATTCAGTGCTCGTTATCGCGGTACCCGCGGGCGCCTATTTTAGGGCTAATGCGGGGTATTCGCACCTTGTTATCGGCTTTTACCGCTGCTGCTCGTTCAACCAGGTCTGGAGAATGATCTGCGCCGCTTCCCTATCGATACGACCGCGCCCGTTGCGGCGGTTTAATCGCCTCTTCACGTCGTCGTGGATGTGTTCCTCCGCCGCGATCGAAGAGAGGCGTTCATCCACCTCGTAGACGGGCAGACCATACCGGCCTTGCAGGCGCCGGGCAAACTTTCGAGCGGCTAGCGTCATATCGTGTTCGCTGCCATCCATGTTGAGCGGCAGTCCGACCACCAGGGCGTGGGGTTTCCACTCGTCGATGAGGCGTTCAATTTCACCCCAATCGATGCCGGTCTGGGTGGTGGTCAGCGTTTCGAGCGGCGACGCGGTGCCGGTGAGCTCTTGACCCACGGCAACTCCAATGCGCTTCAATCCGTAGTCGAAACCGAGTAGTGTGCGGGGTTCCACGCTCACGCGTGGCCGACCTCGTCGGAAAGTGTATTGAGGTCGATCCCCAGCAGGTGAGCCGCCGCTTCCCAGCGGGTTTGAAAGGGGAGCTCGAAGAGGATTTCATTATCGGCGGGCCCGCTTAGCCACGCATTATCCGCCATCTCCTGCTCCAGTTGACCGGGTGCCCATCCGGCGTAGCCCAGCGCAATCAGAGAATACTCCGGTCCGTCGCCAGCGGCGATAGCGGCGAGAATGTCGCGTGAGGTCGTCACGCCAATCTCATCGGTGATTTGCAGTGTCGCTTCCCAATCCGTGGCGGGTTGGTGGAGGACGAATCCGCGTTCGCGTTGGACCGGCCCACCCAGCACGACGCTCTGTTGTGCGACCTGCTCGCCTTTGGGTTTGAGATCCATGTGGCTGAGCACGTCACCGAGGTGTAAATCCAAGGGTTTGTTGATAACGATGCCCATGGCGCCGTCTTCGTTGTGCTCGCAGATATAGGTCACCGTGCGGGCAAAATTGGGATCCTCAAGGGAAGGCATGGCGATGAGGAAATGGTTTGTCAGGAACGAAGTGTCAACCATATCGCTTAGTATCCGCTCATCTTTCTACGGGTACAAGGCTGGTCACGGCTCCAGCAGCGATGATCAACTCCCCCTCAATGGCTGGAGAGTCGGTAGTCCGTACCGTAACGCCAGGTTCGGATGATGTGCAGGATATCGGTTTCGGCGCGGATCTTGGGTGGGAAGGGTGCGAAAGGCGCTGCAAGGTAGACGATGCGTTGAGCGGCGTCGTCTAACAGTGAATGCCCAGAGCTTTTCAACACCTCGATGCTGTGGATCGCGCCGTTGGGTTTCAGTGCGACATCGAGAATCAGGGCGCCCGAGAGATTGCGGCGCCGCGCCTCTTCCGGGTAGTTGAGATTGCCGATGCGTTCCACCTTGACCCGCCACGCCTCTTCATACGCAGCGTATTTGTACTCCTTGGTGCTGGCGGAGATGTATTTCTGGCGTGGTCGCTGCGCGTGCATGTTCAGGACACGATTAATCTCCGCACTGGCGCTGGCCATCTCGAAGCTCTGGCTGATAAGTTGTCCGGCGGTGGGTAGATCGGGTGTCTCTTCCTCGGAGGGTTGGGTTCGCGCCTGTAACGCACTGGTTCGCGTCGTCGTGACCACCTGTTGGCGATCGTGCTGTTGGGGGGCACTAGGTGCGAGAGGTTGCGTAAATGCTGCGGAGCCATGGCTCGGAAGCACTGCAGGTGTCGAAGCGGGGCTCGTGGGGCGGGAAGGTTCTTCGGTATCACCCCCTCCCTCCTGATTGGCCTGGGCCAGATACTTGGCATCTTCCGGCGTCTCGTCGGAGCGGTTGTGGACCAGCGTGATCTCCATCCGCTGCACGGGATCGGAGGGAGCGAGGGGATTGATACCAAACCCGATACCCAGAATGATGATTGCGTGCAGGGCAGCGGCAACGAACACCGTCATCTCGAGACGGTTGCGGGCGTTTATCTGTGGTACTGCGGGTACGGCAGCCATGAGTGATATCGAAGAAACCGCTCAGTGAATTCCAGGTATTTCAGAGAGTTCAATCGGCAAAGTCAACAACGAACTTAACACTTTAGCGGCTGCGTTCACCGAGCAGGCTTTCGATACGCTCCATCAGCTGACCCCCGATGTCGAGGTCGTAGAGGGCGTCTAACTCGCGAATGCAGGTCGGGCTGGTGACATTGATCTCGGTGAGGTAGTCGCCGATCACGTCCAAGCCGACGAAGATCAGTCCGCGGCATTTTAACTCCGGCCCCACATGAGCGCAGATCTCGAAATCGCGCTCGGAGAGTTCAACGCCTACTCCTGTACCTCCCACCGCGAGATTGCCGCGCGTCTCTCCGGGTGCCGGGACACGGGCCAGTGCGTAGGGAACCGGTTCTCCATCGATGAGCAGGATGCGCTTATCGCCTGACGCAATCTCTGGAATAAAACGTTGAATTATGGCGTAGCGGTTGCCGTGATCGGTCAGCGTTTCGATAACGACGTTGGTGTTGGGATCGTCTTGCGTCAACCGGAAGATACCCGTGCCACCCATTGAGCCCAGCGGCTTGAGGATGATGTCCTGCTGTTCGGCGAGGAAGTCGCGAATTTGATCCGCGTTGCGAGTCACCAGCGTCGGTGGGCAGCAGTCGCTGAACCAGGCGGTGAAAAGCTTTTCGTTGGCATCTCGTAGCGACTGGGGTTTGTTGACGACCAGCAGACCCTGTTCTTCCGCTCGTTCCAGGAGGTAGGTGGCGTAGACGTACTCCATGTCGAAAGGGGGGTCTTTGCGCATCAGCACCCCATCGAGATGGGTCAGGGGAGTGTCCTGGGTTTCACCCAACACGAACCAGTGGTCGGGGTCGTCGAACACCTGCAGCGGGCGCCACCGTCCGTGGGTGTCGCCTTCACGCAGGTAGAGATCTTGCTGTTCCAGGTAGCAGAGTTGCCAACCCCGCCGTTGCGCGGCGAGGAGCATGGCCAAGGTGCTGTCTTTCTTGACCTGTATCGTGGAGATGGGGTCCATCACCACACCGAGTCGAATCGTCATACATACCTCGATGATAGATTGAGTTCCTGCAACGCGGTGGTGCTTAGCGGCAAAAACCGCAAGGGGATTCTAGGAATCGGCCTGACCAGTCTTTGCGTTCTTTACAGCGGTTTTTGCACCTTAGCGTCTTCGTCGGAATAGCGATCGATGCCGTTCGTTGTTAGGTCAACTCGGCCAGTTCGCGGGCTGCCGCGACCAGTGCGAGGCGGGCAATGACGCCATAGGCGTAGAAGCGATTGGGTTCGCTATCCGGATCGCGCTGAGGATCGGGCGTATTGCAGCTATCGGCGAAAGCGAGGGGCTCAAACTGCATGCCCGGGGCGTTGAGGCTCTCGCGGGGGCCACGCCCAGTGTGTACCCGGTAGAATCCGCCAACGACGAAATGATCGATCATGTAGACCACCGGTTCCGCCGCGTTCTCCTCCGGCCCCCAGGTCTCCATCGTCGGCACGCCCTCCTGGATGATGACGCGGGTCACCTTCTGCCCCTCCTTACTGACTGCCATCTTGGAGCGTTGCTTGCGATTGAGTTGACGTAATTCGTCGGCGCTCTGCACCATCATCACATTCATTCCATAGGTGCCGGCGTCGCCTTTGACGACCACGAATGGCGCCTGTTCGATACCGTATTCGCTGTGTTTCAAATGTATAGCGTCTAAAAGTATGCTGGCGTTGCGCGCCAGACAATCCTCTCCCTCGCGGTTCATGAAATCGATCTCGCCGCAGTTTCGGAACAGCGGATCTATCCGCCACGGGTCGATATCCACCAATCCGGAGAACTCCCGCGCCACATCCTGGTAGTGGGTGAAGTGCGCCGATTTACGCCGCGTGTTCCACCCCAATTCCATCGGGGGGACGATGGGCTGTTCGATACCTTCCAGGAGCGTGGGTCGCCCCCCCGTCAGGTCGTTGTTAAGTAGCACCACACAGGGCGAGTAGTGATCGAGCTCCAGGCGGTCTCCGCGACGGGTGATCGGCTCCAGAAGCACCTCTTTTCCCGAGGGGAGGTCAACGTTGAGTGGTCCATCGAGGTCCGGAATCAGGGAGCCGATGCGGGCCTCGAAGCCCGCTTTGTGCAGGGTATCCCTCAGCGCGGCCAGGCTTTCCAGATAGAAAAGATTCCGGGTGTGGTTCTCGGGGATCAACAAGACTCGGCACGCTTCGGGGCAGAACTTTTCCATGGCGGATTGCACAGCGTGGATGCAGAGCGGCTGAAAGGCGCCATTGAGGTTGTTGAATCCAGCGGGGAACAGATTGGTATCTACCGACGCCAGTTTGTAACCGGAGTTTCTCAGATCCACCGATCCGTAAAAGGGGGCGGCCGTCTCCAGCCATTGCGAGCGTAGCCAGGCTTCGGTGCGGGGCTGGTGCTCCAGCAGGTGGGCCTCGATTTCGTGTAAGGGGCCGGAGAGGGCGGTGGTGAGATGGGGTACGGCGCTAAGCTGTTCGGGTGTCATGGGGGATTAGGTTAGGTCCGGAAGTTGATGAAATATAGAGAGTAAACGATTAAGTATTCGAATCATCGGCCGAAATTAAGTCGATGAGGCCATATGAGCATGGTTGGTTCTGAGAGAGAGTATAAGGCCAAGAGCCTCATATTAGCTGCCTAACTGTGACTAAGGTAGCGTCATCACTCCCATATAATTGGGTAGAATTGTCAGACAGGATACGCAGTTACAGCGATATATTTACGTATTGTGTAATGATACACCATGCGGTACATTCGTCCGGGTTAGGCAGGTCTAGAGGTGGAAGATAAGGTGAGCAATGGGGCAGGAGGCGACAATTTGTCGAGTTCTCGTCAAATCTGGTGTTTGAATATTGATCCAGCTGCTACCTGATTGCCCGTCGTCACCTCGATTCCATCTTTAAACTTCACTCCCGTTATCACCTTGGCCAGGTAGTTAAATCCCCGCTGCTTGCGCCAGGTTTTCTCTGCACATG
>Ga0209679_1000320_pt1 | contig 19395 bp, 19 predicted proteins | sample WorMetHEROISLAND_4_FD_187408 | JGI IMG/M metagenome (GOLD analysis project Ga0209679, IMG submission 187408) | Marine gutless worms symbiont microbial communities from Max Planck institute for Marine Microbiology, Germany - Olavius sp. 2 HERON... ...
AACTAGCAGCAGCAACAACAGCAGCAGCAGCGAGCAAACGAGTAAAAAATAATTATCATCCAACGACGCAAATACTGGACCAGGCATCGGCTGCCTCGACGTGGCCAGAGGAAAGAGCGGTCGTCGGACATTTAACAACTATCAGGCAATCACTTTGAGTACTTTACCAATTCCTACCGTCTTCCCTGAACACACAGCAATGCACAAACAACTGTCAATCTACCATGACAAACTACACAAATACAAAGTGAAGGTATTAACAATTACTACACTGTGTGACATCACAGCTAAGGTACTGATTACACTAATGATAGCACAGAAAGGTTTGCATACGTTCCTGATTAAGCTGCAATAGTTATTATCGGCGATCCAATGTCTGATCGGATCACCATATATTGTACGGTAACGATCTGGAACCTCGTTTTCGCTAATAAATCTGGGAATCTTGGATGGATTTGGATAAAACTTGGCAGGTGGGGTTGATGCCTGAAAAGACAGCCTTGCACGTTTCCAGCGAAATCACGCTATGGGTTTCGGAGACAGCGCGAAAAAATGGGTTGCAGAGGCGTTGTTTTTTGTGACGTAAACGACGCACCACTTCTACTACTTTCCTTGGATTGATTTCCGCCAAACTTTGCACGAACACATGTCCAGGTGGTGGCTCGCGACATATGGTTTCACATTCCAGAAAAGTTTCCATCAGGGGTCTAATTTCCCAAAAAACGTCTTTTTAGGGTACAAAAAGGTACCCTGTTTGTGCCCAGGCTACGGGTCACAGGAAACGTTCAGTGACGCCGAGACTGTTTCCGTCCCCTGGTGGACATCCCACAGATGTGCCTTACCTGGGTGACTTTTGCTGAGGGATGTACAATTTTCCAGCTATCCACATCCGAATGTCTTGCTGTGCCACGGTATCGGCAATAGGCAATTGGGCATACGTGGACACGGAGACAGTAGCGCCCCCTGGCGAGAGGCGAAACACTAATCAATAGCCAATAACTTTTTCAAACATCACTCGCCATGGGATCGGATCGCCGATATGCAGTGGTCTAACAAACATTTTTCCAGTTTTCAATGTGCATGCATACTGGGTTTGCCAGATGCCCTCCTTAGTTTTCATCTCTCATTTCTTCCTAATCTGCAAATTCTCTCAGGACAGGTCAAAACTTTCCATCTCATCCAAAGTCGCCCCACAAAAAAAAGGGCCCACATCTAGTGCCATCTACACAGAGGGCCAAATAAAAGTAAGCCCCCAAGGCCCAAACTCCTGTTCATATCTTCACCAAATATCGATCGATTTTTAAAATTCTTTCACCGTTACACTCAGCAGGATATCTGCAATAAAAAGATCATTACCAAGCCCGTCACATCTTAATGGCGTCGCTACACTATATGTGTGAAATATTAATGGCTGAAAACATAGTGTGCCCTATATGTTGTGGCATTATTTTCTAAATATAAAATCACTAGACACATGACATATGGCAGGCAGCAACAACTGTGACAGAAGCAAGTCACAGTAATAGGTTTTATCAACCTTGGCTCCCATATCGAGGAATATCACACTGGTGTAGCCCAATTTCGACACATCGTCTGTCACTGTCGCACTGTGCGAAGACAGCATTTTGCTCTGACGTTGTCGTTCTTTATTGCAGCAGTCGGTCGTTCTGTTAATTTTTTTCGGTGTAGATAGTGTGACAGCTTTTTATCACTCAGCTGAATGAAAATAACATCATTCAGCAACTGTTTTAAGCATGGCAATTTCATTCAATTCGTTCTCCAACAGGCTTCTCTTTAAACACTTCAAACCAAGATCACAGTGAAAAAATAATCCATACAACATCAGGTTGTACTATTTAATGTGTTAAACAATGAATTTGTAGCTGGTCTTATTGGCTTAGTACCAGCTCACTTACCGCAGTCATGTTCTCTTCAGCATGTGCATGCCTGGTCAGCCATTACTGTGCTTTTGGTCGCTGCAATTTTTGAAAGCTAATATTTTGCAAGGTAGTGTAGTGACACTTTTTAGGTGTGGTGAGGTCTGTAATAACCTATTTATTGCAAATTTCCTGCTAAGTGTAACAGTGTAACAGTGAAAGAATTTTAAAAATCAATTAATATTTGGTGAAGATATGAACAAGAGTTTGGGGGCGTACTTTTTTGGCCCACCCTGTAGAACCATCACTGTACAATGCTTGATTCGATCAGCATAGTCTTTACGTTCATCATATCCAAACCATCTTAAATCTAGTTTTCTTAAGCGTCAAACTGACTGACTCCAGACTCAATCCCAAGTTATTTTTAATGTCTGTACGTCAATCACTTGCTATCAGTCTTCGCCTACATCACAGGTTGCTACAACAGATATGCACGTGGTTGTGTCAGAGCAAACTTACCCTCATCCCGCAATGTGAACCGACCCATCTGTGGAAAGTCCTTGAACGCCTCGAGGCAGATCATTCCTCCAAGCATCTCAAGGCGAACGATGGCGACCTGATCTTGTTTGATGAAGCGTGGTCGAAGTGTACTCTTCTCATTGGTCTTCTTGTCAATGAGGCATAACAGTGCCTTGTCACAGAAATAATAATGGTAATAATAACAAAGCAACAAACCAATACCATTAGCACACGAATGGCAACATTCATGCATGCTGTTTTTACATAACTTTGCCCAGCAACAAACAATAAATGTACAAGTACTGCCACCTTTCTCTCTCGTGGACTGCTGTGACGTGAATGCCATTAACAGCATCAGCAGCAGCAAGTATTACTAGACTCAATACACAGTGTCAAGCTCTGTATGCCTCTGCCCATGGTATTTTAGCATATAAAACCTAATCAGTTCACCACAGTCTCCAGATGCACTAAACGTTTGGTGCAGGGTTGGAAAAAATCATGATTTTTACAAAAAATATAAAAAAATCAGATTTTTTGATTTAAATCAGATTATTCTTATTTTCGTGGCAACTGTTTACCAAATTTCTGAAACTGGTCTGTCTGCTCAATCACATAAACAACTCGGCCACCATAATTCTGCTATTTCCAGTTATACTCTTGCTGACCAAAAAGTAAGTAAGCAACAATTAATCAAAGTTTCATTACCTTGGCTATACATGTGATGCTTTACAGCGTAATATAAACTGAAAAATGTGAAAATAAGTATGATTTAAATCAAACTAATTTAAACTGCAATATAAATAAGTGATTTAAACTGCACTGATTTAAAATCGGCCATCCCTGATTTGGTGAAAATTCATCAATGCATAACACACATGTTCAGCCTACGTCTGTCGGCTTAATAAGTTTCTGAATTAGCATAATTTTCTTCCATACTAGACAGAGGCGACATATGACAAAATTGTTCACACAAGACAGTGAGATTATCACTGTCATTTACACTACAAACACGTTAAACCGCATTCATTCTGCATTTCCTTTTGTTAGAATACTACACGCTAAACGGAATCGTTTTTGCATTGTGCATCAGCTGGAACAGCACACCAAATGAAGGCTGAAGAAAATGTGTCTGTCTGTTATTTACAAGCTATCTGAAGTCTGTTAGCCTTCATCATCAACTTCATCACTTTGCTAAGACTGACTGACGCTGATGCACGTGGAAACCCTGCACAACAGATCATCTTTACATTAAAGCATCAGCAAGCAGTGAGAAGAATAACCTTGATTGAAACTTCCTCTGCGCACGTGTGAATATGCATGACTGCACTGTAGCCGGCACATATGATTGACTTGTATTCCAAGATTGCCACCTGCATTGTTCAAACAGCCAACCAGAATTCAAAAAATATGCAAATTGTAGTACAGATGGCAATATTTCCTCAATATTTCAACGGTTTGACTGACCTCACAATTCTGAAAACTATGACTACTTTCACAATTTCAATTAGTCATCCAGTTTTTCTGGAGTTACCCCAGGTTAGGCCAAGTTCACAACAAGTCTACTTCTGGAAATGTTGTACAGACTGAATGCCCTTCCCGTCGCCCAACCAACAGCGTCAAAACACAATTTAATGCTAATTCTTTTGACAAACTCCAAGTAATGCAATGCATAGTCACACAAAATAAATGATATATTGCAAAAATATACTGCAGTCACGCAAAGCAGACAAAACACATCCAGTTTATCACTGTAACAGTTAACGTCTGCATACACTTTGCACATGAGTTATAGGATTAACTGTAAACATAGCAGCAGTTGGTAGAAACAATTATAAATAAATAAAACGAGAAAAAATGTCGGCGCTGAGTGCCGTCATGATATGCGGCTCTCCATCCAGTTGCCGAGCGTCTCGGGTGTTGACAGTAAATTAGATCTAACAATAGCTAGGCCAAGTTTGCAGTTGGCGCCTGAGCCGCAGGCGCTTGATCCGCCACCTGTACATAAACGTGTATGCCACATATGCAGCAATTTTCTGAGGCTTTTGATGTCTGGTAACTACGACCTTTGACCTTTTCGACTGAAAATTAGCATTTCACTTACCTGTGCCCTGGGAAATGTTTATACCAATTTTGCGTTTGCATTACGAGCACGTACGGGACAGATGGACAAGACAGACAGACAGACAGGCGAGAGGACTGCATAATTAAGTAAACTATTATGACAACATTAACAACTGTAACTAACTGGTTATAATTAAGCCCAAACCCTGCAGCAAAATTAAACTAACTGCAAACTGTATCTTATTCAAAGTCCGTAACCAATGACCAACCTGAGCATCGAAAATCTTTGCCGTATGACACAGGTTGTCTGGTGAGCAGAGCATAAACCCAGGAGATGCATCCTAGAAACACACAAATCAAGTCTTCAATCTACAGCCAGCAATGGTGAGAATTATTTTAATAGTCAACTTTCAAAACTTGGCGATTAATTAATTAATTATTAATTCTGGCTAAAATGTATTTGACTGAAGCCAGAGTTATCAGAGTTTACACAATTTACTCAGCAATCGTTTTCAACTCAGTGTCTCTCTAAAGCAGTCTAAATAAAACGTTAACAGTCCCGGGACAGTTTCTACAGCACAAAAATTAGAAATGAATACATATATCCAAACACGTATAAACAACTTTGACACGTAACAAATGGAACGAAATCAGAATGATGCAAATGAAATGCCGCAAATTCATCACTCACCTCTTCTTCGACATTTTTTAACTTCATCTTGACATTTTCTCCAGAGAATGCCTTCTCAACTTCATCGTCATCAGAGTATAATTGCATCACTTCTGTCGTTAACTGCATCAACAACAACAACCACGATGCATACAGCCATTCCACATCTAACTTCAAGGTCTCGGCATTACAAAATATACCATGATTACTACCTCTGTGCATTACAGACATAAAACAAGCGAAGGATGAATTTTAAGCCAGCAATAACAAGGAAATGTCCGTATCTACAATTGTCTTTCAATTCAATACCGGACATTAATGGGGTAAAAGGTTGAGATGTAGCACGCACAGAAACAAAGTCCAAATGTAACACAGCTCATTATGTACGTGATACATTTAAATACAACTGTAACTAAAATAAACAGTGCACTGGCATACACAGAAAACATTACACAACTAAAACAAAAAAATAGGAAAACAAGGCAGCTGACTCGTAGTGATATGACTCATAGTGATATCTGCGGAGAGCAGGAACAGCTTCTGTAAAACAGACAGTGGGCAACTTCACTTTTTGACTTAAGCCTTTTGCTGGTCCTTTCACTGAGCTAAACCTAAAGCTGAATGCTAAAGTCCGGACTTAGACCAGAGTTCAACTTAACTCAGGTCTTAAAGACTTTTGAGATGTTTACAAATAAAATATACGTGTTTGTCTGTTTGATGTGATTTTAATCGTTATGAAATGGATACTGGTACAGGTATTAATTTTGCTGGTACCAATTTTGCATACTTACCGGTACTTAGTAAGGTTTTCCGTTTCACATTTCTATGTTGCTTCTGCTCCGAAAATCATCTCCATGTTTGTTTACAAATGTTCACCTTTTTGGCTCAGCGAAGTTTAAAAAGTTGGAGTTTAGTCTCAGCGAAAGTTAAGCCCTAAGGGCTTAAGCTATCTTTTCCATGCAAATTCAACCGACTTCAGTCCGGTTAGTTCGGCTTAACGTAGGTCTAAGACCGAAGTTTCGACTCAGCAAAAGTCTCAGCGAAATCACTTCAGTTTTTGACTTAAGTCTGGTCTTAGATCAAACTTTAGCTCAGCGAAAGGCTCAGCAAAAGGCTAAGTCAAAAAGTGAAGTCGCCCACGAAACCGTTACATCGGTCACCAATTACATGTAATCCAACAGAATGTGAAGCTAACACAAAACAGATAACAGTACCTTGTTTGGCATCAGTGTTAAAGTTTGTCCTTTACACACAACTCCAGATTCCAGTTTGCCCAGCACTATCGTTCCCATGTCCTACATAACACAATGTCATTTTTAATAAGACTCCCATAACAGTAAAAGGATTAATTCAAGCTGCTTTTTGTCAAACACCCTGACTGGAATTAACTACTGATTAGTAAATTATATAGCTACAATGTTATCCAGCACTTCCCAGTAAGTGCCTGAAAGGAAAATTAAGCAAAAAGCAGCATATTAAAAACTAAATTTTGGGGAAGTTAAATATAAAGTAAAACATCTACCTGTCACCGGCAATGTGTACAGCTAAGTCAGAAAATGAAGTTAAATTTAACAACAGCATAAACATAGTAAACACATTTTTTCTAATTATGAAATATAAACATAGGCTTAACCATAGTATTAACTTGTGTGAGTTGTGGCCTCAGTCAGCCTTCTAGCACACACAGAGGACTACTGTTAATGCACTCATGCCATGCAGCCAGGGACTGCTTTGAGCAATGTAGCACTACTGCCATTATTAGCAGTAGAAACCACTCAACCGAGTGCAAACTTCTACCAAAGCTAAATACATTTATTGCAGAAGAAAGAAACATCATCTGTCAACTACACATGGACACAATACTTTGTGGCTTGCTGTTTTAACAGCAATATCATCTTTGCAACCCAATCGTCTCATCCACAACATAAAAAAATTCTCTGTAAAGTGAAAATCATAAACTTTGTACGGTAACCTCCACAAGCACCAAATAGCAAATCTGACTTTTTTGTCCCAAGGCATGCCCCCATCAAAAATCTCATGAAAATTCATCCAACTTTTTTGGGGAAATCTTGCTCACAGCGAGATGGACAAACAAACCATGACAATTGCACAACCTGCTTGTTGGAGGTAACGACACTGCATGTTTGTGAGCATGACAGCTACAACTGACTTAACAGTCTCCCCTAACAACTTACACTCCTAGTATAATATCAGCAGCAGCAATTCGCATAATTTGCATATGATTATTGTAATCGACTTATTTTCTACATCAAAGTAATGGCCAGACCTTGTATCGATCCACAATAGGCAACCGAACTGGACCTTCGTCCATCCTGGAAATTGGAGGCAGGTTGTCGAGATACTGGATCAGAGACGGTCCACTATAAACACAAATTAGCATTTTGTTATAAATTATTTACAGCTAAAACCATTTAACATCAGCTACCTTCGTTGCATCACTTTATAACACATGCTACATGGCAGGCTGGGATATACGGACGAGGTGGAAACTGCACAAATGCCACTTAAAACGTCATTGCAATAACAGCTGTTTATCTAAGTAAATGTTACGTCTACTCCAGATAATTTTACTGCACAAAAACACTGCAAACAACGTAAAGCACAAATCACAAGTTGAGCATCTGTTAAAACACATGAAGACATACTGTTAATGTAACTAAAAATTATTAGCACAATTTTGCAAAAATAAAAGCGACAGCTACCGGTATTCACTCTTGTATGCAGTATCTGAAAAGCCATTTTCTTTCCTTAAATTTAAGCAAGAATGTTCCCTAAAGACCTTTGGGACTGCTGCAGCCACAGATTTTCCTTCGATAAACAGCATACATAACACAGATGTTAACTCAGGAAATGTAAGCCAGTTACATAAAAAAGCAGTAAAAGCAATCAACTGATAATTAATTTTGTTTAGCCAGATATTTAATGAGCAAGAATTGAGAATCACTGACATCACTTTACTGAAATTTTAAGAAATTTTAGATGAACTTTTTGCCCTTTGCCCAAGAACAGCATCAAAGCGCTGAAGGCAGACCAATATCACATTACCGGTACCTAGCTCGAATAAAATCATGTTATTGATACTTACTCATACCACGGGCACACTTCCTGGGAGAGGCCTTTTAGGTTGACGCCTGTGAGACCGGATACTGGAAGGTAAAATATGTCGGTTTTTGGATTAAAGCCACATTTTCTCAGATATGGTGTCAGCTTGTCTCGAATCTCATTGTACCTGCATTTCACAAAGTGGTTTCACTTCTCAATCAGCAGAACAGTTCCACTTCTCAGTACAAAAAGTCAGCAATATGGCACTGTGAAATTCCCTGACATTTCCCTGACACTTTGCAGCACCCTTTCCCATGTCGTGGCTACCCACGATATGCACAGTTGCACACTAACAGTACAATACCAAAATACAACTGTAATAACAGTATAATAATGCAGCATCTAAACTATTATGCTACTAATGTACTTACTAAACACCGGTGTTGCCCAAAGCATTTAGTTAACAATAAACACTTCCCCTGACAAGATATGACGGTAAAGACAAATATATTACCACACCAACATATCAAAACATTGGAACACGGTTCAGTGCAGTAGCCAGACAGCTTACAGGCCCTCCACATGATGCAACGGCGTTAAAATTTCTCGTTACTACATTGTACACTGTAATGTTAATAATCTCAGAGAAAAATTAGACCCGTGCAGGACTGACAGTCAACTCCTCCTGCGAGCCAAGTTCTTCCAAGTTCAAAGTCACATGACACAAAAACTAGGAAAGGCATCAAAAATTCGGCAGGAACAAATTTAGATATTGTCCTCTAGTTAAAGAATCAGCAGTCACTTGCCAACTCCCATTCAAAATGGCGGACGAGATAGACATTGAAAATGGAAGAAATGCTAACTCTTTCAATGCCATGTGATAGAGCCATAAGGCATACCAGCGTGCATCACTCATCGACCTCTACCTACGTGCCAAATTTCATTGAGATCGGACGAAACTTTCTGTGGACGGACGGACAGACATCGAGGCAGACTTTATTTTGACTCGGAGGAGTCGACCTAAAAACTGGCTTAGTCACATAGGCATAACATGCAGCTATAAACACAAGAGTTTAAGCAAACACTTTAGGCTACATTTCACCAACACTCCTTTACAACACGTCCATAACACTAGCTGCAAAAGATGCTGCATAAACTCTGCAACTGTGTAAGACGTCACGCTGAATCACAGTCACCCACCTGGCTTCCTCCCACTCCACGGTAGGATCATCCATCTTGTTGACGACAATGACGAGGTGCCGGACACCAGCCGTCTTGACTAGCATAGCATGCTCGCGAGTCTGACCACCTCGCTCAAAACCAGTCTCAAACTCTCCTCGCCGTGCTGATATCACCTGTAACAAACACGGCCAATCTCTTGTACTGCCACCTTTGGCTTTTGTTTTCCAACCATAGCAGAGCTCTGTGGATTGCTCTGACAGGTTTTTCTGGCCAGATATCTATCCTGTAGCCCACCAACAGCATCAAAGCACTAAACGAATGTCTTGTACATGGTATGAAAATTGTATAAAGGAACCAGAGAATGACAGGCATTAACAGCACTGATGAGCTTCATTAAGAAGCACCTAACTGATGATTCGGACTGACTGATTACTACAGAATTAAACTACGCATCACATGGAATGTGTCAAGACTCACCAAGATAGCAACGTCAGCTTGTGAAGCGCCGCCAATCATGTTAGGTACAAAACTCTTGTGCCCTGGCGCATCTAGTATTGTGAAATGCTTACTCTCGGTCTCAAAAAATGCCCGGCCAACCTCGACAGTCTTGCCTTTGTCACGCTCTTCGAGATTGGTATCCAGCGCCCACGACAAATACCTGCAACCGCAGTACGACACTGCACGTCTTCACGCATCAACGTGAATGATTTATGCAGCTTGCAATGTCAAGAAATACTGAGTGTATGTTTACACAAAAAAAGAAACGGTTATAGAAAGACAACAGAGCAACTTTAGCACTGTAACAAGAGATTCAAAGCATGACTAATATATACTTACCAACTCTCTCTGTTCTTCTCCTTAGCCTCTCGTTCATACTTCTCCAAGGTTCGCTTGTCAACCTGGCCAGTCAAGTACCTGGAACAAAATGTGTTACTAGTAAGTAAGTAAAATGTCAATTTATACAGTGTTTGTTTGTTTAACAAGCTCATTTTTCTGGAATTACTCCAGGCTAGGTTACTCCAAGTTAGGCTGATCTCCAAAAGCAAATTCTGGAGAATTGTTGTGGCAGAAGTTTTACAAGTCAGATTGCCTTCCTGTCGCCCAAGCAACAGCAACAAAGTACTAAAGGACAAAGGATACACTAACATACCCGGACCACTGCAAATTGAAATTTCACACAGAATGTGCCAGTGAAAGAATTTTAGAATCGGTCAATATACGGTGGAGATATGGACAAAAGCATTGTGTCTCTCTTTTTTGACTTACAGTGCAGAGTTACTCTAGGTTACGCAGGTTCGGCAATGTCCTTAAAAAGAAGCAGGACATTCTACAGGCCAGAAGCCCTTCCTGCGATCCAACCAACAACATGAAAGGTCTGAAGGGTAACAGAGCAACACACTCCATACTAAAAGATAAATAACAGTTTCTACAGAGCATAAATTGGATTTAAAACCCCACTCCTTCAGTGTTTTGGCTTATAAAAATCTTCTACAGCAATCACAAAAGGTCTCCATGAAGTATGGATCAACTCCAGATAGGTAAGCATGTTAAACAAAAACCAAATGTCAGTGTACGTGCATGTAAATTTAAAACTAATTTTTCTACTCTGTGCAAAATGTGTTATTTCATCCACTGAATAAGACAACTAAAGCATCATGCTCGTATCTAATAAGAGCTCTACAAAACAGGACTGATATGCCATAACATAAATTCTCAACCAATACAAAATTCAGTGGCCACAGACTGCAGTGAAACTTACATAATATGCCCACCAATAGTTGACTTTCCAGCATCTACAGTTAAAACACATAACAGTGTGTAATGCTACAAATACACAGTAACTTCACATATGCACAGAAACAATCACAGTTGTCATGTCAGCCACTGTGCAGGTCACAGTGGTCCAGTGGTAACATGCCTGACTGTGGTGTGAGAGGACTGAGGTTCGAATCCCACCGTCGGCAGTTGCATGTTTATCGTAAACATCACTACGACATACAGGTATGGTAAAATGAGTATCAGCTTTCGGGCTGAGTAATAATAATAAATGGTGATCGTGGGTGTGGCTTTCTGGCAGCCTACAGGCAGACTCACAGCCCCGGTCATTTGGCCTGGTCTGAGGGTCAGCGGCCGCTTGGCGCTGTGCCATATTCATCACATGAACAGGGTGCTCTCGCAGTGGTTTGAGCTACAATGACAGCACCATAAATATTGTTGTGGTTACTGTGTGATCTTATCCTCACAAAATGCAGCTCAAATAATACTTTTACAAACTTTGCTTCTGTTCCACTTTTATAGCAACTGACAGCATGTGTATTCTGTTTAGCCATGTTACGTTAAACCACCTGATGCTGCACGGAAAGTCTTCGACTTCATGTCGAGATAAAAAAACCTTGGTCTTTGTCTTGACAAAAGTCTTGTTTACATCACTGTATCAAACATTAAGCGCTTGATGCTCGTAAAACGAAAGTGTTTTTTAAAAGACGTCTTTCATTCTACTATTTAACGGATTGGACATGATCATCTGTATGACTAGGCTTTTTCCAGTGTTGGAGCTATGTTTATCAGACACCTTCCTGACATCACCAACGACTCGTACAGATCTCACTGGGAATTAAAGCCAGGTCTACATTTGCCTTCCCACCTAGTCCTAGTACTCACTGACGGTAAGATGTAAGCTCATTAAGCCTAGGCTACAAACAAGCCAATATATAGACCTACCAACGTGACCAATAAAGACAATGTTCAGGTGGTTCTTGCGTACGGCAGTGACATTTTGTGTCTTTGCTGGTTTCTTTGGCTTGCTAACTGCAGATGCTCCGGCATCGCTGTCAGCTTCCATGCCACCTCCGCCACCTTCATCATTCGTGCTGCTGTTCTCCGAAGCCTTGTCTGACCAGTCGTCTACATATTCACATCACAAGCATCTTACAAATCTAATGTGAACAGTAGAATAATAATAGTATTACTATCGTTTTTTTGTTTAACTCCGGAATTTTTTTGAAATTAATCCACATTAGGTTGGATCTGGAGAAGGACTTTTCTAGCCTGTTACAGGCTGGAAGCCCTTCCTGTCATCCAACTAAGACCATACAAGAAAGCCTAGCTGATGCAAAGGTAAGCGTGCGACAGCAGTGCGTGTATGAAGGTCCCTAGCGAAGAAATCTACAGCAAATCAATATGCGATTTCCTATTGCTGGTTAACAGTAACCGTGGCTGCATTACTTACGGTTTGCGAATTGTGAGATATTTTTGGGTGTCGAGGCTGAAAATCGCCATTTTCGCCCACTGTATTCTGATTGTAGACCCCTAGCAGAGGAACGCCCAGCAATATCAAGGTAATCTATGCACCGCTGAAAAGTACATTTACTGGGCTACAATTCTGTTGCTGACAGAACAGGTCTTATCTTCATTCGTCTAGCTGTTCTTGCCTCTCAAATCTGCGAAATCACGCGAAATTCCGAGAAAATTCGAACTTATAGCAGTTCAAGGTCATCCAAAGTCATCGACCTTGGTGGCAATTGAAAGTGCATATGCAACTTCCTATTAGTCATTAATAGTATCTCGTACCGTTTTCGAGATATTGACGCACAAAGCTAGAAAATAGCTTTTTCCACCCCACCCTTGTTTGGCACCCCCACTCAGGGAGAACCCGTCAGAATTTCTGGATGAAACTTACCGTGCAAAAACTAGAGGGATGGGGCTACTGTACAGTGAAAATTGCATGATCCTAACTTCAACCATTTTTGCAGACAGACGGACAGAATTGCGATAGCACATGCGCGCTTAGCATATATGCTGTCGTGCGCAAAAAGCACTGGAGATATTAATAATATATGCATATCTACCTATTATTACTGCTACTACTAAGGTAATATAATAATCTCAAAAATCAAATCAAAGACAGTACTCTTTGCTACTGGATGCAGCACATCTACAATAAAATTCATTTTAACCTTGCCAACAGCACGACAAATTTCAGTAAAGGATCCATAAACAAAATTACGGTAATAAAACGGATGTTAAAATACAACAGAAACCAGTGGGGCTATTCACGAAAGGGCGTACGACAGATATCGTGCATACGAAAGTCGTACGACAGCTGTGCGACAGGCGTAGGTTATTCACAAAACGTGTCGCACGTACGACGTTCGTAAAGTTGTCGTAAATCCAGCGTAAATTCTACGACAGGTGTGAGGCTGTCGCACCATTTGCGTAAATATGCTAAATCCCAAAAATATGGCTTGCTATTACTTATTTTCATTAAATTTATATTTTTACATTTATTCGTTTTCATCTTATATTTTAAAATTTATTTTAATTAACTTTATCTTACTTATTTGTAGGATGTTTAGTACAGCAAGTACGATACACGTAAACAATGCGGCGTTGTCAAGGTAACAACAATGCCTATTTAATATTTACGGCACTCACTTGCCGTGTTTTAAGTTCCAACATTATAACAAAACAAATGTATCAAATACAAGAACAACCAAAACAAACATTTAAATATTTACAAAATATTTAGCAGATGTTTGTTTGCTTGTCATCCGCACGCTCGACGCCTGCGTTTTATGCTACCATAATACCCAGTAAACGTTTACGCTGCGAAAAAATGACATAAATCGTTCATCCATATTCAGTGAGAAAATGGCACAGATTTTATTAAAAAGGATCAGATTTTTCAATTTCCACAAATTCTGTCGATTCGAAACGTAAACAAACATTGGTGGTTTTGCTTTACGACTTTTTTTACGACGTCCGTATGATACGACGTGTTTCGTGGATAGAGCGTATCGCAGCTGCGACTTCGGTCGTACGACGAAATTTACGACTACGATACGACGATGTTAGTGAATAGCCACCCAGGAACAACAGAACACGCAACATGCCTGGTGTTTCATCACCATCATCATTCATTTTATCTCTGGCATCATCAGCATCTACAACAAACGCCATGCCAATGTGCTACACATATATTCAGTCAGTCGCCTACAAAACACTGTTACAGCAGCAACTTCATGTCTACTTCAGTAATTAATATGTATTTACCTCATGAATGTATGTTATTTACTACTTTAAAACTGTTGTACCCCGGTATGAGAAAATAGTAGTATATACGATTCACATTAATATCATTATTGCCAGTGAGAAGCCAAACCCGATAGACTTGTAATGACGACAGAAGCTTCTGAGTGTATCTCCTTGGTAACTGATCAATTTGGATGAAACATGGCAAATGGATGGTGATGCAGAAAGAATAATCTAAAGAGTTTTTATCAGAATCACTCCAATAGCGGCATAGGTAAGGGTCCAAAAATTCTTCTTTTGTTTGGTGTACAGCGCATCATTTTGGTCAGTTCTCCTTCATCGATTTTTACCAAACTTAGCACAAACATGTGAATAGGTGTCCAGATGAATCAAATCAGCTGTTTTGAAAGTGGGTAGTGGGCTCACTATGGCAGGTAAGTACATTAATCTGTTGTCTGTGTGGGATGATATGACCAAATTATCAGTAAACAAAGTACAGTGGTAATATTTGTTTGAAAGCAGTGGCATATATACTTAAAGTCTGTAATATTTCATTTTTGACTAACAAAATGACATCTGAATCTGTGTTTCTTAATGTGTGCTCAGACTACCCGGTATAATACTTATGTTATTGATGTGTTCGTATTTTTCATTAATGATCAAGAGTAACAACACTATTGTTAGTAATATTATATAGCAGCAGCCACAGCTCGGCAAAAAGGTGACTAGCTTCGATTCCAGTCAAGAACAATAAGACTTGTTGTTGGAATCGGAAAAAAATATTACAGCCAAAACTGTTCTAATGCTCCAGAAATGTCCCCTCAGATGGTAAACTGCACAATTTTAAAAACCATCTTTTTAATCGGCAATACTGTATGCACAGTAGCTGCAGCAGCATACATGCTTCATGAAGTATTCTCCTCAGATGAAGATATGATCCAGACAGTACTAATGAACACATATACAATACATACATTCTAACATGTCAGAGACAAGATACATGTGATCACATTTCTCATGACCAGGGATATGAACCAAACATCTGGTTACTGGTTATTGGTTAAGGACAGATGATCGATTATCACAGTCAACAACATATGCTTGAAACTGGCCAAACACACACTGCCATGTCCACAGTGTGGTGTCAGAAGCAGCAATCAAAGGCCATAATATTGTGCCAACAACGGACCTCTCCATGCAGCAACAGAGACGGCGAGATGGGCAGCGGCAGTATGTAACTATTTTCTCAGTCCAAATCCTCTTCTCCCCAACTGCTGCCGCTGCCGCCAACACATGGAGCTGAACGAGCATTTGGTATGAGGGCCAAGAAGTGGACGTATTGTGTAATGCCAACACTACAGAATTCATTCCCGGACCCTTTTTTCATTCCCGGGAATTCGGGAACGTACATATTCATGCCCGGCATTCCCGGGTGCCCGGGAATGACGTTTACTGCCATACTACTAGCGCTGTGGTGCTATGAAAACCGTACAACAGACTCCAGAATGCACCATTTGCTCCGTGAACGTTAATGTTCATATAGCGTCGATTTCGGCTGGACGTCCACTCATCAAACGTGAGAGTGAATCGCTACCCCTGGCGTCTTCTTTTGGCTATTTCACCGCTGACAATCAATCGAACGCACACGATGACCTTGGTCCATCACCATTTCCTTCACGCTTTCGGCATATTTCTCAGGTCAGGTGACGTAATGAATGGACGGAATGGAAGCCCATCACGAGCAGTCATACGAGCAATGGTTGCCTGCAAAGTATTGTCACTCATGTGTTTTGTCACTCATAGGTCCAACCTTGGGCTTTACGGCCACTGGCTGTCGACTCGGTTGAGTGACAACTTAAATGTGGTTACATGGACTGCAGATTAGACAGCTGGGTTGGGTTAATGCGAAGTGACCAGCCTAGCTGACAAGCATCCTCTGGCCTACTCCCTCCCTGCCGTGCAGCGCTCAGTCACTCAATCCACGCCAGGCGCGGTCACGCTGTCCGGCTGCCTGCTGCTATTGCTTTGTTCCATCAGCATTCACAGTGTCAGTTTCACACTTTCACAGCCACCACCAATGCACCAGCTGCAGGTGGTCAGGGGCACGGCCGTGACATGGGCGGGGGCCGCGGTGTCGTGTTTACGTTATACTCCTCGTCTTCGCCGTGAAGGACTAGTACGCTGCTGCAGCAGACGTCAAATCCGCCGTGCATGGGCCATTATCTATTGCACAATTGTGCATGCAGTGCTGTTCGCTGTTCCTGATTTTCCCGGGAATCTAGCCGTTTTCATTCCCGGGAAATCGGGAATGAAAAAGTCCGGGAATCCTGGACGCCCGGGAAACGGGAGCCCGGGAATGAATTCTCTAGCCAACACTCTAGTGTAACTGTGTAATGTCACCTAGCCTCTTGCTGAACAAATGTTAGAACGCTATTCACTATACTTCATGAGAAGACAAAAATCGATGATTGGTTTTAACCGGTCGATGAGCCATAACAGGAAAAACAGAGTTTCACAATCCCTCCCACGACAAACAGTGTACAGACCAGATGGAGAATACTAACCAACATCCATGCGAGATGGTGCAGCATGTTTGGATTCATCTGGCTGAGGCGGCCGAGAACACGGCTCCAAACTGGCTGGTCTCACCTCTGCAGGAACTACAGCAAACATAACAAATAAAGATAAGTTACGGTAATTAAGTTAAAATATAACAAAAAGCTACAGTTCTCAATTCATTAACACAGAATTCTTTGATTACTGCCAATCCACACTATAAGCTAACACTATTAAAAATCATACTGCCCTAACAAAATGAAGTTAACTAACTAGATACCATGCACGTGCTTGACACTAACACAGGTTAGCAGACAAGCATCAAATTCTACAATTCACATCAATAAGCAAAAACTTATTTAGAATCAATTCTAAACATATTCTGTCAAATAAGTGTGAACTAATTCAGATAGCAACGGTTCACATCAGCAATCTGAACATAATTTAAGTATCCTGATAGGCTCAGACTGGGATGGTCTGATATTAAAACAGAATTAATATCATTCATTAGACCACTGATGTGAACTGTATCGAGGGAAGAGTACGATATCGGAACACCCACAAAACTTACCTTAACCACGAGTTCAATCCCGTCCAGTCTCCTTAGAAATAGTTCAGACGCAGGGTGTTCTGATATCGTACTCTTTCCAAGTATCAATTTTACTATTTTCCTTGGTGTTAAGTTGGCCTATTTTTCATGACCAGCTTGTTCACAACTGATATCTAATGAATGTATTTCTAATACGATTGTGCAACAACATGTACCATCAAACCTATTCCCGCTTACAGGGTATGACTGAAGTCACCACCGACACCACCGACAACTCCGACCGTAATGATCGGCCTGTAGCGGTCGGTGGTGTCTGAATTTTTTACTGAATAAGTGGGAATATCGTAAAGCAAAGCTAACTGCGGATCTAAAATAAAAGAAAACATAGAATGTTGACATTATTCGGGTAGAATTCAGTCTCGGAAGAGTCTCAAAAGTCACCTAGCACAGCACACTATACGTATTTTCGGTAAAAGTTAGTTACGATCTTCCCACTTATTCAGTAAAAATGAATTGCCGCACATTGTTATTGGCTAATATTGACACAACTAACAGCGTAATTACCGATAACACCGACTGCTGCAAGCCGATCATTACGGTCGGTGTTGTCGGTGGCGGTCTCACTAAAATGAGCCGGGACGCCGGGACGACGCCGGGACACCTTAACCGACTAACTGAGCGGTGCACAATACCATGGACTCCGGGCCAGCCGCCGGGACAATGGAACCGTTGTGTAATTGTCCCGGCGTCACACCAAGTGCACCGTCACTATTTAAAACACTATTTAAGTGAAGCTTAAAGTGGCTTATTAGCTAGACAAAGGACGTAAGATTAGAGTTTTCAGTATTTACTGTAGCCCTTTCAATATAAATTGCAGATTAATGTCTCGGGTTACGGCATCCCGGCGTCCGACACGGTAATTGCTCCTAGACCGTCCACTTGGTGAAGTTGGTGCGACACCGGGCCTAGACTAGGTGTCCCGGCGTCGTCCCCTCGTTTTAGTGAGACCCGTCGGTGGTGTCAGTGGTGACTTCAGTAATACCGCCCACTTACATGCACTTAGAGTCAGCTAATCTAAACATATAATTACCGAACTACTTGACTGGTCACAGCAGAGATAAGAAAACATTTGTTATCTTACTGTGTGTCAGTCTCGGTGGGCGTGGCTTACAGAAACACGTACGCCTATTGTTCACAATGACAATCAATTTCGCTTACTGGACGTAGTATCAGGCAGCACGTCAGGAAGCGTGGACTGCGGTGTTACAAATGAAGGCACGAATTCGGCCGCGTACACATTTTTACCCGGCACAAAAGGAGTAGCCGATACATTAAGGCCAGCCGTCCCCGACGTAATATCATTCATGTCTACTGAATCTCCATACGACTTGTGTACGGTGTCGCGGCCGTCGCCAGGATCGTTGTTCCAACTGCCTGGGCAGTTCTGCTGCTCCATACCCCTCCTGTCAACAGGAAACTGTGGCAGAAAATGTTCGTTTAACGTAATCTAGACACGAAAATATTCCAGAATCACACACCGCGTGTCCCACACAAATACGACGCAACCACGAATCACGAAACGGTATGTTTACTAATCGAATGGGACCGAATAAAAATTAAGTAAGTAGGAATATGCGCCAATCAGTGTCAAAATCCCCGGACTCAGTAATAAGTAAATTGTCCTATTGACTTTTGTTGATCACTCTTAAGTCTTAATGCCCCTAATTTCGCCACTCGCCTATATTAGTATTAATGTATGGTCGTTTTAAAGTATTTGCACAACGACGTTTCATAACATAACATAACATAACATAAACGACAACTATGGGCAAAGCCAAAGACTTCTAAGCCCACATCATAATAGTAAATTAATAGTGTAACAAAAA
>Ga0209679_1000322_pt1 | contig 19362 bp, 22 predicted proteins | sample WorMetHEROISLAND_4_FD_187408 | JGI IMG/M metagenome (GOLD analysis project Ga0209679, IMG submission 187408) | Marine gutless worms symbiont microbial communities from Max Planck institute for Marine Microbiology, Germany - Olavius sp. 2 HERON... ...
GGGGCGCGTGCCTGAATGCCGAAGGGCGAAAGCCGAACTGTATAGACGGAATGCCTTACTGGGCGATATGCACACTGCCGTGGAGTCCACATCCACGGTTACTGATGACACTGAGACTACCAGGAACAACACTGCTGAACTGCAAAGACAGCTGCTGAGCAGACTCTCCAAGACTAAGAAGTCACCTCTGCAACACCAGAAGGACACTATTGCTGACTTCATGAAGGAGGTTACCTACACATTTCCACCCGCCATGTGGCTGAGGTTCCAGAGTGAAGTGAATAGCCTGTTGCAGAAGTGCCAGTATGAGCTTCACCAGGAATCTTCAATGCAGACTCAGCAGCAGCAGCAAGACCAGTTCCATAGACACTACTGTCCTGCACGTATCCTGGTAGCCAACAAAATCCTTCTGGGCTGGCAGCCACATCCATTACAGTGGCCAGCACACACAGTGACCAGCACATGACCACCTACCGACCGAAAATTGTGAGCGACTACCCGGTACCCGAGACGATAAACACAGCCGTCCACGAAGTCACCACGTCGATTAAACCACCAGCACCCATGCAGAACCTGCACGATAAACTGACCAGGGCTGCTAATGCCTTTAAAGATGGCATTAGATACATTGTCTCTGAACATGTTACTGAGCAATACACCAAAAACACCAGGTCGCTAGCTAATCTTGACGGCGGAAGATTCGTGAACGCAAAGGCTTGGCTGTCCTGCGGTAGTGCTTGTAAAAGAATGCGTTTTCTTTCCTGACTTTGCGGTAAGTTTGAAATTCATGTTCACCTCTGTGCTGAACTTCAGTGTTCTACAAGTACGCTTCTTTGTCTTCATGTCTTCTTTCCCACTCAATTACACGCTCTGTGTATGTGCGTGCTGTTCTCAGGCTATGTCATCAGTCACTGCCTTCAGTAGCAGTCTGTGACGCACACTGCTATGTCTTGCGCCCATGTGTTCACTTCCTGTACTTGACTCCATGAACGGCGAGTCGTCATATGTAACATGCCACTTTCTACATTTAGTGTACGCCACGTGTATCACATTACAGGCCGTAGTTTCATTTTCCCGCGTCGTCACACAGCCTAGAATTGCTGCACACAACACAAGTTGCACACTGCAATGCTGAGTGTCAAACGCCATTGTAATAGGTAAATTAAGGAACTTGCATCATGTTCACACTGACCGGACATAAGCTACAGTTCGTCACTAAGGCAATGCACACGCACGCACAGTGGCAGCTAAGAAATTCTTTACCCGGCGTCCGGTATTCCCTGAGTACTTGAATTCCCATTTTTAGGGGTTGAACATGGTCAATTTTCACGATACAGCGGGAATGTCATGGGGCGTACTGTAGACAACACAGTATACCCGTTCACATGAATGAGCTCAATGAACGTGGTATTTCTATCATGTCGAACTCAGAACACGTGTTCAGCAGAGGGTCTCGAAGAAGGAGCCATCAAGCACGTGATGGTAATATGGCCTGGTGTTCACATGCGTGACAACATCATTTACAAGCAGTTGAACAGGTGATGAAACAGTTGAATGGATTACCTATCAAATTATAACACAGCACGTCGTAGTTACGATTGTCGTTGTGTTGTACGTGCAGGTACGTGCAGCTGAACATCCAGTACACGGACTCATACCGGCAGTACAACCCGGAGTTGCCGGCGTTCCTCTGCAACTGACCCCGTGAATTCGTACAGCACGTACAGTCATGGACGTCAGCAGAAAACATCCCAGCGGAGAACGTCACACAGCTGAATGACCGGCAATTCCCAGTCACCAGCAGCAACACCGACAATGTGTACAACGTGTCGCTTAGCGAGCTGGACAGCATGCCAGCATGTGAATGTTATGACTGGGCCCGGTATCACTGGCCATGCAAGCACATGTTGGCAATTTTCCAGCATGGCGGAAAGACGTGGGACGACCTGTGTCCCGCGTATCGGGACAGTCCTTTTTCACACTGGACACTGACCTCTTCGACGAGGCGTCGTTGCCAATGCCCGCAACCAACGACGTCGTTGGTCGTCACAGCGATGTGGAACCGGAAGTGGACACTGGACCCAGTGATGATGGTGACGAACAACAGTCCGGTGGCGGCCAGTCACTCTCGTCTGTAGCAGCGCGTTGCCGGGAACACCTTTGCTGGCTAGTGGACGCCACTTACACGTGCACTGACCGGGACGCGCTGTTCGGGTTGGAGCAGACGTTGGGGCATGGCTGCAACAGCATGCAGCTCGCTCTGCTGCAAGACGCGGGCATCGTACTGTACGCTAACATTCCAACCAGGACACAGGTTGGAAAACATTTCCACTACAATTCGATGCATAAAAACCTTAGCAGCCGCACAAAATCATACATTGAACCCACGTATGTGAACCGCAAAGGCATTCATACCGTGAATGTCCAAGCTATATGCGATCACAACAAGCGTCTTACCTAATCTGACTTGAAATTGTCTGTTCTGAAGGAAGCCCTGAATGAACAATGGTAAACGTCCACGAAGCCCAGCATCAAAAAGATCTTTCATGATTCCGTGTTTCCACATGGTATCATATGCCTTTTCCAGATCAAAAAAAGATGGCTGTGTGCTGCTGTGCTGCTTCTGAACAAATGCCTCACATATGAAGGTTTCAAGCAACGTCTCGGATCTGATTGACAAGTTGCGGGAGCTGGTAGTCCGGCAGTCCTGTGAGGCAGATCGTGCTATCGTCGGACATGGAGACTTTGTACTGTCGGCTCACCATTGAAGTGTGGTCAGCGATGTCTGAAACGCACAGAGACAAGGCAGGTAAAGCCTGCTTTTGTCTGCCGGCGCTGCCGTCATCCACATCGACTGACGGATCTCTGACAGTGCCGCTGACGCCTGGTGCCGGCAAAAAAACAGCACCAGAAACGTCATCCACGGGCTGAAAAGTCCGTCACAACTGTGAAGATTCCAGTATCATGACGGAAGAGACGTCAGGCAACGATTTTTGCTGTGTGTTGTGCCATGCTTTCAGAGATTTCATACACTTGTAAATTATGAGCATGATACTACCTTTTGCCATGACTTGTGAGTGACAGGCAACTATAACAGTTGATATTTGTTCAGTTTCGTATGTTGCATGCACCAGAGTAACATATTATGCAGGGACAATAGCCGGTCTTGAACAGCTCATCTAATGGTCTTATTGTGAAATCTTCTGGAGATCTTGACGATGTACATTGGCTAGAATTGCTGTAAAATTAGCAAAACAAAATGTTCGTTACTGCCGTCCAAAGAACACTTTGCACTACCATTTGTAATATGGAGAGTGGAGACACACCCCTTGCACCACCAGTAGGGGAACATGGGACAAGATAACGAACCCTCGCCACTATACGCTCATACTGTACTGTGAAGTACAGTAGCAGACGTCAAGGAACAGTCAAATATGTTTTGTAATCGTGGCCAGTTGCACTCAGGACATTAATTCCCATGAATAGCTGTCACTCAGCATTTGCTACATTGATAAGACCTGCAGGTTCATGAAGAGTTCATTGGCCTATCAACAGGAGGACACCTCGGGACACATGATTGCTGTTACTGTTGCAGACTGCACAGATAAATTACTTCCAGTGTTGCTTTGCTACGTAAGTATGCAAGAAAAAACAGGATTATGGTGAAACTGTCCGGTAATCACAATTCTTTCCAGCAGTCAAAAAATACAGAAAACAACAATACTGACGCTTAAATAAAGTTTGAAAGTTGACTGCTGAAGAAAAGTAAAAAATATGTTGTACTGATGTTTTAAATAAAATGCACATCTTGCACCTCAACATTTGCTGCATTCTAGTTTCCTGTGCTGTCTTTGGTGGGAGACGTGATTTTGTTGTCTGCTATTTCTATCGTGTTTAATCGCTGCTTTCTGTATTGCTATTCATAGATATTTGCATAGTGTGTTATTGTTGTTTATCGTAGTTATATCTGTAGTAGTCTTCTTGAGATCCGGACAACTGCATCATGAACATCTACTGTCGGTAATCGTTTGCAGTAAAGTGCCGCGCCCCCTGGGTCATACTTCCGCCCTTGTTTTCATACCAAATTACTAGCCCTGTTGTGTGGGGGATCCATAGCTTTTTGTCCATTTGGGGAAGAAATTGTAACTGTAGCGTTGCACCATGTCGAACGAGCAGCCTGTTGCTCTAAAGAGGCGTAGGTTTTCAGCCCCGGAGACCGTGACTATAAAATATGCATTGTCAACTACCCCAAGTTCAGTGGTGACATGCAAGTGTGATCACTTACTGAACATAGTTTTAGGACCATCAGAAACAGTGTGAATATACGTCAGCAGCACACCAGTACATCAGTTCGTTTGGACAGCATATGCAGCCAAGTTCCAGAGGAATTTACGACCTTCTGCATGAATGCCATCGGTGGTGCTACACAAACTTCACGAATGTGTCAAAGTTTTCATCAGCTGGCGGCGACGACAACAGGGACAACGGCGATGTATCCAGCAGTTCTGCAGCAACACACAACTCCGGTAGGAGTGCACCTGCAATTGCGGCAACAGAAGGTAACAGCTTACTGGATTGTTTCCTCATAATCAGTGCATTTTTTGCAACTCGAAAGGCCGTAAGAAAGTGAAGGGCAATGTGAAAAAGTTGTTAACATGTATTAAACAGTCAGCTGAGATGAGCATCAAGTAAACAGCAGAAGAAAAGAGTGACTTTTACATGCTTGGTAAGGTGGCTGGGATTGATATGCATGCTTGTGAAGCCAGACACCACGACTCCTGTCGAACGGCCTATGTGAGGGATGACAGTCGTTCGCCTGATACTGATGTCTTTGTACTTCTGTTGCATTATTCTCATCGGATACCACAGCCACTGCTTTTCCACCGGCGTATCATCCTTGTTCACAAGTGTGCCAACAAACTGGATTCTGACATCTGCGCAGCACTGCCGTCTTTCCACGCCTTCACTGGATGTGACATGACCAGTGCCTTTGTGAGAAAAGGCAAAAAGGGACCACTGAAGCAACTGTGCAACAACCATGCAGCAGTGGAAGCTTTCAAGAATGTAGGCACAAATGCAGACGTAGTCAGTGATACCATCTTGAAGGAAATGGAGAAGTTTGCGTACCTGATGTATGGGAAGTCGCGATACAGTGATGTGGACAAACTGCGGTACCAAAAATTCAAGTCAATGTATGAAGTCAGGGCACAGGAGAGGAATGTTGTCATGTACAATGGAGTAAAACTGGAGTGAGTGACCAAGGAATTGTATCTGGAAGACAGATGGCGACAAGTACACCGGACCGCACTGCACGGTGGCAATAATTAGTTGACCGTGCAGTGCTCTCGTTAACTGTAGACTGATTGTGACCATCTCAGCGGCTGACAGTCAGCGAACTGTTGTGCTAAGTATATTCACGTATTTATTGGTAACTGACGATTACTGTAGGGACAGTGTTATTGCACGATGCATAGCTGTATTATAGTGCAAAGTCGTTCAGTCAGTGTCGTCCTGGTCAGGCACTCCTACATCAGGCACCTCTGCGACTACATGTTGATGTCATGTGACAGGGCCAACCTAGGACTCTGTGGCGTCGATGTCCACTGCGAAGGAGTCGGTGAAGCAGTGCTGGGATCCTGACACACCATCAGGCGACTCCTTCCAGTTTCTGTGCACTGTACGTTCGCAATTTTTGTTCATATAGATGAAAATGATTTAGGCCACATGCCTGATGGCCAGATTACCTACGAGTTGCTGAACTTCATCCATAGGCTTACTAGGCTCTGCTGCAGTCACATCGTCATCTTCAGCCAGCTGATCTCCTTTCCCCGGACGTGACATGAGCATCGCAGCTCCGTCAGGCGCATTAATGCTGACCTGCGCCGAGCAATCTCCAGTCGTCATGTTTTCTGGCGATATCAGTGTGGGCTTATCAGCGAGTCTTCGGATCTCTTCCTGGCAGACGGTGTTCATCTGAGCACTGACGGCTTCTAAGGCGACAGGCGGCAAAAGGAAAAACAGTTTGCATGCGCGAAATGCGAAGAACGTCTCTGGAGTCGCGGCAATCTAAGTGTGCACTGTCTGAGCATTCATCAGTGGTCTTTAGAGAAAGACGCACCGGCCTCTCTGGCGGCCATTGATGCTCAAAAGAAGAGAGTGGCAGAGTTGGCGCAGAAGCGACGTAAGACCCACAGGGGGATGTCAACAGCTGGGGCTGAGTTGCAGAAACAGGTCGGAGGTGAACTGGCCTCGTCGGATTCAGACGTTAGTATTTCTGTAACAATTTCGGACGAGGATATAGAACCAAGTGATGTGGACGGGGGTAAACCACCTGTAAGTAAGACCTCTGTACAACAGAGTAAAATGACTATCATTGATTGGTCATTGACTAAAACCGCGGTTTCGGTTCTAGTCGGGTGTTTACAGAAAACGCAGTATCGGCTTCGGTTCTAAAAACCGTAACAACACTAGAATTGAATTGGAATTGGCTGCGGCAGTCCGCTGTCACTATTGTGTCTCAGCTGTTGATCATCTCAGTGAACTCGTAATGCTGAAGGCAGTAAACTAAGTAAAGTACGTTTGCACAGAACAAAGTGTTCAAAATTAACAACTGAAGTGGTATCACCAGCCTTGGAAGACGATTTCATCTCTGACATAAGGGGCAAAAATATTCTACACTTATTGAAGAATCTACAGACAGCCTCAGACAAACACTTGTGCATATGCATTCGCTATTTTAGCGAGAAAGTGAATTCCGTGATGACAGCATTTGCGGGCTTAGTGCCCGTAGTTGAGGCAATGGGTGAAGCATTGTTATATGCCATGTTTAAGACACTCACACCGGCTTCGATGCCACAGCAGTTTCCGAAGGGCGGAACTACGTTCCTATTCCAGTTGCAGGACGACAGCAAGAAAGACGACTGGAGAGCAGATGTCTACAGGTGGCAACAAAGTGGAACAAAGAAAATCAAGTGCGGAGCGAACATCATGCGCAACACGTTTTTCCAGGTACGCCCAAGTCTTATACACTTCCACCAACAGTGTTTCATGTGCTGCATGTAAGTAAGTAAACTCACAACAGCTAGCGTTTGTTGTGAAAGGCTAATGCACTAACTGACCACATTAGAATAGTAGGCATACTGAATTACACAAAGAACAGAAGAACGTTAATCATTAGTTCTTAATTTTACATGATTGGATTTAAATTCATAACTTTATATAACAACAGTAAATCAAAGAACAAAAGAGTGACAATCATTAATTCTTAATGACTCATCTTCATGGAATAATAAACCACTTTATCCATGTTTCAAGAACGTTTGGTCAGCATCAGCAAAACACATTGAAAATGAAACTGAATGTTGTTACAGGGGAGCTGATTTTCGTCCACAATACCAAAAGGTGGCAAGTCTACGTAGCTCCTTGACCGACACACCACTGCTTGGGCTATCAACTACAGTGACAACAACCGTCGTCAACGACATCCTGCATGCTCTTCAACTACAGCGAGGAGACGTCATCATCAAGTCACTACCACCTGACCGGCCAAACATCTTCATTGATGTGTCCCCCAGCAGTACAGAAACAGTCGACACAGCACTGGCATGGCTCATCAACGACATTGAAAATAAACAGCTGCACTGTCCAAAAACACTCATATTTGCACGTACAATAAACACCGTGTCTGAATTATACACCACATTAATGTACAGCCTTGGTATGTACATTAATGTGTATGTACATGTAATAACATTCACGACAGCTCACACAGAATGATCTCAATGTATCATGCACACATTTCAGATCCCCTGCAGCAGTACACATTAACGGAGTTCACAAAGACCGACTCTGTGATCAGAGTACTGGTCTGCACCATTGCGTTTGGGATGAGCATTGAAATCCCAGATATCCGGAGGGTAGTTCATTGGGGCCCAACATCCTCGCTGCTGTCATTCAGGCAAGAATTTGGAAGCGGCGGCCGTGATGGCAAACCCGCCACTGCCACATGGTATGCACGAGGGAAGCCATTAAATTGGTATTTTATCACTTTACACTTAATTGTTTTGAATTACTGCACAAAGATAAAAAGCATGTGTTATATAATGTAAATATGGGCCTATCGATAAGAGAACGTTATATGGGTATGCTCTACCCAAATTACCTGCATGTGCAGGTAATATGGGTAACCCAATAACCGTATTGGGTTAGGAATTGGAACTGAAAAAAAAATGAAACAAGTGGCCTTAAAATTGGGGCTGCCAGAATGCGTCCACGTACAAAATCTGGTGTATCTATTACTGACTAATATTACAGGTATAACACAACTGTTATTGGTTATGATATTTTTAGTCATGCACCAGTATTGATAATGGGTCAAAGTGGTTCAGCGTTTACATGTGGAGACTAAACATGAATGGCAGCCATCTAAACACAGTATTAGTTGGGTGACATGAAGGGACACTTCTCCTACACTCATAAGCCGATGCAGGCAAGGGTGGATCGCCACTAGCTGTGCTATTCTGACTCGTGCCAGAAGATATCCTGCTCCTATTGCAAGTTGTTCGCCAAAGAGAGGGACAGTCCGTTTATCTGTGGATTTAACGACTGGAAGAATGCTTCCAGGAGCATTTCTTCGCATGAGAAGTCTGATGTTCACTTGTTAGCAGTCCAGAGTTTTAACAACATGCAGGTTGATGCGGGCAGAATTGATGCTGCTGTCATGAAACAGTATCACACTGAGTGCAGTTACTGGAGGTCAATCCTTCAGCATGTTGTTGCTGTAGTCAAGCATCTATCTATGCGAGGCCAGGCATTCCGTGGGCACGATGAATTGATCGGATCGGTTCATAATGGAAACTATCTCGGAATTCTTGAACTGATGGCCGAGTTTGATCCATTTCTGGCAGCGCATATTGAAAAGCAATGTGTTCTTCAACAAGAAAAAGGCAGATGGGGATCTGTTTCTTATTTGTCTTCGACCATCTGTGAAGAAGTGACAGCCCAGATGGGCAAGCAGGTTATTGCCCAAATAACCAGCGAAATTAACGCTGCAATACATTACCCGGTATCGATCGATTCTACTGCAGACGCCAGTAAGATCGATCGCATTTCTGTGATTATTTGGCATATCCCACAGCCTGAAGGTGCTGCGCCACCAATGAGTGCCGCACCGAAAGAACGATTTCTGAAGTTTCTCAGCACTAATGGCCAATCAGCAAAGGAGTTGTACGAATCACTCAGTTCATTTCTAGCACCAGCTGGTATCAATATCAAGAACTGTCGCGGACAGTCGTATGACAACGCCAGCAACATGTCAGGAAAATATGAGGGTGTTCAGGCGTTGCTCAAGCATGATTATAACAACTTTACATTGTCTTTATTTTTCATCGTCATATTCTGCAGAACACTGTAGCAGCCAGAGAGAACTACTACTGTTCAGAGGCAGCCTGCGTATAGTTGTTGTCGGCGGTCAGAAGGAAGTAGGCCACTGTGGCCTTGGAGCCTATCAACGACACCGTCTCCTCGGACGGCGTGGAAGAGTCCCGCGGCAGAGAAACAGCGGTGAAGTGATATGGCGGCCACCAGTCTTTACGGACACACCAGGCGCGTCGAACCGCGTCGACGACGGCGGTCGATGGATGCGACGTATCGGCGTCGAGCGGCGGGCCGCAGTGCGTCAGCTCGCCACGGCCGGACGTCGTTCCTCCACGCCGCGTAGTCCAGCAGGTTGAACAGAAGCCCGACGCGGTCCTTGTCGCTACCCAGGGCGGCGTCGTCGCGCCACGCCCGGTAGAGCGTCAGCGTCAAGCGGTGAGACGGAACCAGCGCGCACAGCTCCTGGAGTACTTCGATCCGCTTGCATTGGTCGTCATTCCGGTGCGGATGACGCTCGTAGAACGCGTACAGCAGATGCAGAGCGTTCGGCCAGACGGCGGCAGACGGTGACGGTCCCCGCCGACGTCCGGCGTACTTGAGTAACACGTCTTCGGCGGAGTCCAGATCACCGGCCTGCTCAAGCAACTCCACCTGCTTGACGACGAAAACGTCCCAGACGCCGGAAACGTCCACCAACCCGTCCCACTTCTCGAGCACTTCGCGGGCGTACGACTTCATCCGGATAGATATCTCGTCGCGAACCTCCTCCTTTGAGTCGGAGATCTGCTCCAGAGTCTGGCTCGCGTCTAGGTACTGCGCGTACGACGCCAGACCGTCGTAAGCGCGTGCCAGAATCCGGTCACGGGCGTCGTCGCGGCCGGGGACGTATCTATTTCGCGGCATGGGCGCAAGGGCCGCCCGGCACGTGGCGAGAGGCTGGCCGGCAGCCGCTCGCGACATGAAGCACTCCACGGCCACCTCGTACTCGGTCAGCTCGGCGTAGCTCTTCAGCCGCAGCATCAGCGAATCGGGCATCGGCAGCGACAGCTGGGCGCACAGTTCCAGCACGCAGTGCAGCACTGTGCGACCATAGCGCTTTGGCAGCCGGTGAACTACGTCGTAAGCACCCGCAACGCCGCAACCCAGCGATGCGTCAACAGACACTCCCGCAGAACTGACAGCAAGATGTTCGTCACCTTGAACATTCACCTAGCAGTGAACCTACGACAGACCGTCGAGGACATGTATCATTTAGTGACTGTTTTCTGTTTAATTCTCAGTGATGTCAAGACATTTCTTACCGGTATTTGTTACCGTAAGTTGTACTGGGTACTCAAGTAGTTCGTGTTACCGGTACCGTATTTTTTACACCTAGCACCGTACAGGTACCTTAACTATTTCCGTGATATTTTGAGTTTTTGTTTTTTACTACAAGGCTGTAGTTGATAGACTTAATCAGTGATTTTTAAATGAACATTAAGAGTGAACATTTGCTAGTTCTTTCAGTTTGCAATTGTATCCGTATTGTTCTCAGGCTTGCATCTCCAGTGCTTATCGATTGTATTCTGTACCCAGTATTTGTAATAAGTGAAGTGTGCCTTGTATGGTCATCATTTTTTAATTTTATTTCTGAGATATTTTGAGTTTTTGTTTTGTTTTGTACTACAAGGCTGTAGTTGATAGACTTAATCAGTGTAATTAAATGAATATTAAGAGTGAACATTTGCTAGTTCTTTCACTTTGTAATTGTGTCTGTATTGATCTCAGGCTTGCATCGCAGGTGCTTATCGGTATATGTAATGTGTGAAGTGTGCCTTGTATAGTCATCATTTTTTAAATTTTATTTTAGGAAAATAAATGTTTCTCTCCGAGATTTGCATTACTGTATGCCATTCTGAAAGTTTAAGGCAACATGATTTTAACATTTTATTCATTGTTCTGTACTATAGAGACTGCCATGGACAAGACCAATCAAACAAGTGCCGTAAAAATGACAAACGACTTGCTTCATGGTCTGAGTACATGGCGAACCACTCATTGGCTGGAGGAAATAAGGAAAAGGAGGCATTTCCTGTTGGAGTTGTTGATGCAGTTGTTTGTAACGGCCTACATGTATTTACTATATGCGGTCAGCACTGATGGCCAGTTGGCTCTCTGGTAGCCTGCCAGTTGTAGTTTAATTCTACTATTTTCTATTTGTTTTGTGTCCTACTTCTGGCGAATAAAATTTGTTGTTGTTGTTGTTGATAGATTTAGAGATCAGAATGTCTGCTCTACTGATTCCACTACTGTTCCAAGATGAAGACGGACTGTGCCCGTTGCTGTGCTGTGCCAGTGACAAGCTGCTGTGGTCACCTGATCAATCCTTCAGGCTTCACGTTGATGGTGTGGAAGTGCTGGAGCTGTACGACTTGACACAGGCAGTGATCTGTGTCTTTGTTGCATACTGAATATTTGACATCCAGTATACAAAGAAACTGAATAACTTTCTGACCTTCTTCGAGGCATATGTATTCCACCTGCAAGAGTCCACAGTTGGTCCTGCTGTGTTGAAAATCGTTAAGCAGCTGAACTAACCAGGGACTTAGTTGACAAGACAGACATTAAGTTTGCATGCACGCACTCCATTGGTAACCGCTATGATTTGAACACATTCTTTGGCTACAGACAGTGACGGATGAGTGTTTCTATACTTTTGATGATGTTGTAAAACTCGTAACAGGAATTCCAGAACCTGAGAGACATGTGAATCATGTGTCAAGTAATACCTTTTCTGTTAAGAGTGTATAATTGCGTGGCTCAACGAAGTTGACTTGCGACATCTGACCCATAAGTCTGTGCACACCGCTGTAGCAACTTTGTTCGTTTTACCGAGCACCACAGCATCGTGCGAGCGTGCCTTCTGTGGACTGCGCAGGCTGAAGACATACATGCATTCGACCATGCGTCAAGACCGACTAAATGCGATGATTATGGCCACTGCGCATGTCAATTTGCTAGACAATACTGACGTACTGTCTGTGGCGTGTAACTTTGCTGAAGTGAACGATGCGCGTCACAAAATGTACGGCAGCTTTACTAACAGCAAATGACAGATGTTCTGTTTTGTTCTGTTCGTATTAGTTGTGCGGCTGTGTAAGTAGTGTTGGGTGCAGCAATTGCTGCTGTTCTAAGGCCATCTTTGGATACATCTGTGTAGATCTCAAGATGGTACGGAACTCTAACCAAAGCTCAAATGACGGCATCGATCGTTCTCAGCCACAAGCCATCGGCAACCATCACCACAGCTGACATCGACCGTGAACTACAATCACCATTGCATGCCGACACCAGCCGGCAACAACCACCGTGATCACCTTTCGCCGATGTCCATCGATGAATCCCAGGCCACTGCTTTGTACTCTTTGTACTCTTTAAGTGACTTCTTTTGTGCTTTTCCTACTAGTACGTTGACGGACAATGTATTGTTAGGTGCAGCTGTTCTAAGGCCATCCTTCGATCCATCCGTGTAAATCTCAAAATGATTTGAGAACTCTAACCAAAGCTCAAAGAACTTGTGTTTGATCAGCTCTGGGCTAGTAGTTGTTCTGTCATAACAGCACAAACTCAAGTTAACAACAGGGCATTTTAGTAGCCACGGTGCTATTGTAGAAACGGTAGTAGGTAAGACAAACATTAAAATGCTTGTTCTGCATACCAAAAATTCTATAAAAGCTAAAATAAGAAGAAATTGGCAATCTCAGTTACGAAGATCAAAGACTACAAGAAATAACTATCAATGAACAACGCTTTTTTTCATTTGTTGGATCAGGAGGCGGTGCAGAAGTTTGTTTAAAAGTACTCAGTGGACACGTCTGACAGCATGTACACGTGGTTTTCTCAGCCGTTGGACATTGATGCTATGAGTGATGCCAGTCTCCGCTACTTCTCGTTCTTCAGATGAGTTGGCAGCGCCACGTTCTTTGACGCCACATACCATACGACACGCCATGCTCCCAATGACGACCGCAAGCTGGAGCACATCAGCTACTTGGTGGATGAACGTATCTTCAATGTCAGAGAAATCTCTCACTGTTTGTGAAGACTTCTGTTTCCCTCTCAGTTTCAGTCGACGGTTTTATCCAAGTACAGTAGACTTGCGGAAGATTATTTATCGCCAGAGGCAACGACAGTTGACCGGTGTGTTGGATGAGGAGGCCATGCTGAAACTTGTTGAAAAGTACTCGGTGGACACGTCCGACAGCACGTAGTTTTCTCAGTCGTTGGACATTGATGCTACGAGTCTCTGCCAGTCTCCGCTACTTCTCGTTCTTCAGACGAGTTGACAGCGTCGCCTGTTGCAGCAATATGGCCAGGATATGACGCCACGTACCATACAACACGCCATGCAATTCCGTTGTTTTTCGTCTGTGTGCATACTAATTGTGCATGTGTTGTCGCTACTCTCATAATGGAGCGTGAAGACACCGGGTCTGTGGCTGAATCGCTGGCTGCACTAGCAGAAATGAATCCTGGCTGGTCACTGAGAGCTGTTATGGTGGATTCATCAGACACTGAGATGAACGCCATTGCATCTGTTTTTCCGGGTCATTGTAGCATGTTTGTTAGCAAAATCTAACACCGTACAACAACTGTCTTGTAATGTTTTCAGGTAGCTAACTTTGTTTGCATATTGTCAAATTCATGTCGCATGTGTTCGTCAATATCAAATACTGTAATTGTGCTCTGAAAAAGCAAATGATGGTATGAACATTTGCAGAGGCCAAGACGTACACTTGTGCCACTGATAGGCTGCAGCTGGCAATGGGAATTTTCATGAAACTGTGTCTGCATTCAAGACAGGACCGAAGCAGCGTGTCAGACTCCCACAGCGTTTTACGTGGATATTTGCGATGGAGGTCTTTGCACATAGTGGAGATTGCAAGATCTGCTTCAAAGTGGTCACAATGCGTCAGCACGCCCTTGAATGTGACAACTGTCAACGTTGGGTGCACCGACTGTGTGGTACTGGGATCACATACACCCAGTACCGTGGCATCATGGACAACCTACGTCACGGCGGCACCGTTCCGTGGATGTGCCAGTCGTGCACGGTGGAGGCCCGACGAGCAGCAGTTGCAGCGGACGACGACATCGACAACCGTGACAACCATGGAGTCAGTCTTGACGTCTTGACTACTGACATCAGAGTTCCTGCTTTCGAAAGTATGCGCTTGGATGCAGCAATACAGTCAGTTGAATCGATGTTTTTGAATTACTGCTAACTTCACGATGTACTGTATGAAATAGAATTATCGTGTCACTACTGTCTGTATGATAGATTCTAACACAAACTGCGTGTTATGTGAAGGAGATACCAAAGCGTTATTACTGCGGCGAACCACATGACCATGCCTGCAGACCATATACTACTAATAACCGCAACGCTTTCCGCCGTCGTCTGAGTCTCAAAGGAGACGGAGGTGGATTGGAAGATGTTGGTGTCTCAGCGTTTGAACTTTCCAGATTTCGTCGCTGATTTCACATTGCATTATGAGAATGAGAGTTGTACAGGCACGAACTGGCAGCAGCTGTGGTCAGCGTGCAAGGCGTGCGATCCCTGTAAACGTTTGTACATTTGCAGGGCTTCGTATCACACGACGGCAGACAAGTCAAGTTGTTGACGTTGTACACGTTGAGGAGACTGCTGATATGGCAACATAAGAAGCAGTTTCTCTTAGCTGTCATAGGTGCATTCTGTGCTAGTTTGTGAATGTTTGATTATCTAATACTGTTGTAGTTGTATTTGCAGATGGTGCAGATAATTGCTATGCACACCGTATTAGGAATACTGTACCTGTGTATGGCATATTTGATGACTGTATATTTTCTATGTGACGCATCCAGTTTGTGTGAGATTGGATAAGACCTTTCTTATGGCACGTACAGACATGCTTTGGACATTCACTGCAAACATATGGCTTCACACCTACATGACGAAGTATATGAGTCTGAAGGTGACCATTCTGGGTGAACTCGCTGTCCACATGCAAACAAACTGGCTGATGTAGTACAGTGCAAACGAGAAAAGAAAACCTCTTCAGAGCATAACTTCCCATGCCACAAAGCATTGCAGCCTAGTCTTGATCCTAAAAGCACACAGTTGGCTGCATGCACGGTCTGCTCTCAAAAATTTAATTCACTGTGAGGCTTACAGATATATTCATCCACAAAGCACAAACCTGGTGACTGTACTCCTAAGGTGCATTCCATAACTGAACAGCATACTTCCAGTGCTGGCAATATGCCTGAAATGTCTTCACTAGACATTTGTTTGCTGTTCAGTGTGTATTAAAATGTCTACATCATCACGGGCTTTACGACTGCATCAGCTACGGAAGCACGAGGTTACTGGTAAGGCAGACATTATGAAACTAGAAACAGCACAATCAACGCAACAAGACTATGCAGACAAACCTTGTGATAATTATGTTTAATGAAATTAGTAAAAAAGAAAACTGAAACATGACACCCTGCCTCTGTTCAAATTCCTTGCTTTAAATAACATATATAGCAACATCTGACCGATGTGGTGATGCAGGGTCACATTGTATATCAATGACTTGGTTGTATTGCTATTGCTTGCTAGTTTCCACATTACAGTTAATGTTTTTGCTGTTTTCAGTGGATGACGCTAAACGAAAATGGAAGTCGCTGAAGGACACGTACTACCAGCGAAAGAAAGCTGATGAGCAGAAAAGTGGTGCGAGGCAAAGGGCAAAAGAATTCTGCGCAGATACATGAAACAAATGTGCTTCAGGGTTCAGACACACCATAGTGTAGGCTCACTTGTCATGAAATAAAAATGTGTGTAATTCTTTTGGTAAAAGCAAAAACTCCATTGATTTTAAAAGAAGATATCATAAGTTTGAAAAAAATTTGCGTGCCATTTTTTTCTTCGCATTCTAAGGCTCCGAAATCCAAGATGGCGTCCAACATGGCCGCCGTTTAGCAATAATTCAATATCTTTGCTAGTACACATGATCATGATACAATTATGTGAAGGAAGGTGTAGTTGTCGCAAAACAATATCCCATGAACAGAATTCTGTGGTTGTTGGGTTTTCACTTGCAACAACAACACAAGCCAACCAGGTATAAATGAGGAGTGTGAAGACGTTTGATGTCCAATGCTAAAACTACACCTAATCACCATGTGACTTTTTGCATTTTTTTCGTTCATAAAATGACTGAACAATAGCTAATGTGGTTTCACTATAGTGACTGCGTTAAGTGTGATGTACAGTATATTGCGGATTCCGTGTCATAGTTAGTTTACATATTGCGTGTAATACCTTTGTCCTATCGTTCGTTCGTTGTATGAAGCCTGTACTGGAGTAGATCGGATTATACCTTCTCGATCACCGTGTAGTGCTGAATCTGTGGATTACTGAATATCTGTCATTGCGAATAAGTATATACGAATCATGGTGAACAAGTGTTCTGCGTTCGGCTGTCGAAGTGGATATAAAGGCGCAGAGACTGACCCGACCGTTTGGTTTCACTGTTTCCCCCTCCACGACAAAGAACTGTGCGACAAGTGGGTCAGAGCAAACCCTCGCAAGGATTTTGCGCCGTCACAGCACTCCACAATCTGTTCACTGCACTTTACGCCAGCGGATTATGTCGACGACCATGAGGACACGAATGCCACTCGTCGAAAGCGGAAGAGTTCCGGGACGTTTGTTCGTCGTTGTTTAAAGCCGGATGCTGTTCCGTCTGTGTTTGAAAACGTTCCGGAGTATCTGTCGAAGACGAGTGGAACGCCGGGGTCAACTGCCAGTGCGACACCATCCAGTCGACGTCAGAAAGAGGCAGCAAATCTGCGAGAGCTGGAGGATGCAATGTACGCCGACGACGACACGTTATCTGCTACATCGTCTGAACTGCTGCAGAAACTACAGTCTGAGACGACTGCGCCTTCGGGCTACGAAAGTCACGTGGCAGACAACCGTTTGGTGATTTACTGGCTCTCGGTTGACAACGACGTGGCAGCCAGTGTGATTGTAAAAAGCGACTTGACTCTGGTGGCGAGTGTGAACGAGGCATCATTCCAGTTTCCCTGCTAGCAGACTTGGTCAGAGGTCCAACTGAGCGGATGTCGCAGCTGATGAACGTCATGGCGAGGGTAAAAGGATACAGTGAAGATCCGCACTCGATGCCACTGCAGCACAGCATCCAGATGGCAGCGACTATGCTCAAGAGAAGTCTGCAGAACCGCGATGAAGCCGACGACGACGAATGCCGTAAGATCCGCTTCGTCATTGAACAGCTGCAACTTCTGATGACGAACAAATACGCTCGCCATTACTCACCTATGTAGCTTATGATTATGTCTGTTTGTAGACCTGGACCGTCGGCCTTCGACGTCGACAAAATTATGATTACGAACTTTCCGACAACAATGCTATGTGAATTCCTCGGCACAGTCTGCGAACTCGCAGCCAAGCAACCTTACCATAGAACCACCGTACCCGGCACCTGCATTGTGTCAGAGCCGTGGCTCGTGTACATCGAGAACAACAAGAAAAGTGACTTCGCAGTCTCTCTACAAAATCTGACGCCCGAACGCTACCTACCGATTGCACCGAACCAACCACCATTACTGCAAACCCTGGAAGACTTGTATCCATGTAACGTATGTTCACTGGTTGTCCATAACTGTAGGCAGTAACCAGTGAACATACAATTCCAAGTACTGTCGGGAAGTCGTAGAATAGTTCTGTGCACATTATGCATCTTCATCGGCTGTCAGATTGTTATAAGCACCAGATCGTGAACACACAATTCTACTCAGTAGCATTGTTTACTTCCTGCATGTTCACTGGTTGTCCATAACTGTAGGCAGTAGCCATTTAACATTCACTGATGTTATTTGTGTTTTCTGTGTGTATAGGCTGAGCTGTCAAGTGTTGAAAGCCAGCTCACGGTCTACCGCACAGTCGTTATCTGTGCTGACAACTGGGAACAAGTGTACGAGGCAGCAAATAGACAAATTTATGTCTATTTTGAGCACAGGCGAATCTGCAGCTGCAGTGTGCTGCTTGGAGGAGTCTGCACTTTATTCTCTTTGTACTATGTGTTTGACATTCAGTTTCCGAATGAGCTGAAAAACACTACAAATTTTCTTGATGTTTACCTGACCAAACTTTCTGCAGGGAAAATTGTTCCCTGTGTTCAGCACAAGTTGAACGTAATACTTGCCTGCCAGTAGAAACAAATCCAGAATAGTGTTAAGCATACAGTGATCCATAAAAACGTGGCAGCGAACTTTTTGTATGACTTTTGCAAATCTTAACCAGTTTGTGTAATTTCAATTTGTATCAAATTTCAATTTGTATCAATTTCAATTTGCATCAAATGAACCGAAAATGAATTCCTTATTCAGCATTATTGACATAGCATTATTACGCATTTTCTATTCTGCATTTTACTTTCTGTTCTGCGTTCCACAATTTACCCAATATGTAAAGTGAGCTATTCTTAAGGAGTGTCAAATATACAAACGTTTTACTGGGTCTTTTTAGTCTAACCACCGGTGTTGTCTTTAGTTTCCAATCATCCACGACGTTCGTTGATAAACAACAGTGAACACAAAGTGCTCCTATCAACCACAATCTACTTTATATTTCTACACAGTGCACGAACGGAAGCCACTGCATCAGTAAACACTATTCCGCACACGTCTGCGTCACCATACATTAGAAAACTTAAATACGTAATAATGTGGGCGTGTTCAACGATGGGTGTGGCATGTAGTTATGCTGGAAGTTTATGTCATACCTAGTGTTTGAGATGGTGTCCTTTTGTGTTATTCGGTGCGTGCTTTTGCTGTTTTATTCAGGTAACAGTCATTGTTATCCATTTCATCTGTGTTTTCCTAGTTAATTATGGGGCGCGTGCCTGAATGCCGAAGGGCGAAAGCCGAACTGTATAGACGGAATGCCTT
>Ga0209679_1000324_pt1 | contig 19327 bp, 10 predicted proteins | sample WorMetHEROISLAND_4_FD_187408 | JGI IMG/M metagenome (GOLD analysis project Ga0209679, IMG submission 187408) | Marine gutless worms symbiont microbial communities from Max Planck institute for Marine Microbiology, Germany - Olavius sp. 2 HERON... ...
TAAACTACATGGACTACATCGAGAAGCTGACTGGAATGAAGGTCAACGAACTCTTGGAGGTGTCTCAAGACCGTGAAGCCTGGCACGAACTTGTGGTCGCGTGTGTTGATCTACAACTGCCCGACTAGAGAGAGAGAGAGAGAGAGAGAGAGATTTACCAAGACACATCTTCAAGACAGAGACCCCCGCCGGTTCCCTGATCTTGTCCCAACTTCCTTCACACTAAAGTGTGGATAAAAAATATGAATACTAAAATCCACTGAATATAAAAATAAACCGATTACATTAATGTGAACACAAGCAGTTAAAGCACTGGCATCGGCCAATGTCTGCATCTCAAAATCAGCAGATCGGACATCGGTCCTACACCGCAAACCGGTCGTTCTCTACTAAATATAAAAATAAACCGACTCCGTTAACGTGAACACACAGCAATTAAAGCAGTGATGCAACACAGACGTACTGAGAGCAAACTTCAATCTCACCTCTTTTCTAGATGTTTTGGCCGACGGAAATTTTTGTTCAAGCACCAGTTCCAAGTTTGTCAGCAAACTTTCACCAGTATTCCTGTTCACACACACATACACACACAATTACAGATTACTTCTGCATACCTCGACCATCAGTCAAATTACCTGACTGGATGATAACAGTTTCTATTACAGCAATGACGTTGCTTTAAAGTGCCAAAGTGGTGATGGACAACACCCCGATATGTGAACCTTCAACAGCTCTTTATGTATCACTGATCCATTTACGACATACATCATACATTAAATATACTCTGATGTAGAAATAAAACTGCATTTACGATTTACATCAGCAAGGTCTAAGAAACTGCCATTTGAAGCATTTCACTGAAGACGTCCATTGTAAAACTGTGTAACTAGTTTATCTTTCTGTCACGGTTAATTATTATAAAAATTATAAATCAAACAAATCACAATCTGTCATGCAATTCTGGCACAGCATAGAAATGGATGCAACATTGCCAAAAACACTCTCTACTGGGCCATGCCACCTTGATCATGCATACACAAATGTTAATTACATACAAAACAATCGTTACAAATTTTCACAATTCACACGAACACTGGGCGTTATCAAACTGTTATAAGTAGGGATGCACGATGAAATATTTCACTGTGAAATATTTAAAAATTTCGTGGAAATTTTGAAATATTTCAAGACCCCTTCTTTGAAATATTTCATGAAATTTTTAATTTTCATTATAAAGTAGAGCTGTCGAATGATTAATTTTTTAATCGCGTTAATCGTGCGATTAATTATTTTAATCGTGCGTTAACGCGTTAATTAACGTGTCAATTTGACAGGTCTAGTTCACGTTGTATAGGCTGCCATCAGCGAATGACTGCACGTCTTGCTGTTCACGACTCATCTACAAGATGTGACCACTGTCGAACTTCCCATCAAACAATGGTGCACAACTGATAAATTAACCGACATTTGTTGTTAATAATTTATTGAATATTATCCGATCGTCAAATAACCGCAGTTCAATTGCATGTTGGAACTCCTGTTTCATAGAATTTATGTATGTGCGTTAATTTTTTTAACGGCGTTAATTTTTTAAATCGCGATTAATTCTTTAACGCGTTAATGCGTTAATTAACGCGTTAATTCGACAGCTTTATTATAAAGTGACTTATAACCTTTAAAAACATGATTAAAGTATATGAAGTTAGTAGGAAATACATAATGCTGTTCATGCATAACAACAGATACATGTACTTACCTTTAACTGGTTTACTTACTTTGTTGCAGTGAACTATAGAGCCTGCAGCCCTGCACCCGTGAAATTTTTTGAGATATTTCAGAAATATTTCACGAAATATTTTTCCTGAAATATTTTACCCCCCAAAAATTCATGAAATTTTACGTCACTAGTTATAAGTCTTAGAAAAAAAGTAGAAAATGGAAACACTTAACAACTCGAGAGCAACGAGCCATTTTTGTACCAACAACTAAACTACATTAACTAACTATCAATGATGAAATTAACCGCAAATAACACATGGTAGCTTCAGCATATACATACCATTTGTTCACATTCTTGTTAAAATTGTCTTTCAGTGGACCAACCACTGTAGAAATGTAACAATATGCGTAAATATACTCTGATGTAGAAATAAAACTGCAAATAGAACTATGCACAGCTAACGGTTACTTTATAGTAACAATAACAGTAATAACTACAATAGTTCACCCGGCTCATATGATGAATATGGAACAGCACCAAGCGGCCGCCGGCCCTCAGACCAGGCCACATGACCCGGGCTGTGAATCCGCCTGTAGGCTGCCAGAAGCCACACCCAACATTGCCATTTATTGTTATTACTCAGCCCGAAAGCTGATACTCATTTTACCATCCCACAGAGAGTAGAAGGCTGAGTCGTCCTAGGCACTGCAGTAAGGGTGTGCAGCGTGTGCCCAAGGCTATATATCGTAGTGGTTTTAGGAAAAAAATGCAACTGCCCATGGTGTATTCGAACCTTGGTCCTCTCACACCGCAGTCAGGCACATTACCGCTAGACCACTGCGACCTGACCTCAGCTGACAGGAGATTTCACATCATACAATCTATTCTGTTACCAATGTGGCTCATTGCAACACAGATGATAATTGTGTGACATCCATTCCACTGTTTGTTGCAAGAACAATGAAATAACAGTTTCAAACAGCTGGAGTGGAATTTGTTGCCGGCCAAATGTCTTTCTAGATGCCAAACCAACAGCACTGAATTACTGTGGAAATGAAAAATAAGAGTAATGATCCACATTTCGTCTGTCGAAAATGACAAATAGACATCATAACAGTGCAGTACTGCTAGAAAAGGTCGATAAGTTTTGCTATTAACGAGACATGTTAAATGCAGATGGAGGATGTGACTCAGCAGCAAAGGCAAGAGTTAGACATACATGGAAAAGTTTCGAGAGAATTTACTTTCACATATTACTTTCAAGAAAATCAAAGACGGCGGATCACAAACATACTGTACATGTAGATCAATAAATCCTCATAAATCAGCTAGGTTCATTTTCATCATAAATCACAATATCAGATGGAATAATAATTAATTAACTTCCAACATTCAACTTGGTATTATTTCAAGCAGCAATAAAACAGCAAATATTTACGTAAATACGTTTATAAAAACTCTGAAGGATGACGTTGTGGTCACAGATATAAAACTGCAAAGATCTTTTACCATTACAAAATTCCAACTTCACCATTACAAAGTCAGTACCATTCATCTGATAACATGTAATAAATAGTAAGGCTGAAATTCTGTAATGGCAAATCTTTGCAGTTTTATATCAGTAACCAGAACATCACCATTACAGAGTCTTTTTTTATAAACTGAGCAGTTTTTAATATAAACTACAATATATAAATGATAAGACTGGAAAAATTTCTAAGCAAAGTAAGTACTCTACTGACCATGATGAGATCCAAGAAATCGACACTCTGGCAACGTCAAAGGATTTTGTGGATTTATATCTATATGAAGAGACGCATTCTTTCCTGTCAATTACACATAAGACTTTGTGGAATATTAATTTTATTTTTAGAAAAAATGTCAATGACCATTAGAAAAACATGAACGCAACATTTACTGCCAAAAAGACAAAAAAAAATTCCAACAGCTGAATGCACTAGGACTATTTCACTAACAAAAAATGAATTAACAAGAACTGTTGTAGACTGTTACCGATCTAATTACTCCTCGCGCGTTATTTTCTCCTACACTTTTACCCTAGAACCAAATATGAATTGGATCGGATGAACTGTTTCAGAGATATGGCCATTCGAAATTATTTTCCAAAATGCAAGGTCGGTCAGTCGTTGGCCGTCGGTTGGTCGTCGGTCCTCAATATATATACATTGTTCTCATGTACTCCTCTTCGGTACGTTAGGAATGTAGCACGCGAGAAGTAAAAATAAGATGATATGATTTACAAGTAGCTACAAGTTATTAACAGCTCGGCTGTGTACAGATGCAAAACCCAGTTAACTCACTTGATATCACACCAGTGCTGGTTGGCTGCACTGAGATTTATTTTATAACTAAACAACATAATATCAGGTGCACCACCAGACTACAGACTACAGTGTGCCAGTACAAACCGAGAGCAAGACGTCGATAAGTTGCTGCACGTGTCGGTTTTTCTGGCTCCAAGACACAAGCGCTGCCATCTACCTCGTCAACAATGTCCCAGAAAGTCTGCCACTGTGAAACGGCATCTGTGAACTGACGGAACACGTCCGCCAGCGAAGTCTGCACAACAGCACATGATACAGCAACTGTGACCATCACGGCAAATTAGCAGGACAATGTTGAATACTATTACGTATCAGCTTCATAAACCTCACACTACATAATAATGTTATCCACACTTTCATGCTCGTACTGATTAATTTGTGCTTAGTTCCATGCAGCAGACTAAGCAGGCTATACGTCACTTTTTGAATGAACGTTAAATTTATCGTACTGTGTCACGCATATAACACCAAAGTACCACTCTCCAGGCACTACGAAATTTCCTGAGATTTCCCGGACTTTTTGCGCCCCTCCTCCCTATGACGCAGTTACCCACATCATGCATACTAACAGTATAATAACAAAATATAACAACAATTATAACAGTATAATAATGCAAAACAATGCACCGCAAGAACTATTATGCTATTACTATGCTACTAAACATTAGTGTTTAGTTTACAACTAACGTTACTATACCTATACTTCTTCCGTATACTGCATTTACTCAACTACAAAAATATGAAGATCAGCATCATGAACAATGTTACTTTGTGTTATTATTCTGACAATTCTTCTTTATTTTAGTAAAGTTAACGATAAATAGTTTTCCCTAACATGATTTTCCTGACTTTTGGTCAACTCTCTGACAGCAGACAAATTCCAGGCTGACATTTGCAGGTTTTTACAGGGCGTCAGCACAGCTTGCTATGCACAGCCCTCTATTAGCTATGGTGGAGTTGTCTGTCCATCCGTCAGTCACATGTGAAAACGACGAAAGCTAGGATCACAACATCTTCACCGACGGATAGCCCAACAGGTCATCTGCAACAATGCTGGTTGAATGTTTGGAAGAATGTCAAGTAGTCGGCACTCGAAATAAACCAGTTTAACAAAAAACTGAGTATCTGTGTGCGCTTATGACTTTCAAAACTACACCGGAATCTAAATACAGGAAGCAATGCATTTTTGTAATATGCAGTCTGTTCTTGCTACGGAAGCTGGTTTCCAAGTGAATAACAAACAATCATAACATAATCGTGATTACTGGACAGAGTTTCTTATAAACAGAATGTCTGTCATCGAAACAGTAACACCAAAGGAATGTTACACACACTATATTCACCACACAGTCTACATAGTCGATGCAGATGTCTCCAACTGCCGCAATACCTCGCTCAAATGTACGACCTTGCTGTGACACTGACCTTGACCCCTGAACTACAATACTTAACCAGTTCATCTGTTGCCTAAACTATATCATCAACTAAAGTTTGGTAAAATTCCATCCACTAGTTTGTAAGATATCACGCTAACAGGACGCATGCCCAGATGCACACACACTCATGGATAGACGACTCAAAAACACAATGCCTCCAATGCACTTATTGGATCACTATATTTTGTCATTAACAGTTTTTTATTAGCTGTTCAACATCAATGTTATCGATAAGTACTGTTAAACTCTTGTCAGGATTATTTGATTTTGATCTGCCCAGCCTTATGATTGAATCTGCCCAGCCTTATGATTGATACAGTTGAAAAAGCTTGTGTTAGCCTGTACGTGAACGTGTATTAGTTAAGATTTAGTTAAGTTATTCATTTTATTGTTTGTTTGTTGCTACAATTTATAGTGAATAAAGATTTTGATTCACACAGGCAGTTGTAGATAAACCCAGTTTCCAGTGCAGAAACATTGTACTCTAATAAAATACACTGTGAAAAAAACAAATCTTATATCACCTTTGCTGTCCACATACAGTCAAATGGCAATGGCAGCTCGGCTTGAAATACAGGAGACTTCTGCGGGTGCTAGAAAATGCAGCAAACAACAAAGAATAAGAAACAGACCGTAGCAAACATTGACCAATAGTCAACACAAAACATTTCTTTTAACAATATTTCTGACTGGCAAGTTAAAACAATGAGACAGCGAACCGTAACGTTAATTAAATAACTCTACATGTACACAAAAGTGGAAATAACAAACATGCTGGTGAAGTCGAAGCTTCAGCACATGTCTACGCTGCTTGCTGTCAACTGTAAGCAGATGAAGTTCCTGAAAACTGGAGTCAATGAATGACAACCTGTACAGACAATACACCTGTTACAGACAATACACCTGTTACAGACAATACACCTGCACAGACAATACACCTGCAGAGTCAATACACCTGCACAGACAATACACCTGTTACAGACAATACACCTGCAGAGACAATACATCTCTCATAGCTTCAGTTCTATCTATTCATCTACACATCAACGTAGAATTAAAAGTAACAACAATATACTCATATATAATCGTTTTAATGACCATTTTCCAGGTTAACCTGGATCAGCTGACGGTACCCCAGAGATCTCCAAGGAAGCCTTCGGTAACTGCTGAAGCTGTGTCGAACCAATAGCATCAATGCACTTAAGCAATATAATGCCAATAATCTTTAAACATATCACATTTACAACAACAACTCCCACCTGTAAGCAAGTGGCTCATCAAGTCACGACAACATAACATTCTGCACAAAAAGACGTTTTCCAGTGCCTTGCATTCCTCCATTCCAGGGCTGTAAGGACGACTTTTCTCTAGAACTGCAGCGGAACCACGTTCGCTGGATGCCACACCATACAACAGCAATGACTCACACAGATCTTAGTAAAACTCAAGCCTGGACTGTCCAGGTCAGAGTCCATTAACTTAGCTACGACTGCAAAGAGTATGAAGACACAAACCGGCTCCAACCAAGTGCTTCAATGTCTTCAATCAAACGACTGTAGAAGTTCGGGAGAGGAACGACACGCTGCATCTGTCGCCGACTTTTCAATTCAGACTCCTGCGATCGACAACATCAACAACGTATTCGTTGTATAAACTTCATTCCAGAACAGAGTGGATGAGCAGGCATCACATTCACCACAGAGATCCATCACTCACTATCATCACCATCACTCTGATTACCTGTTTCTGTTGTTACTGTGAACAGCCCATCAGGCAATGCAGACACCTCGAAGAGACGAGGATTTCCAACAAATTCAAATCTTGAAACACACCCGAGTCGTCAATAGATTCATCAAAATGGCGCTAACGTTACAATGGCACGACAGTAGTAAATGTGCAGCTACCTCCTCCCCTTCACCACAACACGGGCAGGTGAGAGACATTATCGGGCAATTGAAAGCCTGGTAGAAAGTCGTGGGTACCTGATTAACTTTGCCACTGTACTATGATCTGACATATCTTCTAACTTAAATGCAATACTCTCAAATCTTTTATCAATTATCTACTTTCACATTATATATCATCAGCCTCCAGCTTTAATAGCCTCCTCTTTGTCCATACATAAAATCGTTCTCATCATTGATTTGAACAGAACCATACCATCTCAACCTGTCATGCTATTACCCGGTTTTGTCTTAATTTTTCATACAAAATAGTTTATCTTTCAATTTCACACCAAACATCCACCCAATCATTCGCATCTTTGCACACTTTAGTGCCATTTTAATCTACAATATTCGCCACATATTAAATAAAAAAATAGGGAAACAAAATAATAACAAATTTCAATTTGAACATACATAACATACTTTTAAAAAATAAACAGCGACTAATACCTACCAATATACTTTTCAATTCTGTCATGAATGCTGCCAACGATGAGCAATGCGAAAGCCTCTAAAATAACATCAATTCATAATTCTCATTTAAAAACAAATACACAAATTCGCTAGCCAAGCAGTCCATCAGAATAATAACACAAAATAAATTTTTCACGATGCTGGTCTTCACATGCTGTACCTGAGTAAATGCAGTATATTTAAGAATGATAGATTTACTAACGTTGATTGTGAACCAGCAAAAGAATACATTCTGTCAGACAATTTTAACATATTTATGCAAATAAATACAACACAATTCTCTAACAGAATGTATGCTTTCACAGGTTTACAATTAATGTTACCATATCTTATTATTCTTCCGTATACTGCATTTACTCAACTACAAAAAAATATGAAGATCAGCATCATGAACAATGTTACTTTGTGTTATTATTCTGACAATTTTTTATTTTGATGCCTTTGGGAGTAAAAAGCCTAAGTGCTGATTAAAAGCACACGCTGGAATGGCTAGAGGTCCGGATCTTCGTCGGAGACACTAAAGCTCTGGTGAACCAGCAGTTTCACCTGATTCTCCACCTCCATGGCAATTATTATTAGTTCCACATAATTTGAAATTACGGACTGCAACACAACTGGCTAAGAGACTTAAGGCTGAGAGTGGTTATATGTAGAGCTGTCGCGCGATTAATTATTTTAATCGCGTGTTAATGCGTTAATTAGCGCGTCAATTCGACTGGTGCAGTTTATGTTGTAGGTTGCCGTCAGCGAACGACTGCACGTCTTGCTGATCATGACTCATCTACAAGATGCGACCACTGTCGAACTTGCCATCAAACAATGATGCACAAATGACAAATTAACCGACATTTGTTGTTAATAATTAATTGAATTTTTTTGAATATTATTCTATTGTCAAATAACCGCAGTTCAATTGCACATTGGAACTTCTGCTTCACAGAATTTACGTATGTGCGTTAATTTTTTTAACGGCGTTAATTTTCTTAATCGCGATTAATTCTTTAACGCATTAACGCGTTAATTAACGCGTTAATTCGACAGCTCTAGTTATATGTCACTGACCTTACCAACGATATCACATTTAGAACTTAAGCTCAATGCACCATCAAATCATATACAGGAAGTAATGAAGAACCTTGACAACTAAAGCTTGATAACTGCTTAGCAACTCCATCAGTCGCCATTCTCCGTCGATATGAGCAGTACTGAGGTCTTCAGCTTTATCCAGCTTAATCTGAATAAGAAAATCTTCATTCTGTTGCAAAAAAAATACAACAACTAGTTACACAGTGTCTACAATTTATATGAGTACAATTAAAGCCTATTTTTACCAAATATTATTCAAATGCTATTAATTATTAATTAAGCAAATAACTTAAACAATACAACAACAACAACATGACATCAACTTGACTCTTGAATTACTCAGAACCTAATCATCACAGTTAGTTGACTGCCTCACAGAACAACTGATATTTCTGAGCATCAGTGAAGCAGGCCTAAATTCAGAACTGGCAGCCAAGATATGGTGTGGACATCAATGCAACGGCTACTAACAGATAAACACACGTGCACGTGGGCACACACACAGGTAAGCCGGTTCCCCCCTGATTCTCTGCTTCCATTCTTCCCGATCCTCAGAGTCCTCGTGCGACAGGCCAAAACACTTCACATCCCCACTGACACAATCCCACCAAATTTATAACTGAATCACATGAAGATAACATCACTCAGCAACTGTTTTAAGCAGCTGAATCTCGCATGACGGTTTGCTTCAGTCAGTTCTTTAGCAGGCATCTCTTTGAATTTGACACTTCAGACCAAGACAGCAGTGAAAAAATGATCTGTATGACTGCAGATTGTGCTACTGGGGTGTTTGTTGAACAGTGAGTTTTGTGCTGGTCATATTTATTTGCTTAGTAGCAGCTCATCTACCACAGGCCTTAACAGTCTTTAACAGTGTATGCACACTCGGTCTGCTGCACCTGTGCTTCCAGTCGGTGCAGTTTTTGGAAACTAACATTTCATAAGGTAGCGTAGTGACACCTTTAAGGTGTGGTGGGATCTATAATAATCACGTTCACGTTACTGCAAATTTCCTGCAAATATTGAAAGAATTTTGAAAACTGGTCAACAAGATACAGACAAGAGTTTAGTATCTTGTTTTTTGACTCATGATGTAGTACTGCAAAAATAAAACTGTCTTCAGTGACTGCAGTGACTGTCTGCTCAACACTCTGGATCCTGAAAGTCTTCGGGCAATGAGTTCCAGAGAGATGGGCCAGCAACAGAAAACGTCCGACCTTAGACCTGCCAGATGCAATGCATTTGCCTCCCCTGTCCAGCCACTACACCCGAGTGTATGTATGTGGGCATGAGGGCAGGTGGGTGCGTTTGACCTGGTGACCGTCACTGCCCTTGTTTCCACGGTGGCAGCAGCAATGTCAGCTTACATAACAGCAGAGCACAGGTTCAACTTTAGGTCAGTCAGTTAAGCGTACGTGGACTTTCAGCCAGAATGTTGTGGGTTCAGCTTCAATACTCAGACGTACTAGTGACAGGGACTAAATTGGTGCCGCCGGTGTATGATACGACACTGGCACAATGCTGCTGTACTGTCAGCGGCTGCATGGTGCATGCTGGTCTCGTCTCATTGGTGCCCACATCAGAACATCGGCAGCATGGCACTTTGACAAAACTACAGCAGAGTGTTAATAAAGGCCAAGGCTTATTTGCTGCCACTGAAAGTCTCTTCCACTGAAAGTCTAGTACATAAACAGAGTTTGAAATTAATTCAATTTTTTGCAGTCGAAGTTTCGAGTTTAAGAAAAAAACGCATTTAACATCCCTAACTGAGCCAGAAGCATTGTGGTACAGAGTTGGTGACTGATGGCTGAACGCAAGACGCAGTCGGAAAATGATGCCTGACACCAATATTCAGCGGTCAATCAGGTAATGAGGAGCTTGGTTACGCTGGCGTCGGTACACGAGGACACTGGAGCTCATACTTGACTCATACTGAAATGGCAACCCACTGGAGCTCAGTGTGCATGAGTCACGACAGACTGCAGTCGAATTTCCAGGTGTCACTGACAACACATGTGGCAGCATTCAACATTAGTTGCAGCCTATCTATTACAGTCTTCAGACTGAATTACAGTAGTCCACAGGGGACAACATGAAAGCGTGGACGAGTGTCGCAACCGACTTGAAGTCAAGTGACCACTGGATGAGAAGTTGTTCTAGCCTAAAAAAATCAAGAAACGTTGCCATGCTTGTTGAGAATCAGATCCAACAAGATTCAAACACCAAGAACATAGACATATTCACTATCAGCAGTAACAGGTGCACGGATGGCTGTGTGCGTAGACGGTCGTATGCATAATAATCAGCCATTATTCGTAACCCTAACATTACTCCTAGAGCTAACCCTAACCCTAAAACTAATCCAAACTCTAACCATATTCCTAACAGTAAACCTAATTATAAACCTACAAAGTACTGGCCATGTACTCAGCTGACTGTGTGCATAGGGGTAGTCCATAAATGCATCACTCTCTGAATGGCGACGGGTTCAAACTATTGTGACAATGTGCGACGTAGAAAGAAGAAAAGTACTGTGATGTCACACTTGCAGAGAAGCTCTGTCTGCACTCAACAGGGAAAGACTTTAGTTTCGGAACAGTCGTTTGTATGGAGATGCCAATGAACTATTTCTGAGTCTAGCAAGGGCATTGAACTCAAGCTTTCAATAGCTGTCAGTCCAATACCTTACTCACTGAACTATACAGCATACTCATGTTGGTTTTGCTAAAAGATGTCTTATATACTTACATACGTACCATTATGCAATGGAACGAATATAAAACAATATATAATCTGCCAGTCGTTACACAATATTTTCTCAAGTCTTCAATAATCATTTAATTAGAAGCAAAAAACACGCCTGAATTAAGCTGAAATGATTTCATTCAATTCGCTTGGTGGCGCTACTGACGCGCTACTGATAAGTAACGAAATATACAACAAAGTAACAAATCTTTGTAAATGTACAAATTTTGCAGTCTGCTTGGAGCTCAACTCTGTACATAGGCAAGAGTAACTTTTTTGAAGCTCGGGGTGGAATTTAATGTCATTTTAGAACGGGAATTCAGAGCACTGTGACAAAATGTGACAAGGGGAGGGGTTAATTTTACCTTAGATTTGCATGACGTCATTTATGGGCTTTGTTCTAACTAACAGCACCTTGCCGCTTACGACCCAAACAGCACCTTCAAAGTCACAACCGTATGGCGCGGTTTGCCTGAAAACCGCAAATCACCGCAAATCAGCATAATGTAATCCTTAAACCACTGCATATCACTCCAGGAAAACCGCAGATCACCGCAAATCATCGCAGATCAGCATAATGTAATCCTTAAACCACCGCAGATTACTGGAATTTACCGGGTGGTCCAAAAAATTGGCACCATAAAATTGGCACCATAGCTCATTTGTTTAATTTTGCAGCTAATCACCGCAGATCAGCATAATGTTTTATGTCTGCATTACACTTATCTGCACTTTATTACATTTTTGTGTGGTTTTAAGTAAGTAAATGTAAGTAAATGAATTTGTAAGACGCAGAGTGTCGGCGATTGACCGTCTGCTTTATCTGTATTCCAATGATCTGCGGTTTTTTATATGTTTGGTGTGTGTTGCTACAGAAGTGGTCTCGTTTCAATTGTTGTTTTTAAGACACTGACATTTCACAAGGTAATGTAGCGACACACTTGAGGTGTGATTGGATCTGCGATTTGTGGTGATTCGCGGTTTTCAGGCAGGATTACATTATGCTGATTTGCGGTGATTTGCGGTTGATTTGCGGTGATTTGCAGTTTACAGGCAGACCCGTATGGCGCTATACAAATATGACTACTGCTATTATTATTATGGTATTTTTATTATTAATGTTTATCCACACTGCGACCACGCCCACTTTCAGGACAGCAAGGGACTGTAATGCTCTGCCTCAGTCCATTTTCAGCCGGTTCTTTAGCACAGTTCAAGAGCAAGCTGATCCAATCATCACATCACTCCGTAGGCGTGCAACCCGTCGGAGTGATGCCACAGTCAGGGGCCCTGCCGACTTAGCCAGATGCAGAGGTAACTGGACGTTTCACTCCTTCGTCAGTTCGCCCCCTGGACGTTTCGCCCCCAAGACGTTTCGCTCCCTGGACGTTTTGCCCCTTGGACGTTTCGCCATTTGGACGGTTCACCACCTGGACGGTTCGCCCCCAAGACGTTTCGCCACCAGGACGTTTCGCTACTACGCAACGGACGATTCGCCCCCTGACTGGAGAATTATTTTTGTTAATAATACTAATGATTGCGTTGCAATAGCGAACATTATACACAATCGCTTGGAAGTAGCAGAACGCATTTCAGTATATTGGATAGATTTGAAACAGTTAAAACGGAGTAAAAGTTAATAAACATCAGGAAATGTCATGCATATCTATTGCATAAGATGCGCGTTCAGGACGACTGAACACTCTAAAATCAGTTGAATACCGACTGTGAACATGTTAAAATACGGAACAGACTTCAGACACACAAGTGACGGCGCCTTTGATTCGGCATACTAATTACGGCAAGTCAGGTTTGACAGCGTCTGTTTTCGACGGTGATTGCTAAAAATGCGCAGTCGCGAGACGGCCGACGATAATTGTTTGAGTTTAATATTGAGTTGACTTCAACAGCATGAAGCAGACCAACGGTCAGTGTGCCGACAAAGGCTGCCGAAGGTCAGCCTAATCTGACGGCGTTAATCTGTAGCGTAAGAAGCGCGACACAGGTAGTTAAATACGTGTTACCGAGCGGAAGAGGACGGTCAAGGAACCATCGTAAATAAACAGTGGCGAAGAAAAAGTAAAGTTCACTACGCCCATAATTTCAATATCAATATCAATAACTTTCAACATTTTAGGTAGTTTCGACGGCGTCAAAGCTGCCATCGTTTCACTTTTTGTGTGCATAAATAAAATAAATAAACCAACTGATAAATGTATTTATATAAAATAAAAAACGCTCTGTAGTTCACTTTTCTGATTACCTCTCAAGGGGGCGAATCGTCCATTGCGTGGTGGCGAAACGTCCAGATGGCGAAACGTCCAGGGGGCGAAACGTCCAGAGGGCGAAACGTCTTGAGGGCGAAGTCCAGATGGCGAAACGTCCAGGGTGCGATACGTCCAGGGGGCGAAACATCTTGGGGGCGAATCATATAGGGGGCGAACTGACAAAGGGGCGAAACGTCCATAAATCGGCCTAGGCTATCGATGACTTGGGGTAAGATAAGACTGAAGTGGCCACGGGTAAAATGCGGATCGCAGTGGCTACAGTACCGTCAAGATGGTACTATAGCATCGGAGGCTACGGTACCGTCAGTACCGCAACGCAGCCAAGGATGCTATCCCTAACCCCAGAAATACTAACCCTAACCGTATCCCTAACCGGGTAAACACTGCACACTTTATGAAAAATAAACAAAAAATATGGTACAGACGGGGATTCGAACCCCGGTCACCGGCATGGCTAACCGCAACGCTACCGGTTGAGCCACGGCGGCACTCAGTAAGTGTGGTTTGCTGCATGTATTTAACACAGCTATTGACGGTACTATAGCATCGACAGTTCTGGTGCTGTCTTGGCGGCACTATAACCACTACCAATGGGGATATTTTGATGTGTGGATGTTGAAGCCGGTAAAATGCGCATGAAAACTGCGGATACTGAATGCGGATGTGTGGGTAAAATGCGGAGGTGCAGATAAGAACTGACGCTTTACTTTTCATGCTGTTATCAGGCGTAACTACATGCGAGTTTTATGCAGTGTATGGACATTTATTAAGGTACATTTCATTTGGCCTAAATACGTGTGAGTTCTACTCAAGCTTGAGATATTTAATACACAAAAACTCATTTACCGAGCGATAGCAATATAGCATGAATGCTACTCATTGGTGGCAATAAGTCACTAGCTTTACACAGCGTCTTTGTCAAATTATGTGAAAGATCGGTGCCGGCGGCCGTTGGTTTCGTGTATAGTGGAAGCAGGGGCCTTAGTACAGAGTGGTACAGACGCTGAGTTTACCCGGCCAGCTAGTACATAGGGGTTAATGAGTGGCCTGCCTTAATGAGTCGCATCGCATAACGCTGGACAATGACCTACATACGTTGGCAGACGTCACTGCTACGGATGCAGACAGTGCAAGTCAGCGGATGGCTGTAGGAGAAACAGACAGCGATGACGATATACAGACGGCCAACACTGATGCCAGTTACTCAGGCAGACACAGCAGCAGTAGCATTCTAACCACACTTCACAGCCCTACTGTTGTGTGTATATATCCACGTTTGACACACGTGTAGTTATTTTACTTTTGTATACCTTATACACAGGCTAAAATTTTGAGTGGGCAAAAAGATACTCTCGCCCCGGTTTTTTATAACAAAGCTATGACACACTTCTAAACAATGCATAAGTTTATAACTGCAGGCCAGACTGCTATACGCAACATGTTTGTTATAACATAACATTGTTTCAGTGTATATCAGTGCCGATCGTATAACTACTATAGGTAAAAAATGTGGATCTTACTCCGCATCGACATCCGCATTTTACCGTTTTCTGCATCTGCACATCAGCCTTTTACCAGATGCCGACTGAGGTCCCCACCGACATCACCGACCGTAATGATCGGCTCATAGCGGTCAGTGGTATCGGTAATTACGTTGCCTCGCAGTCGGTGTTGTCTGAATTTTTTACTGAATAAGTGGGAATATCGTAATGCAAAGCTAACTGCAGATCGAAAATAAAAAAGAAAACATAGAATGTGGACATTATTCGGGTAGAATTTAGTCTTGGAAGAGTCTCAAAAATCACCAAGCACAGCACACTATACGCATTTTCGGTATAAATTAGTTACAATCTTCCCACTTATTCAGTAAAAAATGAATTTCTGCACTTTGTTATTGACTAATATTGGCACGACTAACAGCATAATTACCGATACCACCGACCGCTACAGGCAGATCATTACGGTCGGTGGTGTTGGTTGTGACTTCAGTCATACCGGATGACTTGTGGAGTTGTTAAAATTTACATTCCATTGAATATCTAATATCGAGCAATTTTTTGTTGATATAAAGGTAAGTGCTAGCAGTAGTCAGCAATCTTGCACTAAATAAGCAAAAAATTACTAGCGGTTGGTCGCATGTATATCATTCCCGTCACGCTGTTGTTATAAGAATGCAACCTCATTCCCACACTTAAATGCCAAAACTATGATGTAAATTTGCACTTCGACATCAGTTATTTTGCATGAAGTTTATTTGTAACTTTTTAAGTCCATATTTTAGGAAAACACCTTTGGCTTAAGCTATACTCTGGTATGTACTGAATAAGCCTGATCTTCGGCGTCGTGGCATGCAAAAATGCCTCTCATGCCTACTTTGCCTACCATGGATATTGTCCCTGATCTACTTCTAGCATGCCACCCCTCCTGTCCAGGGCATACACACTGCATGAGGGTTGGCAGAGGTGGTTTCGAATTACCGGTTTGCAAGCAAAGCGAGAATGAAAAAAACGAAATTCGATTATCGATTAATAACCGGTTAATACAATTCGACTACTACAGTTATGAAAAAAATTCGAAAGTAGCATCCTTGATCACCAGAACGGCATATCTAGACACAGGTCTAACAAAAATCTACATAATTTGAAAAACTTGGGAGTATCCACATAAACCTTATATTTCCAGAAACTAGAGTCCGCACTAAACATTTGTGGGTCTACCTTTATTATTTTTAATGCAATTACTTTCCAAAAAAATTCCATGCAAAAATTCTAGACGTACCTGTGCAAATAGTACTTAACAAAATCGCCATTCATGGTCATTCAAGATCATGTGTGTTGTGGTCAGTGGAAAGGCAACAGGGGGTTAAATAATACCATATAATAATGTTGGCCTCATTTCTTAAGGTTCCGAAAACGTAGCATCCAAAAGCACTGAAAATCGACGTTTTCGATTACTCCACTATCGTTTCACGCCTCCTGTCCAGGGAACCCCCGCAAGTATCCACATAAAACTTATATTGCGAGAAACTAGAGTCATTAGGCTACATCTTTGCTGCTGGCAGTGTGGGTCTATCTTCATTCAAATTTTTGTGTGGGTGCTGAAAGGTGCATGTTTTGTGCAATGGAGTGCATAGTGGCTGTTCAAGGACATACAAGTTCATTGATTTTGGTACCAATCAAAAGCACATATGCAGATTCCTATTAGTCGTCACTCGTCAATAGAAACCTTGTTCCTATCTTGCTCTATTTCAGAGATATTGCAGGTTTTTTTGCTGAGAAGAGCGACCCCACGGACCCACGCCTATTCCACCCGAATTTTGGGGGTGTTCCCTAAGTATGTAATTCAACTATCGGTTAACCGATAGTTGATCGAATTATTCAACTATCAGATAATGCACAGACTAACCGTTAGTTGAATAGAATAACCTTGTACATTCCTTTCCTACTTGCACTAAGCAGACCGCTCGGCAGATTGAGATGCAATTATTTTGTTCTCTGTGGCCGGCCGTTGTAGACTCACTGGCGTCCACTACCGGTGTGACCACACAGCACGTGTGGGAGGGGTGGCTCAGCTCACCCACTCTCCGGTCACGCCTTTGACTTATAGAGTCATACTGTTGGCTATTTCTGCAGTTGGCTCCCTCTTTCGCTGCGTGCTGTAGTGAAACTGATTAATATTTTCAGGGCATATTGGCCGGGAGTGCTGAGAGGCAGTATAGTCACTGCTATACCGCTGCTGCTAAGACTAATTATGTAACCTGTGGCACGGCGGGTTAGTGGGTGATAGTGCTCATCAGTCGACATTGCCCCAGATGTCGCATGTCCTGCGGGCACTGCTCCTCCGGCATTTCAGTGTTTGTTTGCTTCAGGTATGGAATGGTCCCAAAATCGACTGTTGAGTTAATAATTGGTTAATACAGTTCAACTAACGGTTATGGAAAAAATACGAAAGTAGCTTCTTTGGTGTTTCCGTTGGACTAGATTGCTGTTGTTGAGGCTCCAAGGAGCGAAGACATTAAGCTAAGTAATCGTGGAACTAACAAACTTATATGGCCGCTGTACAGCAACGTTACAGATGGACAGACAGATGGATGACTTGCTGCACGATGCACATTGTGCATCACATGGTAAAAATGCTGTCATCGTAGTAAACTGTAGTATGATTTTGATGAACTGACGTTCAACATCATATGGTATTAGTTTATATCATGATTGAGCTAAAATGTGTTGAATGCATGTATGTTAGCATCAAAACATGAAGATAATTGCTGAAGTTGAAGTTGTAAATCGACTGCTGCCATCGGCAAATCTCAAGTCACGAGGTCGACCAAAGCGTGCTCAGCTGTGTATTGGACGCAAATGTTCTGCTGCTTTGTCATCGGACAGACACGATGTGGAGCTGCTGGTTTCTTCTCAGAATGATCGCACGGGAACCCAGTACAAAGTTGGTAGATTTTGTTTTTATTTTGAAACTATTTGTGTGGATTTTTAGCAGTTCTTATTTTGTAGTGTTGTAACGGTTCTGGATCGTCAGAACTCGGTCGGTTTCGGTCGGTATTACGGGTAAAAACCGCGGTTTCGGTTTCGGTTTTGAGAACTGTCATTGAACAACTAAAACTATCATATAAATTCTATAACAACGGAGCGTGCTTATTACCCTTACCTGCAGTTAAAATCCGCGGACTCACGCAGATGCAATTTTAGGATCCGCGCATCTCTGATGGTTTGTTCGACACGGCCATCGGCGACTCGGCGTCAAACTGACGCAATCTCTTTGTTGTTCACTCCCTGTGCTGATCCCACGCCGCTGCGTTTAATTGTCAGTTACGTAATCTCGCCATCGCCGGCTGCTGTGGTCCGTCTGGCAGGCGGTTGTGTACTGTTCAGTGAGTCAACTTCAATACTGTAGCCGCTCAGTCGGATTAACCTTTAAACTCGACTCAAATCCGTACGCTATTCAGCAGCTGGGGGTTCAACATCCCAACAATTCACAGCTTGTACCTTGGATAATTAACTGAGTAGTCTTTTAAATTCGGAGACATCCTTGGTGACGAGGAGCTGTGCTTTGCCACGACCATCGACCCGTGGTTTAAGATGGTGGCGTTCGATTCAGACGAGCGACTTAAGCGCGCTGTGGACGCCACTATATGAGCGATGGAAGGCGCCACTGGTACGAGTCAACAGGCTGACCAGCCCTCGGTTACGCCAGCTTCAGCACAAGCCCGTACGCTTCTGCCAGTGATGGAGCGTCATCTCCGGATTCGTTGCACCACGCCAGACGTCCTTGC
>Ga0209679_1000326_pt1 | contig 19265 bp, 10 predicted proteins | sample WorMetHEROISLAND_4_FD_187408 | JGI IMG/M metagenome (GOLD analysis project Ga0209679, IMG submission 187408) | Marine gutless worms symbiont microbial communities from Max Planck institute for Marine Microbiology, Germany - Olavius sp. 2 HERON... ...
TACAGTCTTGTCACTGATAGTATACACATATCTTTGTATGTTTTCATAAAGTTGTTTGTAAAAGCCACAATATAGAGCACTAGACATACAGGACCAAAAAAACAGAATTTGATGTTGAATGGTCATTCGTGGTCATTCAAGCTCATGTGTTTGGAGGTCAGTGCACTGCATCTTGCCATACCATAAATAATTTAGGCCTTATTTCTACAAGTCTTGAAGACATAGTGACCGAAAACATTTAAAATTGTAATGTTGACCATGCCACTTCCATTTGATGCTCCCTCTCCATGGAACCCCTGCAAATATTTGAATAAACTTTATATTTACAGAAGCTAAGGGTCCTTGGACTGCATTTTTGCCACATATACTGTAGGTCTATCGTCATTTTTTTTATTTGCGTGGTGAGCTTCAAAAAAGGTTTTATACAGTTGAATGTGTAATGACCGTTCATTATCACCCAAGGTCATTGATTTTGGTACTGATTGAAAGTGCATATGCAATTTCCTGTTAGTGATTAATAGCTGCCTTGCACCATTTCTGAGATACAGCAAATTGAAGGCCGAAAATTGCAACTTTTCTCTACCCCGCTTATTTAGTGCCCTCGCTCGGGGTGAATCCTTTTGAATTTTTGATTAAATTTATACTGCCAAAACTATAGAGTCATGGTGCTATCCAACAGTGAAGAGTTTGTGATGCTAGCTTGCATCGCTTTGACTATGCCACTGCATAATCTGTGTAGTTCTGTGTGCAAGCTAACATTATTTTTAGTGTTTTATACTTGTCCACATTTGGTCATCTATGTTACTTACTATTTGCAGACCAGAGCCTGGACGCCATGAAGAGAAGCCATCTAATGTTCTATTCTTCACTATCTACAATCCAAAGTATCCTATCTCTGTGGTATGTATTTGAATTAAAATATCTGGAATTTACTACTACAGTACTTATGTGTGAATGTCTGCATTAACAGTAGATCAGGTCACTACAGAGTTGTGGAAATCTGTGTTCCTCAGCACAGTTGAGGTTCTGAGGTATTGGGTGGGTGGCTGACTGGATGGGTGGGTGATTATTACTTAGTAATTATTTTTTTCAAGCGGTATCTCAGGAAGTACCACAGATCCAAAGTTGAAACTTTGCACGTAGGTAGAGTAGGGAGGGAGTCCAATGCCCATTGCTGTCTTTCCAGAAATTCGTGGATGGACGTGTAAGTTCGTCACTAGCTCCTACATGCAACAGGAATAGTTTAGCAGAGGGTATAATTTGGAACAGCAAAAGCTTACAGCACCAGCTTAGTGAGCTTGCTTGCTGTTTGCATTTATGTCCTTTCTGCTAAACTATTGTGTAAGTTGGAACAGCAACAGCCAGATGGAAGCGGCTTAAAGGCAGCATTACATTCTGGTGTTAATGTTGCGTTAAGTTAGCGTCACCGTGCTTTGCCACCTCAGCTCACAAAACGTCACTAGTGTGTCCATACGTTTGAATTTATCAGGCCAGCCCAGATTATTGTGGGAAAATGTGTATTTTTTTTGTTTTTTTTTGTCTCACTGAGGATCATAGCGACATAGGAGCCTTGCTTGCTTATGTAGTGACGGTAATCGTGTGACCTGTGACTGCACACAACGTCACCAGTGTGTCCATACATTTAAAATTGTCAGACCAGCCCAGATTAGTGTGGGAAAATACGTTTTCTTTTTTTGTCTCGCTGTTTGATTCACTGACTGAAGTACTTGGCTTTGAGGTTTTCACTGTGAATCTGTAAGTTGGATGTGCTTGCTATTTTCAGGATGTGATGCACACTATTACTAGTCCACATGGAACAGTGAATCGCATAGTCATCTTTCGCAAGAATGGCGTACAGTCAATGGTTGAATATCTTTTTGTGTGTTGTCAATTGTCATTGATACTGTGATAATGTGAGGCAATTGCATCAGACTTACACATTTATTTTGTGCTGTTTATGATGTGTTACTGGTTTGTTTAACCTATTGAATATAGTTGTTAAATGACGTGTTTGTAGACTGCACACAGTAGGATATGTACTGTGCTATGTTACAGTTAGCTGTGGTCATCACAAATATTGACCTGACTTAGGACTAGTGATGTTAAATTAAGCCAGGTATACACAGTAGATTTTTCATGTCATATGCCTGATATGTTTATCGGGTGATATAATCGGCCGACAGTGCGCAGGAAATGAAAAAAATAGACACAGATGCAGACGACAAAATTGTTGCTAGACCCATGTATGCAATACTGTTTAACAATTAAAACAAAACTACCGTAACAAATCCTAATGGTGATTATGTTTGCCATTTTTCTTGCTTTTGATACATTACAAACAGAACTTTTTTCTTCAGCATTTTCGCAAAAAGCATTGTAGAATCGCGATCTTGATATTTGTCAGAGTTCAGGTCGAACAAACATCAGTTCATGACTTTATAAAGTAAATGTCCAACTTTTTCCTCCGTCCATTCCATTTTCGTGGTAAACTCAGTCGTCGACCAATCACAGTGCAACATACGCAAAATATTGGCCAATTTTTCTGGGGCAAATAAGGAAATCGGCAGATTTCTATCTGCTGAAAGAAGTTGGCGAGCAAGAATCAAGCGTGTGTACCCAGCTTTAGGGTACGCAAACACAACAGCCATTTTCCAGGCCATTTTCCAGGTAAACCCGGGTCTGTTAAGTTAGTTAGGACATTTTCGTAATGTTATTGATGCTGTACAGTGATTCTGTACGACTGTATGTAGGTAGGCCTTTGAACTTCCATCTCCTGTCATGTTGATTGTGTTGTTCATTTTTTGCATTGATAACTATTGTGCGAATATATGTATTTTGTTAAATATTGTGCTATGTTCACATTGTCTGATGTATTTGTAGAATTTAAGTGTATGGTTGTATAAGTATTATATGCACTCTTAGTCATCTCATATCACGAAAACATTTTGCAAACATTTCTTGACTGTTGGTACATTTGAAACGGTTGAAGAAGCTGACAGGGCCAAGGAGGCATTGAATGGTGCTGACATTTACTCTGGATGTTGCACCTTGAAGGTTGACTGGGGAAAGGTATGCCATCACATTGCATTGCAGTTGTTAGTTTTACTGTCATCATCTCTTTATTTCTTGCTTTGTTACTATATGTTTTCTGTAATGGAGTATGCCAGAAACATAGTGAAAAACACGAAAACCATTTCTCTAGACTAATGGTGTGTTTTATGTGTGCTAAAAGTGTTAAAGTCTGGGTGAACACATTTTGCTTTGTTATTTCTCTTCACTGTGTTGGTGCTGTTGGTTGGGCAGTGAGAAGGGCATCCATCCTGTGAAAAAACTGCTGCTGCTGCCCCAAAAATTGTCCATTGGCACCCGGTCTCTGGTGGAGTAATTCAGGAAAAGTAGGCTGGTTAAACAAAAGTCAAATGCAACAGTTTATTTTTATTGGATTTTAATACGTATGTTTTGCTCGGGTTAATTTTGGATAGATTAATTTCTAACATTTTATTATATCATTCGTTATGCAGCCAACCCGACTGAATGTTGTGAAGAATGACGCTGACACGTGGGACTACACTAACCCTAATCTTGGTAACTTGTTATTCTGTTCAATTAATACATGACTGGTTACATAAATTTTGAAATTTGTTAGAATTTAGCATTATCAGTTGTCTTGTAGATGTCAGGTTGTTCATTCTGAAGAGACAAGTGATAGTAAATTTCGTCAGCTTAGATAAGATTGCAAATCTTCTTGTTTTGAGTAATGAATGAAGTTTTTGTTAGTTAATTATGAATATCGGTATTTAATTTTTTTATTCAACATGTTCTGGTTCAAGTTAGCAGCGACATCATCGAGTATTAAGTTCACATGCAATATAGTACAAGGTATATTGTTGCTTCATGTATGATGTGTTTGTTGATTTATGATTAAAAACAAGTAGTTTACACAGTCTGTAACTGAATATTCCATACAGGATCTCACAGTGACTCAGTGTGACAATAGGCAAACAAAAGAATTTTTGTGGTGAAAATATGACTGCAAACGTTTTCATTTTCATCACATGCTATTAAAGTTAATTATGTATACAAGCACATACCTGGCTAGATTATATGATAGCGATGCAGTCCTTCATGCAAGTAGCCAGTAGTAACTGTCATGTGTATATTCTGGTTTTTCAACAAAACTGTAGAACAGTTTCTTAGCTTTGATAATCACACAATGCCTTAAAAATTTATAACTGAATTACGTTGAATGTTTTTTGTTCATTTATAATAAATAACTAAGTGTATTAAGTGGCTTTCCTAATCCACAGCCTTCTGACTGACCAATATGTACATAGATCACGTTGATGAAATGAGCTTATATCAGAACAAGAAATGACATTTGTTGCAACCATATTTATGGTATATCCATTAACAAATACATTTTCATGTAACTGCAAATGTTCAGACTTCCTGCTTTTATAATAAACTCATCTCTAGTTTGCCAGTTCATAGCATCCATGTGCAAACAACATTGCATGGTACATGAAAAAGTTGTTAGATTATGTGCAAATATCACATTCAGACAGGTACAGATGAAAAACAGTTTCAGCTAGTTGATGTGAATAGCTGTGCAGTTACAATTTATGTGAGGCAGAAGTTAACATACAGTGTGTAGTTTAAATTCATTGAACATGTTAGTCAAAGTACCAAGAAACCATATCAGGTTGTAAATGTCTGGGTATGTTGCATCTGCAAAATGCAAAATTTTGTAACATAATGTTGATGATATGTTAATTTGAAGTTTGTAAGATGAAAGACATATATGTGCATCATATGTGTCATTACATTTTACAACTAACACTCGCATTTTCCAGAATGTTTGTTGAGTATTTATGCTTGACCATAAGTGATATCATTGCAGTCCTAATTGGCACACGTTATTAGTACTCAGTTTAGTTTATGTCTTAACGTTTCTAGTGAACAAGAAAGGCCAGCTGTCGCTGACAAACCCGTGCGACGCTTGCGAAAAGTTTGCACGGTTTATGTAAGAGCAGTGGGGTTCTAAGCTGTATAGCTAGCTTGCCTATCGATAGCTTGCCTATGTTTTCTATTAGCGTCCTATATGGTAACTGTCTGTAAAATGCGTCACTTTGGAGATACTCGCCTTTTAAAACTACTGTGTCTTTGAAACCCGGGTCATGGGTCACTCAAGGTCATCGAAAGTGACACCATTCGACAGCTTGCATATGGTTTCCTATTACCGTCCCATAATAACTTTGTGTCTAAAATGCACCGTTTTCGAGATATGACGACATATTGGTCGGAAATCGCCGAAAAACCTACCCCACCCTCATTTGGCACGTTCCTTTGAGGTGACCCCTTGCGAACTTTTCGACGAATCATACCTTGCCAGAAACTAGAATCCTGGGGCTATCAGATGGTGTACATTTTACGATCCTGCTTTCGCTCTCCTAGGTACAATACCGGCGTGTGACGGACGGACAGACACGTCGCTGTTGCAAAGACCGCACTAGCATTGCGTCGCGCGGGTAAAAATATGTTGGCATTCTGATATTACACACCGTGAAAAAAGTTCATTTACCTAACAACACGAGCATCTTTACTGCGGAAATCCGTGCATTAGACATGGCATTAGGCATTATGCAACGCACTAGAAGTAAAGATTTTGTAGTCTTTTCAGACTCCCTATCCAGCCTACAAGCGATATGATGATCGCAAAACAGAAAACACGTTGATCTTAAAAATACTGAAGCTCAAATAGTGGTAAATCAATAACTTTTTGCTTTATTCCCAGCCACATGGGTGTCAGAGGAAACGAAAGCGCTGACACAGCTGCTAAAGCAGGACTGGATGAGCCAATTACCGATGTGAAATTTCCAGTTAATGATCTATTAACGTGTGTCAGTCAGCTGTGTACTAAAGAATGGCAAACACTGGAGCCAGTGCACATCAAACAAACTGTACAGTGTGCAGCCAGTGATTGGCCGCCGCCATACAAAGGTATTCACATAGTCGACGGATTAGTCGTCATGACAGAGTTGTTATCAATTGTCTTCATATTGGCCATACAAGACTCTTGAACTCCTATCTTCTAAAGGGAGAAAATCTACCTGAATGTCAAGCTTGCCAGTCTACCTTAAGACTGTTAGGCATATTTTGATAGACTGCACTCATCTCAGTGCAGTGCACTGTTGTACATCAAAGATATTTCGGAGTCGGTACACTGAAAGAACTTTTTGAAATCGTAGACTTTCAAAATATTGCTTTTATTAAAGATATAAACTTTTGTCATCGCATATAATCCTTATTTTATGTTAGCTAAATAGCCTTGATTTTACAACTATTTTACCATTTCTGATTAACACATAAGTTGTTTTTAATAACTCATGGCACTGAATGGCCTATATTGTGCTGATGTGCCATTAAGCAACTACTCACTCAAGCATTCTGATATTACAACTTTTTGCATCCCTCCCTGCAAGATTTTACTTGCAGCCCTTGCCTTGCCCTTTTACACTATGTACTTTTTGTCCTTTGTGGCCCTTTGCAACGTCTGTGCCCCCTGTAACTGCAGATGCTGTGGGGCCATAAGCACAGTGCTGATAGGGCACTGACTATAACAAGAAGTTCAGCTACAGTTAGAAACGGCTTCAGCTATGCATTTCTTTGTAGCACAGTTAGGGGGCCCCTGTCTAATACAGTGTTATTTGGGAGCACATGAGTATCCCAGCCAAATGGCATCTCCTTCCATCTAGCAGTCTTAGCAGGGTGCACGAGTGTGACAGACAGACAGACAGTGCTACGGTAACACTTGTTGCAATAAGCCGATTCACTATCGCGATGCTGCCGAGATACAGCGGCTTCTTGGCTGAAAGTTGCAATTTTTTCCTGCCCGACTCTCATCTAACGCCCTTGCTCATGGTGAACCCTTTTGAATTTCTGGATTTTTAAGCTTCTTGTCGCCAAGACAGAGTCTGGGCTATCCGTCGAAGATTTTTGTGATCCTAGCTTTCATAGTTTTGACACTGCCAGAGTGTGACGGTGGATGGACAGATGGACAGACAACTGGATCGTAGCTAATTCAGGGCTCTGCAACTGCATAGCAAGCTATGCTGATGCCGTGTAAAATATTATGGTGCATTAAATGAGGTTGATCAAGTTAGCAGTAATTTTAGTAAAATATTGAACTGCAGTGCATGCTTTATTTGGTGAATAAAGTACACAATAACTGCACAGTGATCCTGGTCTAGTAAAGCATTAGCAGTGTACACTGTCATTCCTGTTAGTCACCATATACAGACGGTTCTTTCTCATGCATAGTAACACTGGCCACAATAGCCACAGAAACTGTATTTCAATGCATGTGTCTAAGCTTTGACTTTGGCACTGTATGCTGATGTTGCAGTTGAAACTACAGTGATGTCTTAAGACACATTTAATGTTACATTTAGTGTTACAATATGAGCTTACTATCACACCACTAAATATACCACTGATTAACAGTTTTGTGTATTTTTGCAGGGCGTCAGCATAACTCTGCTATGCAAGCCCTGTATTAGCTACGATTGGGATGTCCGTCCGTACGTCTGTCACACGCTGATATTGTGTGAAGATGACGCAAGCTAGGATCACGAAATCTTCACCGACGGATAGCCCAAGGACTCTAGTTTTAGGGATAAAAAATTCATCCGGAAACTCGAAAATGTTCACCCCGAGTGAGGGCATTAAATGAGAGTGGGTAGGGAAAATTCGCAATTTTCAGCCAATAACTCGCCGTATCTCACAAACGGTGCAAGATAGGACCAAAGTTACTATTAATGACTAATAGGAAGTCACATACGCCCTTTCGATTGGTGCCAAAATGAACGACCTTGGATGACCTTGAACGACTGATATGCATTCTGTTGCAGAAAAGATGCGTCTTTCGGAGCCCACCACAAAAAATTGAATGAAGATAGACCCATACTGTCTGCAGCAAAAATAATAGGCCATTGACTCTAGTTTCTAGTGACATAAGGTTTGTGCGGATATTCGCCGGGGTTCTCTGGAGAGGGATCGTCAAACGACAGTGGGGTAATCAAAAACACCGATTTGCGTAGCTTTTGGACGCTACGTGTTCGGCACCTTAGGAAATGAGGCCAACATTATTATATAGTATTATTTAGTCCCCTGTCGCCTTTGCAGTGATCCCAAAATATATGAGCTGGCTATTTGATGGGCTGTTTGGTGTTAAATTCTGTTTTCGCGCCGGTTTGGCTGGCTGAGACCGCGCGACATCGGAAAGTAATTGCGTGAAAACTGATTAAGATAGACACACACTGTCAGCGGTGAAAATCTTTGGCAGGGACTCTAGTTTCTGGCGATATAAGGTTTGTGCGGATATTCGGTTGGGTTCTCTACAAAGGAGGTTTTAAAGGACAGTGGGGTCGCGCGTTAGCGCTCATTTTGAACACCTTTTCTTGGCTTTCGAAAACTATTGCGTTAAAGTAAATGCAGATAGACCAGTACCATAGCAGCCGTCATGTATGTAGTTCAGGGACTCTAGTTTCTGGCAATATAAAGATTATGTGGGTATTCGCAGGGATTCTCTAGAAAGGAGACTTCAAACGACAGTGGGGTCGTGCGTCATGCGCATTTGCTGCCGTTGCATGCTGAGGTGTATGCGCTGTGTGCGTAACAAATTAGCCATATCATCGGACGTAGGCTCCTAAGGTGATTAGACACAGCTGTAGGTGATTACTGCGATAGAAAGTAACTTAGCTACAAAGAAATGCTGTGCTTCCTGTTACAGTTACATATGAATGCATAGTAGTTTCATATGTATTGCAGTTACAAATCTGTATTAATTCTTTTCATTACACATTGAACTCGATCGCTTGCCACTGTGCAGAACAGTTTCTTCAGTATTGTTATATTTCGTCTATTAACTGATAACAACGAGATGTTGGAAGCACAGAATTTGATTACGCTCAGCTGATATCATAGAGGCATTCTGAGGTAAGAGAAAATGACACTGTTAAATTATAACACACAACTAATTTGCAGGTATTTGTCTGTAAATGTGATGTTTGGTTGGTGACAACCTTTGTAAAAATGGTATGTAATCAATTAAAGCATCAGTTCACAAGTCATTCAATTTGATTGCAAATCAGAACCTGTAATTCAGTTCTTATTTAAATTTAATTGATTATTTATTATTAAAGTTGCAATTGTAATATATTCCTGTATTTGTAAGTCTTCAAGCAAACGTATTTGAATGTTGAAGAAAACCAAGTTGTGATCTATAATGACATGTAATTGTGCATCATTAAGTCAGTACAGTATTCACATATAGTGAATTTATTTTCTAAAGTCCATGATCTCGTTTGATTTAATGGAAGTATGTGGCAGTTAAATGCTTGGAAGTGTCATATGCAAATCAGAAGTACATGTGCAAATGCAGTAATGCTATTCAGTGCAGTTAATCAGTTAACATGCTGCTTGTTTTAAGTGAGTGTAAGGTATAGAAACAAATTGACTGCTATCTGATTGATATTGACATTGATATTTGTTTTACAAAACTGACCATTCAGTGCTCAAGTGCACAACTGTTTTACATTTAACAAGTATTTAATATCTTCTCATTTGAAAATGGAACATTTGTGTTACATGTGAATCACATTACTATGTACAGTTAGCATTCACTGACAGCGTAAGAAATCAAATTTTGTACACTGCAAATTACAATTTAGCAGTCAAGAATTGTTGCTATGCTATGACAAGATACACATTACAGAGCATTTTACAGAGCCATCCAGTTTATCATTTTGTTTAAACTGTGCATGTTTTCCGCCATTTAGACTAAACATTACAGCACAAGAAGATCGAGTCAGTCAAGAAAGTACAGAAGTGATGCAGATACACAGTGGTGAACACATTGCACATCGATACCAAGGTTCAAGACAGACCGCTGAAACATTATACTGTCAATGAAAGAAACACTGCTGAACAGTCAAAACATTTTGTTGTATAAGTAGCATATGTGGAATTTGTGAGCGGGTCTGTTTAATTGGCACACGTTTGTGCTAATTCAGACGTGCTGGTGAGCATTGCCGCACTGTTATGCTCAGTGAAGTGAGGTAACTGCCATCATCGTCATTATGATTGGGCAACAAGGTAATGAGTGACATCATTGATTGTTGCATCAAGAGTCACGTAACTGGATTTTTTCTTTGAACATAATTTATAAACATTGCATTGTCGTTTCTGTACTTTTATTAATTGACAAAGTGTGAATTAAATTAAATGTGTTGTTAATTTTTGCTGTTATTTTGTGTTACTAAGAAAAGTGTTTATTTTGTTTTCATTGTTGAATTGGATAACATGTTTGATGTGTAAAAATACACTGTGAGTCAAAAAAGGGACCTCTGTGCTTCTGTCCATAACTCTGGCAAATATTAACGAATTTTCATTTTTTTCACTGTTGAATTTGGCAATAAATTTGCAACAAAATTTTTATTACATTGCCCACCACACCTTAAATGTGTTACTGCACTACCTTGCGAACTCAAAATTGTTAATTTTGTTGTTTTGCAAGCACAATAAATGCAAGTGTGGTTATTTTTGGACATGAAAACGAAGCTGTTTTACTTATTTAAAATACTGGTTACTATGACAACCATTTCGACTCCAAAAATCTGCAAAACGATCACGTCTACATTCCTGCAACGTCAAAGAAGAGGAACATTGCAGCGGGTTGGTTGTTGCGCACTTGGACAACTTTCACAAAATCTGTCATGCTATCTGTCGGTGTGTTGAAGCTGGGCTGAACCCACCTCATATTCGTGGACTGTGGCATCAAAATAAATGGAGCATATTATCGGGATGTGCTGCTGAAACAGGAGATGCTGCCCGATATCCGTGCAATTTCAGGCGACTTCTTCATTTGTCAGCAGGACAATGCACCGGCCCATAGGGCCCGTGAGACGGTCGCGTTACTGCAGCGAGAGGTTCCGGCTTTCATTGCTCCCAATCTGTGGCTTCCCATCAGCACAGACCTCAACCCTGTTGACTACAAGGTGTGGGGTACGATGCAGGACCGAGTTTATTGGGCGAAGATGCTAGACGTTGACGATCTGAAACCGCGTTTGATTGATGTGTGGGACAGTTTGGAGCAAAGTGTCATCGACGAGACGACAACGACGCGATCGACCAGCGGCGTTCACGACTTCGTGCCTGTGTCTGTGCGAAAGGGGGACATTTCGAACAGTCTTTGTAACTTGCACTTGAACTTACGTCATAAACTGACATTTTGTTTGTCACTCCTGAAGTTGAATGTATTGTTTTAATATGAAAATGTCTGTTTGTGACAATTGTCATTTTACAAGGTAGTGTAGCAACAGATTTAAAGTGTGGTGGGTAATGTAACAATCACTCAGTTGCAAATTTATTGCCAAATTCAACAGTGAAAAAAAATTTGAAAATCGGTTAATATTTGCCAGAGTTATGGACAGAAGCACAGAGGTCCTTTTTTTGACTCAAAGTGCATATGTAATGTTCAGATATATTCAGATACCTTTAATGCAGTTTCATGGTATTATTGGTAACTACATTTACATTGATTTGCCTGAGTGATGTTTACAGATATATTTGGTACTGTTCTGCATGTTTTCTGACAACGATCTGTTTACTGATTTGTCAGCATTAATAAATTTGATCATTTATGGTGTTGATGCCTTTCTTATGTCTATCCCATTTTGTGTAATGTTGTGCCTGCTATCCATGTGATCTAATGATGAATTATTTTTCCGTTGCAGCGGTAAAAAGTCTATAATAAATGAGGTAAGAGCAGCTGGTGGTATGTACATTAGCAGGTTGTCTTGTTTCAGGCAAAGAAATGCCGAAGAGTCAGCCATTGCTGCCTGATCCCAATCCTCAACCAGGCTATGGTACGTATGATCTAAAATTTTTCTTTATATTGTAGTCGTTATGGAAAAGATTGCCAGCTTATCAGACCCACTGCAAGTTGCTATTTATGTGCTGATGCCAACTGGACCCAGCCTACTAAAATTGGATGACAGGGAAACATATACTAGTTCACTATGTGGATTGAAGTCCTAATGTCCAGTGGTGTTCTCAGAGCCAGAAGATTCATGGCAGGTTCAGCAAAGCCAAGGCTAAAACCTTTGGCCATAATCGCTGGCTGGAGTGACAATTTTTGAACTGGAATGAGCATATGGCTGATTTCATTTCTGGGCATGTGAAATGTTATAGAGTGCCTTATTCTCTTCTGCAGAAAATTTTTAGATGGAAAATTTAAGAAAATAACATCTTACATAGCTAGGCCTAGACGACCTCAAGGCCAAAGATGTTGATCTTAAGGCTAAGGCCGGGGCCAAACATCATTGCTGTTGTTGATGTTGAGCAGTGTTATGTCAGCATGCAGTACCAGTCATGCAGTACCACTGGTACTGTATTTGTTAGCGTGGCAGTGAGTGGCTGCATAATGTTCCTTTAGCTTGTGAAAGTTGGTTGTCATTTCCGAGACTGCCGGTCATGAGTCGTAGATGCAGTGCTGTAACGTGTACTCTGTAAACTTTTATCAGGTCATTATCATATCATTATCATTACGTAGTTATTAGCATTTCGTTGTAGTTAGAAGTGTGATATTGTAGCTCTGTGGCTATGTAGCATGTAGATATAGATATTCTTCTGCATATTGTAGTGCTGTAGCCACAAACCTGGAATACTCAGGGATTTCTCTGAACATGGAAAACTCAGAGAATTCTGTGAAACCTCAGGGAAAAGTTGTAACAAACAAAGTATTTTAGTTCGTCATTCAAATATTTGTGTAAAACAGCTGTTGACTGGGTAAACAGGATTTTGATGAAGATTATTATTTCATTTACTTTTTATTGCAATGACCTATGAAAAAGTAAGTTTATGGCTCTGGAAAAGCCTGGAAAACTTAGGGAATTTTTCTTCTACTTTGTGGCAATCCTGTGTAAGATTTTTGGCCAACTTGTTTTTTTGCCTGTACAAGAATACAGCAAGAGTTTTCTGTACAGGAGGTGGTGGTCATATGGAACCTCCTCCGTCAAGACGTGGACCTCCAATGGACTATGGATATGATGATTATCATTCTCCAGAGCCACCGTATGAATCGTATGGACCACCACGTGGAGGTCCAGGTCCAGGACCTCCGCCACCAGGCCCAAGCAGATATCCAGGTGGACGTGAACCAGTAAGTGGCATGGGTTTTCAGAGTAGCCATTGCTAGCATGCACTGACTGGATCCATTATTTCTTCGTGCAGCCGAGGCTCCAGGGTGTCGAATTGAGCTAAATGGGTGGATGGGTGGATGATTATAGGTAACGTTTTTTTAATCAAACGATATCTCAGCATTACAACAGATCTGAAGTTGAAACTTTGCTTGTAGGTAGACCGTGGTGTGCAATTGATGCCCATCCTATTTTCAGCTTGGATTGTTTCAAGGATATCAATACAAGTTGACTAATTTGTTTGATGTATGATCATACTTGACTATGAGCATGGCACACTGGTTCTCAGAATTATATACAGGTATCGCATAATTACTTTGGGCTTTGGCATGAGCAATAACCAAATTTGCTGCCGAAGCTGTGCTGGGAACCCCGGCGATGAAGGAACCGTGCTTGTCAACCAGTTACATTCTAGTTTCTCAATGCAGTTGAGGCTCTGTGGTGTCAAATTGAGTTAATTGGGTGGCTGGGTGGGTGGATGGGCAGCACTTCTTCGTCAAACGATATTTCAAGAAGTACAATAGATCTGAGGTTACTTTGCGTGTATGGCGGGAGGCTGACTGATGCCAGTAGGTACAGTTGTGCCAATAGATACAGTGCATGTAGGTACAGTAGCGGTGGGTTTGCAGTGACGAAAGAATCTTCCTTGTTATTACAATTGTGCTCTTTTTGGTGTATTTGAGTATTTTTTCAGTTAAATTGATATTTACACGACTGATTTTTAATTGATCGATAAGGTTTTTTTATCCAGAGCAATATGCATTGGTTTGTGCTAAGAGTGAAACTGAAACTGACAGTGCACACCATAAGTAGGCCACAATGTCCAGTATGCTTTGTGGTGAAAATGTTATCCTAATTGGTAGTCCTTATAGTGACTGCAGTGCCTCATGTCTGTCTCATATGCATTAAGTGATCAAGAAACCAGTTGGAAAAATTAATACTGACACGTGCTAAAGCCAGATTACTGTGTGAGAGCAGGAGACATTGTGGGAAGTACCTTATTGTCTCAGACATCGTTAATAAAGCTCACCTTAATATTACACTTTTTGTTAATTAGATCAGCTTAAATAACTGCATCAGTAAGATAGTGTTGATGACGAATGTGTTAATTACAATACTGACATGTATGGATTTGCTTATTCTGTTTCACTTTAGGGTCCTAATTATGATGACATGTATGGACCACCAAGGCCACCGATGCATGGTGGAGGAGGACCACTGCCACCGCGTGGAGGTGGGCCAATGCGAGGTGGTGGTGGTGTTATGCCACGAGGCGGTGGTCCCCCACGTGGACCGATGCCACCAATGTCCGACTACGGTGACGATCGTGGCAGTGGTGGGATGCTGCAGCAGGGATCAGTGCTGATGGTGTATGGCTTGAACCCGGAGAAGATGAACTGCCAGAGGCTGTTCAACTTGTTCTGTCTGTATGGAAATGTTGTGAGGGTATGTTGACATTCTCAGTTGTAATCGTGCCGTGTAATTCTATGCAGTTAAGGGGCCTGAAAACCTAGAGAACCAGAGAAGTCAGGGAATTGAAAAGTGTTGAGGGAAAAGTCTGGGAAAATGACAGTAGTTGGGGGAAAAGTTGGGGAAATTCGGGTTTTGTCGGTTTTGAAGTTAATAATAATAATAATAATAGCAGGACAATTTCTAACGCGCCGTAACACGAGAGAAGTTACGATTAGCAATGCTTAAATACTGTAAAATCTCGGATATAATACGCAGTCATTTTCGTAAAATCTTACTGTGAAGTTTGGGGTGTGTATTATACATAGGATTACTTTTTCAACTATTCAACCATCTGACGTTCCAGCTCGGGAAATGCAGCAGCTTGCCCATGCTGCAGCATTTTTGACTGCGGTAACACCTCCAGTCTATCTTTATGACGTCGCCAAAGACGGATGTTGGCCGTCTCAGTCAGATGACAGCCATACAACAAATGAAGCGTGATCGTTAACTGGATATGCATATTGCATACGGTAATGTTGTGTATCATTACCAGTCGTCGCGACAGTCACACCGACAGTTGCGCCGACCTTCATGGCGACGATCACCCTGTGTATACGCACCATAACAGGCCCGCTTACAGGATCATATTTCATCAAACAGCGGCGTAACCACATAAGGATGTGGACAGGGTGCGCAAATGCTGATGAGATAAACAGACCACTGTTCTGTTGTCCCACACTGCGGTTTAGAACAGCAGCCAGCCGGACTGAAGCAGACGGGTCTGGTCGACACCCCGGCTGTCCCGGGCTGTGAAATTTGAGTTGCGTATTATACATAGGATTATAAATTTTTGCATTACCGCTACACTGAAAACTGGGAGTGCGTATTATACGCAGGTGCCTATTATATCTGAGACTTTACGGTACTTAGATTCAGATAATTCTTTCAGCTCAGCATCTGTTTGTTCTGTGGTGTGAGCAGTTGTGTTCTAGTGGCTTGACCCTTGATATACAAGTACTCTTCTGATTACTATGCTTTTCTCTATGAAGAACTTTACAAACTTGCCAGTCAGTGCTCAATAGTCTGTGGTGCTTTTAATGGCACAGGAAAAGTCAGGGAATTTAGTGTGTCTTATAAAGAAGAATGTGCAGCTTAGAGAATTATTGGGAGTGGATCCAGTAAATATGATTTTTATGGGCAATTATGGCTTGACGCTTGATGTAAAAGTCCTCTTCTGATTACTACGCTTTTATCCAGTAAATATGATTATTAGGATGGACAGATTGTGGTGGTTTGGAGCGTAAGGACTGGTATGTATGATGGAGATTGAGGGAACTCAACCGAGGGGACACCCGAGGAAATGGTGGTATTATGTCAGGGGGGAGATGGAGAATCAGGGGGAACCGGCTAACCTGGAAAGTGGCTGTTAAAATGATGTGTTTATTTTGAAAGCGGTTATCGGGCAGTAACTGATTGTTACAGCTTGGAATTATTATAATATTATTATTCAGTGATTTAATGCTGATTGTTGAGAAACAAAGGGAATCTGGCACATATAATGTGCTGCTCCAACAAAGTCCCAAGGTTTACTTTCGGAGACCCGGTCTCTGGATAAATTGACTGTTTAAATAGAAAAAAATAGTAATAGTAGTAAGTATTATTATTAATACTGGAATTATCAGTTAACTGCACAATAAAAACATCAGGGCAGATTGGCTTACTAACAGCACAATTTCTGTTGAAGATGAGTAATTGAGCACGTATGTTTGCATTAGTTGTTCTGTTATAAGTATTCACATAGATTTGTGGTGATTTTTTTACAGCAGTGCAAAGTCCAGTCAAAAAGCAGTTGCTTTCTGTGACACCTAAAATTGATTATTATTTTTAGCAGTGTTATCCAAACTGTACATAAAAGGTACTTTTTATTAGTTATCTAAGGGTGCAGCTGTAGCTAAATTGTTAAAGCTCCCACTCAAGCATCTTGGGTTTGATTCCTCATGAGACATTATGAATCTGGCATCTGTCCGAAATTCTCCCATGCTCAAAAAAGTCTTCTAAAGGTTTGGACTGTCTGAGCCTATATATACACAGTAATGCATTGTCTTTACTGTCATTTCTGTGAAAATTGCATGTAGGTATGGTGATGCAAGTTGATTAACAGTTCAGTATAATTTATGAATTCGCAGAATATATCTGCTTTAATGCTTTTGTTTAATAAGCAAATCGGTGTATGCAAAAAATGTAGAACAAAAGTAAATGAGAAGGTAATAACACTGTTGACTGCTAGATTTCCATATCCGGGTATAAGTTATTACCACTTAGCATTCTATAGTATTGCATCACTCGACATCATGCACTGTGTGTGTGGGTGTCCGCCGACCTGCGACTGCATGCCGCATTAGTCTTGGCAGTGAAGGTAATGCGCTGTATTCAGTGCTGCCTAGTTATAGTTGTGTTTAATGTGTTTATGTTTGGTGTATTAGGTCAAGTTCCTGAAGAGTAAAGAAGGTGTTGCAATGGTGCAGATGGGAGATAATACATCTTGCTCCAGAGCCATATCCAGTGTGAACAACGCTTATATTTTTAACAGCAAATTATCTCTTGGGTCAGTATGTTTGCTGCACTTTTCAGTCTTCAGTTATTTGTAGCATGTATTGTAGATGTCAGTCACCTTTAACAGACTCCCAGTATGTCTGTCATTCTACACTGTGCCAGTGTTATTTTTTGAATAACTCCGTGAAACATTGGCCGATGTTAATAATTTTTGGCGTGCAACATCAGGAAGAAACTTGACAGAAACGACTAGTTTTGTCCACCTCACCTTAATACTGTTGCTACACTACCTATGGCTGTTTACCACGATGAATTCATCGGCTCAGAAAATAATTGTGAGGCCACAAAATCATTGAACAAACGACCGTCTGTACGTGCCCACAGCAACTAAAAAGAGAGACATCAATGCGACTCGTCTGCTAAAAACCAGGTCAAATTTTAGCAAGTCCGTGATGGTCTAAGTAGCAGTAAAGATGATGTGATGTGACACATGTGACTTTTTTTGAGAGACAATAACTGCCAGTCATGTTTGTCACTATTCAGTTAATCATTTAAATGTACACAATTATTGCGTTGACGGCTCAGTCTGATACTTCGAATTTCCCCAGGTAGTGCAAGCACATACTTTAGGTGAAGTAGGCATTTTAGGCACAGTTTTGTTAAGGGTGTATTCCGGGACAACCTTTCCAGTTTTTATTGAAATCGGTTTATATTTGACAGACAAAGAGCAAAAGATAAGTTGGCACAGTTTTTTCTGAAACAGTGTGTAGTTTTAGGTTTGTTAATGCTTATTATAATACCATCGATGTGTATCAGCCCTGATACATCACTTGCGGACGGGCTGTTATAACCTAGCAACAGGCTGTTATCATTGGCAATGGTCCATTGCTGTTTGATATCCTGTTTCAGAATATCAAAACAAGCTTTCATCCAGGATGTTCCGAATCCTATTGATCTGCCAGATGGAAGTCCATCTTTCCTTGACTTCATGGGTAGCCGTAACAACCGTTTCACAACTCCAGAGGCTGCTGCCAAAAATCATAACCTTTGCTAAGTTTGTTACCTTTGTCGATGCTTACGGTGTTGTAGACATGTAGTTTTTAGGTGTTCAGCACACTGGCAGAATGGAAGAACGCTGTCCTTGGCGCTGTCTGCTTGTCTGTGGTTGTGTTATTGTCCTATCCCGGCAGTTGCGAAGCAGTTCAGAACTGCAGTCACTGCTGACAAGTAACATGAAATTGCGTATGGGCTAGCCACACTTGACTGTGTGCGGTTAGCAAAAAATGACTTCGGTTCGGTTTTCGGTTCCGTTTTGCAAAAAACTGCACTTTTCGGTTCGGTTTCAGTTTTACTAAATTAACTGTGGTTTCAGTTTTTGGTTTGGTTTTTTACACTGTGTGTTGTTTAATGTGTATGACGCTAGAAGTGACCAACTAATTGTCAGCCGAAGTGACTCAGAACTAGAAGTTCAGAGATATGGCATGAAGAAAAATATGTTAACTGTTGATCCACCATGCTGCAAAATAAATTGTTTTTGAAAACCGAACCGCGGAAACCGAGTTTTCGGTTTTTGAATTTTGAGGTCGGTTCGGTTTTTAGAAAACCGATATCCAAAATTTTCATTGGATTCCGCGCACCCCTAAAATGCTTAGTGTGGTCAATGAATGGGAATCATACCCATGTATCTCACCTTTTTATTAAGCCTCCGCCGCCGATAGGCGCCGGCGGAGGCTATATGTTTTCGGGTCATCCGTCCGTGCCGCTGTCTGTGCGTGCGTCCGTGCATCTGTCCGTGATTCACGTGGTAGTTTTATGTTTCCGCGATATCTCCAGTATCTGTTTACGGATTTTCGCCAAACTTTTGTCACTGGTGCATCTTGGGACACAGATGACCTGATTGCGTTTTTAGGTCAAAAAGTCAAAGTTCAAGGTCACACCATCGCGGCGGAGGCGCACAGCACTCGACGCGACGCAACCGTCGAGTGCAACTTTTTCTAGTTA
>Ga0209679_1000328_pt1 | contig 19019 bp, 8 predicted proteins | sample WorMetHEROISLAND_4_FD_187408 | JGI IMG/M metagenome (GOLD analysis project Ga0209679, IMG submission 187408) | Marine gutless worms symbiont microbial communities from Max Planck institute for Marine Microbiology, Germany - Olavius sp. 2 HERON... ...
AAAATTTGGCATTTTTATCACTGATTAATTATTACTTTTTTCTTTTAAAAATGGTGTGCCGATTGGCATCACCATGCGGTAGAGGGTTAATGGATGCATGCTTCAGTTAATAAGAGAGCATACGACATACATATTTGTTGTACAGGGAAAGGACAAGGAAAATGAAGGAAGCAAGCGTCGCGCTAGTGTTGACTTATTGAGACACATCATTCAACAGTGTTACAACCGTGCTGTTGTCGACCCTGATAAACTGAACCTGTATGAACCATTTTCACCCGAGGTCTGCTTTGCGTAATTCTAATGTTTATATTGTCTTGTGAAGTTTATTTCAAACTTTTTCTCAGAATTCGATGAGTATGAGAGCATAGCATGGGACAGATTATAAAATCACTAGCATCTGTCTGTGGTCGCTGCTACAGTCTCAGTTCTTATTCGATTCTGAAGAAATTTTTCAAAATTGTTTGGGGTCTGAAAAGTACGAGCAAGTTCATTTGGGATCAAATGCGATGACTTCTTTCCCGTTTTGCCCCAATTTTTTACCCTCATAACACAGTATTTTTAATAAGAGGGTCCAAGCACTGCAGTAAGGAGTCCCGTAGCAGTTAATAACTCAAACAATGGATCTCGAAAGCTGCTATACACCCAAAGTTGAAAAATGTTATAATCCCCTATATTGCTCCCTAAAACAAAAATGGGAATCATTGCATTTTCGATAGAAATGTGTTTATCTTAAACTAACGCCACAATGATTGTGATTTTATGTGTTTCAAAATGTGCATGCTAAGGTAAGTGAAGTAAATCTAGCAGTTACATTCAGTTTCGACTTTATGGTATTACTATTCTGGATATACAGATATGTTGTACAGTAATTCGTAATGCATTTAGATAGATTAAAAATTAGTAATCAGTGTTGATTGACTCCCCTCTGGTGAAAATGGCGTTGATGCATGAATGAGTCGGATTTAAATTGTGGTTTACTGTCATCAACCAATCAGCTAGCAACGCTGATAGCATGTGACCTGCACTCATCTCCGATGCTTAGTTTAACTAGCCAACAGGTTTGCAGCATGATTGAAAGAGGTTAGAGAATTATATTTATTTTATTGTTATAATGTATTATAATTATACTTAAGGAGGGTTAATGCAACAGTGAGCGAGGTAGTGGCACAGAGACCGCATTCTGCAGAGCGAATTTCTACAGGGCGCGCCAAAAAAAGTAATCCCTAGGAAAAATTCGATATCTCTGGAATTGTAGCAGATTTTTCACCAAATTTACAGCGTTTACAGATGAGGATTCAGGCCACATATCTTGCAAGTTTTTTTAAAATAACAGATGTGGTTCAATAGATACAACAGTTTAAGCTTTGAAGTTCACTTTTTCAAGTGAACATGCAGTCGCATCCTGAATATTCAGTAGTAAAGAGTTAAAATTTGCACAACTTTTACGTCAAGAGTTCAAACATTTCGTGATGAATGTCAGCTGCCGTCTTGGTATTTAAACTGAGTGTTCAAAATGTCCATCAGCTGCAACAACACATGATCTAAGTCTTTCAAAATGACAGGATTGCCTTATCAATGAACTCCTGTGGCAAATCATTCCATATCGATAGCAAGGCAGTCTTCTGCTCGGCAATGTTGGTCGGTTTTGGCATGTATTGGCCTTTTCGTCCACAAAGTGAAGTCGTGTATAAGACTTAAATATCAGCAAGGTTACTGTTTATGTCAGAATCGCAGTTTAATTACTTGTTCACTTTGAAAAATGGACATTTAAGTTCAAATAGTTATAATTTTTTAATGCAACCAAATATTGCAATGAAATTTGCAGGATATGTGGCCTGTGCTGTAAATTTAGTGCAAAAAAATTACTACAATTCCAGATATATAGAATTTTTCCGAGGGGATTACTTTTTTGGGGTGCCCTGTAGTTATAAAATGTAACGTTTGATTTTTGATTGTAATGGCTTGTTGTTGTGATATATGGTTTTAGTAATTGCTGTTATTTGCTATTGTATTTATGCTTGTCAAATGCCACATTAACAGGTTTATGGAGAAACTAGTTTTGAATTCATTGACCAGATAATACGGACAGTAAACTTCACAGAAGAGGATAGATTCATTGACCTCGGAAGTGGTTAGTTGAGGCTTTGCTTTGTATGCCATTGTCCATTTATTATCCAGTTTTGGTTTGGGTCAGTTGCTTTGTGGATGTAGTGAGTTAGTGTTCAGGTTTAGCTAGAATTTTTATTCGTAAATTCTGTGAAATTGAAAGCTTGCTTCATTACTGCATCCATTGTTGAAGTATGTTAGCATTCTTGAGCATAGTTTGTGTGTTATGTTTTGTGTGAGAAAGACTGATGGTTTACAAAACGTGATATGCTAAATAAGTTGTGCATAAGTTACAACTTATTACAGCCACATACTTTTAGGTTGTATAAGGAGAACCAAAAAATTCCTTACATGGGCTGTTGGGGTGTTACTGCTATGGTAATTAAAGATATTAAACTTTAGTCATTATTTTGAGTCAGATCTTGAATGCCTTAATGTGGTTGAATTCAATAATGTGGAACCAGTTTACATTGATGAATCACACCATTTCTGTGCTGTAGCATCTAGTGGACAGGTTTAAGCTTCAAGGTATAGTGAACAGATTTGAATTTGACATAGACTTTTTGATATAATGTTGATGTTGTTGTATAGGTGTCGGCCAAGTTGTGATTCAGATTGCTGCAGCAACGCTTTGTCAGTCATGCTATGGAATGGAGAAAGCCGATTGTCCAGCAACATATGCTGAGGTAAATTGGTCTGGATGCTGTATCATTGCTTATCATACTTCATCATTTTATCAGCATGGTGTGTGATTTGCCGAGATGTTGTGGATCGATTTCTTACATGCAGAATGAAAAATAGAATAACTAATGTTGTTTGCTTGGTTGATGTTGCTTAAGTCTCACCTGCCAGTAACTTTGATGCTTATGACATATTTCTGTGTCCAGCAAATGTCTGTTGAATTTCGTCGCTGGATGGCCTTCTACGGCAAGAAATACAACCCGTATGAACTAGACCGTGGAGACTTTCTGTGTGAGGAAATGAAAGAAAGAATAAACTCAGCAACGTAAGCAGAGTTGCTTGAATTTACATAATAAGTACTAATACCTTTTTGTGGAAGTTGTTACATACTTGTGAGACTTACATTGATGTATATGTCTGGCAATTAGTTACTGTTTTTGAATGCTACCGTTTCTTATATCTGTATACAGTTGTATATTAGCATGGGCTGTGGATACCATTAGCTCATGTCTGTCAGGTGCTACAGGCGCTAGTTCTGATATTGTAAAATGCTGATGATTGTGAGTCATGACTTATCTATGAAGCACTGTGGCAAATGTCCAGATCTTTACATTTACGTTAACCTTACCCAGCAGTATTAGTTAGTTTTGATGTAAGACATGTATTGCTTTGTTCTTTCAGAGTGATCTTTGTCAACAATTTTGCATTTGGGCCTCAGACTGACCATCAGGTAACTTTTATTTTTTAAATATTGATGTGAAATGATATATACATATGTATAATAGTATATTTAATATTGTCTAATTGTTTATTGTCTGTGCTGGCATTGTTTATGGATTTAAGTTGGTTTGTTTGTGTTTGCAGCTAAAAATGCGTTTTGCGAATATGAAAGAAGGAGCGAGGATTATTTCATCAAAGGCTTTCTGTCCACTAAACTTTCACATAACTGAGAGAAACCTCAGCGGTAGGTACATTCTATGTGCTCCTGTCATGTATGTTTATCTGCTATTTGATATTTATATATTATAAAACTACTTTGTAACCAGCCAGCAACTGCTGCTCAGGTTAACCCAGCAGCATCAGCTCCCTGTGGGTAATTGCTGTAGGTTACAGCAAAAGCTGAAAGGCAAACAAGCAGCTGAGTGATATGCTGCAGTTTTGCAGCATAAGCAATGTGTCTTTTCTGATGGCTACATGTGTGGCTCAGTGCTGTGTGTGCCTGAACATTTGCTGGCGTGTTCAAGTCTCATTGTGGTCAGGTGGTTTGTAAGAGAATTATTACTGTGCAATGCATGCTGAGAGATCAATTTCTCAGACATGCAGGAAGCTTTGGCTGACAGTATTTATAAATTGTGGCACGGAAATACCTCTGCTGTAAACCACAGTATGCCACTGTATTCCATTTCACTATTTGATTACATGTGCAGCCGGCATTTTATGTTCTTGTTTTGCAACACGATTAAGGGAAGAAGATTACTGCAAAAAATCACAAAGATCACAAAAAAGATTGACCTGAGTTTTGTGAAAAATGTAAGATGCCCATTTTCAGAGCACACTGTATGTACCGTAAAACTTCTAATAGAAGCCCCCGGCTTCTATTAGAACAAGTTACTTCTGCCCCCGGCTTGTATTAGAGTCCCGTCTTATATTGGAGATCCGGCTTCTATTAAAACATTGTCAACTTGCCATACCAGATTAATAAACTTTTTCTATATATAGTGTGCGCAATTGCAGTTAATTTGACTTTTATCGTGTATGTGTTTCTTTTTCGACTACCGCCTGTACCCGTATCCATTATTATTCACTTATCGCACCGGCTATGATGTCTATAGTAGCGTCGTTACGTCATAAGGTGGCACCCGGATTCAATTGAAGATCTGGCTTATATTAGGGACCCGGCTTCTATTGGAGACCCGTCTTCTATTAAAACAATTGACTTAGACCCCCGGCTTGTATTAGAGACCCGGCTTCTATTTGAGACCCGGCTTTTATTAGAAGTTTTACGATATATAGATGTCAACAGTGTGGGTGCGATGTATGTTCGTTCGTACTAGATATTGGTGCAATAATGCAAGTCACTGAGCTGGCTCCATTGTGTGGTGCTGTGTCATGGACTGGTCGACCTGTTACCTACTACTTGCACACAATTGATCGAACTGCTGTGAGTTTGAACTAATTTCAAGTTGCAGATTACATTTGAATTTTGTTTTGTGAATGAAAATTATCAGTGAGATGTATTGATTATGCACACGGATGCTTTTTTGATGTCATAATTCTAGCAAAATTGTCCCTCTGGATTCTGACGCTTATTTTTAAGTTTTAGCACTTAGAATTTTTATGAACATTAGTTTGCATTTGCTATATTGTTTTCATTTCGGTGCAGTAAGTTAATATTATAAAAATAGTTGTTTTTTGTTGCAGTTGGAAAGGTATTTCTTGAAGCTGAGAAATCCACAGCTTGTTGTAAGTTGAATGAGTGATAATGTTCCTGTTATATTTATACATGAAATCTAAGTGCTTAGTTAGAACGAAGTCTGCTGTTGCAGAAACCATATGTGGCAGTAGATTACTCTTTGTATAAATCCTGTGCTAACACTATAATACTGTACTGTAGTGTGTTGAGAGACTAGAGTTTGTAGAAACAAATAAAATGCCTAGAGTAAACGTTCTGCAAACACAGCTGTGTGGATAGAGTAGTATTATTTCTCGATAGATTGTAATTAGTTGATTTCTGCATTTTGTTATGTTGAAATGTAGGCAGTTGACCCACCTTCCATTCGTAAAGACCGCCGTGGTCGAATCGTCAAACCTCTTATTGATGACACACAGGTCTATCACTCATTTTTTATATCTCTGTTATCATGCTGCTATCTGCATTCTGCATATATTTTTGTTTATCAAACTGAACCTAATCACTCTTCAGTGCTTTGCTACTGTTGATGGAAGGGCACCCGGCCTGTAAAATGTCCCACTGCAACAAGTGCCCTAAGTTCATTTTTGCACACCCGTCTAGCCTGGAGTAACTGTGTAAAAAATTGGCCATTTAAGTAATTGTAGTAGTAGCAGTTGTAGTAGTAGTAGTAGTTGTAGTAGACCGTGAGTCGAAGAAAAGTACACCACCAAGTTTCGTGGAAAAGAATGGAAAAAGTCAGGATTGTATAAACTCTTGGCAAAGCTGTGTAAAATGGAGACAACTAAGTGCAAGCATGGTAGTGGTAGATTGAGGACTGTATGGAACCAGTGGCGCGAGCAGCATAAGGCTTATATGCTGGCAAAAGGTGGACATTCTGAACACATTATGTGATGATGGTAATTTTGATATGAACAGCAATGACTTGAACTTGAAATCTCATTTTTTGCAAATAAATGACATGAAAATTGCATTTTATAATTACTTAGCTAGTTTTCTGACATTTGTAGTTTACAAGGTAGTGTAGTGACGCTTTTCAGGTGTGGTGGGATCTTTAGTGATAACTTTATTGTAAATTTTCCAGAGAGTATGTGGGTGAAAGAATTTTGACAAGTCGGAAGTTATGACAAAAACTCAATGGTGTACTTTTTTGACTTACAGTGTAGTTGCAGCAGCAGTCGCATTAGTAGTAGTAGCAGCGATGATTGTCGTAGTAAACCGTTGATTTAATGTAGTTTTGTATTTATTGTACATTGCTAGCAGGTCTTTGTGTGTTTTTAATCATTTGGTATCGTTTCATACTTGTTGAGAGTCACCTTTGATGTCTTTAACATGCAGTTAATTTGTGGACATCCACCAAACCTATAGACTACAGTGTTTGAAAGTGTACAAATTGTACTTTTTGTCACAGGCTATGTATTTTTATATCATTTGGCTCAAAAATATATCCAAATAGTTATCTCAAAGTTGCCATCGGCTCAGATAAGAAAAAGTGACCAGTTGATTTGTTGACATGATTATGTGTATTTTTGTAATATATGAGCATTTGCATGAACCGACGAATATAACTGCATTTGTCTTTTTGCAGTTATCTGAGGTGTCTGTGTTGAATTCAAAGTCGAAAAAGTGTCGTCGTCGATTAAAAACGAAGAAGACCAACTTCTGTATGTGTTTAAAATGATTATTGTTCAATAACTCGGTGTAAATTCTGTTACGTTGTCCGTGATTATGCATTTGTTATGAACTTGATTTTGTTATTTGACAGTTAAAAGTTTCATAGAATGATTTGTGGAAACTGTTTATTATCACTGCTCGGCAGCTCATCGGAAGAGCAAAGGGTCGTTGGCTAGAAGACTGCAGCAGGTGCGACTGGCGAACGATCATGTGAGCCCGTCAACACGTTCATCTCGGCGACTTCGCCCCCGTCGACGTATTTTACGGTCTTCAGTCTCGCTTCGTCGTCAGCATTTACCTTCAGTCAATGGTTTGTCTTGTTCTTGTTTATTCGTCGTGAATTATAAGTACTTTGTGTGAAATACTTGCAGCTGAGGTGAATTTATAATGTCAATGCATAACTGCTCAAGTTTAAGGTGTTGTTGTCAGTGTTGTTTGTTGGCAAATGTGTCTGGTCAGCCAGCCATGCTGGTGCAGTGAACTTGATTGGCAGAAAGAGAGCTGTTGAAAATACACCTTATAGCCAATTGCAGACAGATCTAGACAGTTTGATAAACCAGTGTTCTATGGTATTTCGGGCTTTGTCCCATTTTTGGACACACAAATTGGCAGTCAAGATAGATATTCCTTGTGTGTCATGTTTTGAAAGTGTTTATGTGAACAACCACCTGCCATCAAGTCGTTGACTGCATTTTAGGAAAATGTTTAAAGTTTTAAACGGCCAATCACATTTCTCCAGTTTAATAAAATTTTGTGTGTACTTCAGTGATTGATAAGTATGCTGTGAATTAAGTGATCACGTCTGTGTGGCAATACATTACTAATTTTATTACGTCTGTTAACTTGTTGTATGTACTGACTGTGTAGTGGTTACTTCTGGTGGTCGGTCTTCGTCAACTGTTCGTCGCACACGTGGAATGACAACTTTGGTTCTGCGTCGCCGTGTGCATGCCACCAGTCCTTTATCGCCATCCGTGTTGCGTCGAGCCATCCCTCCACCTTTGTCCTCGCCACCCATACGTCGACGAGCAGTACCAACGTCACTGTCTTTATCCACAGCAGCCAGAAACCTCCTTCCCGTGTCCTCCATTACCGTGTCTTTACCACGTTCTTTTGCATCTGATCTGGTTCCAGTGTCTCGTGACAGTGTAACTGATGCAGCTGTTACTCCTAGTCCAGTGACAGTGCAAGCTGATGACGAAGAAGCTGTGATGGCTGAAGACAACGTAACGTCATTGCCCGCTGGTGTGTGCTACGTCATTCACAGTATTTTCCACTTTTATAGAAAACTTTGTCGCTGTATCATTGCCGGTTATACAGGGTGTCCAGATAAAAGAGTTAATTTTTTTCGTCACAGTTTTAAAATAAAAAGACACTTGCGTCATAATGGGTACACATGTTCCCAAAACTTATGTGAACCAAGTAAGTATAAATTCATCCACCACAACTGTGTGCACTTTACCTTGACGTATTTTGACGTACCGTATTCAATTTTGACATATTTACTTGAAGTGCAGTTTTCTGTTGAAGATAAGCTGAAGTTGTAGCGTGACCAAAGTTTCTCAGGATGAAGTTTTTAAGAAAAATAGATGTGGTGGATATTTTTAAAAATCAGATTCTGCATTGTTTTGGTTATCTAAGTGCCAAAATGGCCAAAATGTCTTTATTATTGCCAAAGTTAGGTGGCAAAACCGGATGCATCTTTTTTATTTGGACACAATGTATGTACATTTGTGCTCCGTTATACCTTACATTGTGGATATGTTTTGGTCTGCCATCCACACGTTGATAACTTATAGCTGAATACACCAAGATGAGTGCTGTCATTGACGGTGGATTGTCAAACTGGTCTTCTCTCGGAGATTAACTCTACCTGTGGATATGCCCATTGATGTGCCTAGTTGGACAGTCTTTCTGTGGTTGTCAGAAACCCATTAAGAACGATGATAGCATGCAGTGCACCTGCCATTCATATTGTTTAACAGTTGTGTGGGTTGTTGGATAATGACAGACACTGCCACGGGACTGTACTGTGCATCTGCTACACTTGGCTAATGAGGTCTCAGTCATCTTGCTTACATCACATGGCGCATGATGCATTTAACTACAACAGTAATACTGATAATAATAGTAATAGACAGGATGATGTTTATGGTGCAGTCGTCATGGCACAGTCGTTTGAGAGCACCCAGTTCGTAACAGCGCCACTGCACCAGGTGGCTGCCGACCGTTGAACCAAGCCAATCGGCTTGAGCCGCAGATCCACCTATGTGCACTGTGCAGCTATAGTGTCTACAGTACATCCACTGTCGCCATTATTACTACTCAGCTCGGCAGCTGATACTCATTTTACCGTTTCACGGAGGGTAGAAGGCTGAGTCGACCTGGGTGGTTGGTTACATATCAAGATGGTTTTCCTGTCCGCAGACAGTCATCAGTCCAAGTAGTAACCGGGCCAATGTATTACCACTAACGCCAAACCGCCATCACAGCAGCGCAGCATGTCGGGACATTCTGCTGCTGCTGCTATAACTATGACAACTACTTTCGATTTCCTTTTAACAGGCCAATTTTTGCAGCAGGTTAGGCCGGGTTTCCCAGAAGTGTACTTTCGGCAGTTGGAGCAGGTGGAGACGTTTTACATGCTGACTGCTGTTCCTGTCACGCCACCAAAAGTGCTGCACAGTATAGAGAAATCAAGTTTCACCAGTGCTGTTTTGTTATGTATTAAAGATATGATTCATAAATGAGTCATTACAGTGTTATTGTTTTTCTGCTCATTGCTGAAATGGTCTGTGATTTTTTTGTTGTATGTGCCTTTCAGCTTCGTGGAAAGCTCTTTACATTAAAACTCTACAAGAGCTACAAGTGTTATCTATGGTGAAACAAATTAACGAAGAAATTGCATCATCAAATGTAAGTGAACGCTGGATAGCATGTCATTGTCATTATTGTCAGGGTATACTGTATTCACCCAGACTGATGAATTAGGATACCACTGTTGTAGATAAACTTTGTTCGTGCCTCCTCCCAATTCTGTCATATTGGCTTCAAGATCTTTCTGCTGTATAACAGCATGGCACCGGTGATAATGTGTTACTCAGTCTGTCGAGTCTTTTAACTGTAAACCTCATTTCTTTTCTCTCAGTTCTTTATTGTTATTGTTGTTTTGTTGCCTCAGCTGAAGAAGTTTTTGTATTTGGGTTTGTCTGTCTGTCTGTCTGTCTGTCTGTCTGTCTGTTTGTCTGTCTGGTAGATTACTCAAAAAGTTATGAACGGATTTTGATGAAATTTTTTGGAGGATAGGACATCACCCAAGGACCAAATGATTAGGTTTTGGTGGCAGATTCAGATCCGGATCATGATCTGGATCCGGATCTGGATCATGTTCCGAAAATGCTCATGATCCGGATCCAGAAATATAACATCTCAGCAAAGGTTTGTGCTGTCCCAGTCCAGTCCTTCTACTTATTATTATTATTGTTTTTTTAATGCCCTCGGTAGTAAAGGTTCCCGAGGGCTAAAAACAAAGTTTAAAAACACATAGAAAAGCTGTAAAAGCTAGAGGTCCGGCTGGCTGTCAGAAAAATCAGAGGTTTCCTGTATCAGAACTGAGTTGAACCTTTGAATAGCGACTGACAGGCGCTGGAACAGAAAAAAATTATTATTATTATTATTATTATTATTATTGTACTAGAAAGTAAAGCTGATACAGCTTTCAGAAGATGTGATCTGTGTACCAAAAACCGTCTTTCTAGAATCTTTCTAGTTGCCAAAATCAGATGGCAATATCAGGTGCTTCTTTCTTACTTGGACACAGTGTAGTTATATGTACTACGAGTATTTTATGTTTTTGTGTGTTGTAACAGACTGCAATGCTTTTATTCAGATTTCTTGTTGCTATGCAGGCAAGTGCTGATGGTGTTAAGAAAGATGTATTTCTTGGAAAAGTAGCAGATCTGTCGTCGGAAAAGCATAAGTGGATCGAGAATCGGCTCCGTGACATTTCTGATTTGATGAAGAAAGCTAGTAATGTGTCTGAGGTGAGCCATTTTAGTCGTATTAGTTGGTTGATAATTTTTAGTATGAATTATAAATTTTAGCATTATCTTGGAAAGACTCTTTAAATTAATGGGAACATATACAGTTCTAAAAAATATTTGTTAACTGTGAATCCAAATGTCTGAAAAAGAATATTGTACTAAAGTGAAATCATGCATGCATAATTGCATATTTTTAAAGAAGTGTGTGTTTGTGTGACCCGGAGTATCAGTAGTCAGTTTAGAGAAAATCTGGTAAATATGTACTGTGAGTTTCATGAACCTTGATATGTAGCTTCAGTGGTAGACTTGCCTGTCTGCTGAGTTGTTTCTTTCGATTAAGAACGGCTATACATAGGCTGGTAGTACGGTTTTTTTACCCGTCTAGTAATAATAGACTTGTATCCGCGTTCTGTTATGTTTTCTGGCATGTGACCGCCATATGGTGGTCACGCGATGCTGTCGTGTGGTTTTTGTGCCAGTGACCACACGAGCGAAAGCTCATGTTGGCGAGCAGTGATGGTGCTGGGCTATAGTCAGCCGGGCTAGCACCTTGCTATGCACGGCTCCCCTGGGAGCGGACGCACAGATGGATAATTAAAACGTTGTTGGTCTGGGTAGTCCGTACTACCAGAATTGACCTGCCGTTATTGATCTAACACAAAGTATTGGATTCTTTGTTGCGAAGAGTATTGATTTGTAGCTGCAGTAACAGTAAATAAAATGTTGAACTGGTTGACAGGTTGACAGCGTTGCTGAGGATTTGTTGGGACAGCTGCAGAGCACTTTATTAGATCGTCTCCGTGCCGAAACCTGTACAGCCAGATTGCTGATACAGCTGGAGTTTTTGCCAGATATGAATGACCGTGATATGGTATGCTGCTGGTCGTTGCATGTTTAGATATACAAAGTCATTTGTTGCTGATTTTTTAATCGCTGCCACTTTTTGCGTTACTGGCAGCAGGGTAGAACTTTTATTGACTCAAGAAAGTGAGTAAAACACATGCAGTTATTGAAGATGCTGAAATGGGCTTAAGCTCATCAGTGTGGACTATGTTTCTTCATGGCAGCATAGATGGTAAAAGATGCCGAAGCAAACCTATATGGTGCTGAATCTATAACGTCAGAGATTGTACTGTCTTAAACATTTTGCAGTTATCCATGCAAAAGTGGAGGGCTGTTGTGTCGTCATCGCTGTCTGCTAACCCTCAGCAGTGAGAGTGACCCAAAGGCAAGCATTGGTGGAGGATAGCGTATTTGATTAGCACTGTTGTAATTATCGCTTGACTTTCTATACATATTTACAAATTTTACGATTTGTGTTTTTGTTACAGCTTGCCGAGAAAACTGAACGAGTATTCAATGCTTCGTCAACGCTGACACCGGACTCAATGATGTCTGACGAGTCACAGAGCCGAGACTGGCAGTTGGTGGAGCCAGTTGCTGGCTGTAGTAGTGCCACCGGCAGCTTGACTGATGAACCGCAGTTTGCCGCAAATAGTACGTCGGAATCAGATGTTCGCCAGTTCGGCAAAGTATCGGCTGTGGCTGCTGAGTCCTCTGTTCATGATGACTCAAACAAGTGCGAACGTTCCGATGTAACTGAATCTCCGCAGCTGCACAATCGCTGTATGTTGTCCGGTATTGACGTAAGCTCCACAAATTCTGATCCCAATATCTCCATTGGATCTGCAGATACGTCCACAGATGCAGAATTAAATGATGCACGGCTCTCGGCCACCGATGGTGACAGTTCTGTGAATAGCACTTTGAAAGGATCGGATACGGACGAATCGAGTCCTAAGCACAGCAGGACAGACGTAAATATGCTGCAGCCCACAATGTCAGTATCTATACCGATATCAACCATGTTTGAGATGGAAACTAAAAAAGTTGAAAATACCGATGTTAAAAATACTGACGTTAAGTCATCAAGTGGCTGTGAAGCTGTCAGAGAAGCGTATTCACCAATCAGTGATGCTGGTGATGAAGCAACAGGTTGTCAGACGCCCGTGCCCCGTGCAGGCTCAGTTAACAGTCGACCTACTGTGCAAGAGTTCAGCCCTATTTCGCCATTTACTCCAAGGCCAAGTGCCCCTAACACTCCACTGCCAGTTGTGCCTCTGTATTGGTCTCGTGATGCATCATCAGCCACAGCAGCAGCCTGTGACACGAGTGCATGGAGTATCAATGCATCTCTGTCAGAGTCTGCAGATATTGGAAAGGCACAGCAGCTTCAATCTGATGTGACGGTATCTGCATCAGCACCTTCAAGAGCGAGTGACTTTACTTTCAAGCATTACTCATCATATCCATCTCATTCAGGACTGAGCCACAGCAATTTGGTTAGACCAACAGAAGTTAGTGCACCCACTGGCCACTACCAGAATGTCAGTTTTGAACAGCAGCACACTGCCATTACCTCACACCACCACTATCAGCAGTCAGAAAGCCGATATCTTGGTCCTGTCTTTCCATATCGTCAGAATCATTCACACTCACAACAGTCTTATGTGCATTATGCTGATACTGTCAGTGACAATGTGTCAGCTCATTTCTTGTATTCTGCTAACAGCCAGAAGCAGAGTGCAGGATCCAGTGTAGAGGCTGGTAAATGCAACGTCAGTCAGCCAGTTTCATTGCGAGATACTGACACTGTAAGTGATCAGTTTGCCACATCATCACACTCAGACGTGAGGTCCACACAGCCAGTCAGCAGTGTTTGTCATTTTCCGTCAGTTACCGGTCAACCCCGTATTAACAACTGTGATAGCTTTGACCGGTTGCAAACACGTCATAATGCCAACACCAGCATTGTCAGCAACGGTTAGTTTGTGCACTTGTTTTCACTAGTTGCAGATGAAATTATTTATTACTGATCAAAGTGACCATATTTTTAAAACTTACTACTGCTACTACTTTTAGTTATTTCATGTCAGACTGAGTCTCCAAGGGAGAGCCTTTGTGATTGCTAAAGCAGGTTTGTATACCAGCCAGATGCCCTTCCTGTAGCGCAACGAGCAGCGTCAAAGCACTGAAGGAAAATTTATTTTAAATTTAGTTGTTACATATGCTTTGAATCTAGACTGCTTACAACTGTACTGTAATGAGATTTTTAGACAATGCTTTCTGTATAGTTTTCATGTCTGCCATCTGTCTGAATCTTTTAATTTTGTTTTTTAATCTTTTCTGAATAATACGTGATTGTGTATAATACAGTCTGTTGTCTATTTTGTGTATTGTCTTTTCGTAGTGAATCTGTAAACAAAGTTTGTTCTGCAGTATGTTATCAAATTGTTTAAAAATATTTGTTAGTCGTACAGTGTCATTTAATACAGTACAAAATTTGTATAGAGGTAAAGCTGAAAATTTTCTGGGTTAATATTTTCACAACTTTCAGTTCGCCACCTTTCTATGTCTCAGATGTGTGTGATTGTGCATGTGTGCAGGTGATAGTCTTTACGTAGATCAGCGACGTAAGAATTGTGTACAAGATGATTGGCAGCAGCAGCATCAGCAGTTGCAGTCAGTTGCAAACATACTTGCTGATTACTCAAAACCGTTGGTAGCCAGAAAGTCTAAGAGTGCATCAAGACAGAATTGTCAGCTATCTGAACGTATTGTGTCTGCAGCTGAGCAGTTACTCGTGCTTGCATCAGCACAGACGTCGTCGTTTGCAGAGTCACGTGGCCTTGCAAACTGCCGCAGCAATTCACGTGATTCTGGCCTAGGCAAAGACAGTGATAGTGGCTCGAGCACAAGTAGCATTCCGATGGCAGGTCAATCTTCTAATTTTCTGCCCAGTACTCAAGCACCATCTCGCAACTGCCAGTATGTTAAAGATTTTCAAAGTCCTCAGCATCCTTCCAGCCAGTTATCATCACAGCCCCCGGATCATCGAGTTTGCACAGTGTTGCCTATGACAAACTGTGGTAGAAACTCAAGTCATGTTACAGCCCGCAAGTCTGATGCTGCATCCACATATCCATATTTTCAATCTGCTCAGCATGCAGCATATCAGTACTTGAACGAGTGTGAAGTTCTCGGCGGTAAACATCCACGAATGGCTCTGCGGCTCAATGGACATCCACCATTTGCTGATTTCAGTTGCAGAGATGGCAAGGGGTGTAGTGGACAGCGGTTTCCCATTGCACATAACGTGCCGTGTTATAGAAATACGGTAAATCCACTGCATTATGATGGATGTCGTCATATGGAGATGGCAAGTGCACAGCAATTGTCTCGGTGCAGAGGTGACATGAGTGGCCAGAGTGTGAGATGCACTGCCACTGGTATGTCCAGTTCCAACTGTGGCAGAGTGGCGGATTGTGTACCAGCTGTTGTGGATACAGTGGACTCGGCATTTGTGGCCGAGCGTCGTCAGACAGGTGGATGTGGTAGAGCTTCGACGTTTGACAATGGCAGTGGACGTCATGTCCATGGCCGACTTGTACCAGCAGAGCAGAATGATGAACTGTTGTACAATAAATGCCATAATGTGAGTTTGACACGCCGGCCTGCAGCTGATTCATACCACAACAACATGGATGTAGTCCACTATCACACGATGCAGCAGCGATATCGGCCGTACAGCACTGTTGATGTTCGGCATGGTAACAGTGCGTTGCCTCGTGGCGGCAGTCGAAATGCTTTTTACCAGATGAGTCCACGCAGCTTAATGCAGTTCAGACAGAACGATGATGAATTGTTGTTTTATGATTCAAATGTGTCAGGTATTCGCTAATGTCACTGCCATTCTGCGTAATCGTTGTATTTTAGGTGAATTTATTTTAAGTTATTCATGCTTTGCATCTTCACTCGGGGTTTTCATGAGTGTTGTCCAGTAAAGTGTCAGTACAGTGGCATTTTGAGAAAGCCTTGCTCAATTGCTGTTTTATATTTTTATTGAATTTTATTACCATTATTATTATTATTATTATTATTATTATTACATATGCATATGGTAGAGGTTGTGTTTCATTATGGTTACTGTATTGTGTATTAGCTTCATCAGTGCTTGACAGCTTTCTAGTTGAAATTTCTTGGCTGCATATGAATATTGGCACATTGCATATGTAGTTGTAGTTATTTGATATATGGAGCGTAGTTAGTATAATGGCTGTGTGTTTGTATGATTTAATTACATATGTGTTATAAGTTCAGTTTTTAATAAGTTTCTGTTGTTCTTCCATAGTTTTTTTTAAATTTTCATTGTTTGTAAAACTTTAAAGAACATTTTCGGTTTATTTTAGCCAACGTGTCTGTTATTTTTTGTTCACGTCCTTGTTTAGTAACGTTAGTTTATTTTTCACTTTCATAATTTCTTTTTGAAGCAATACATACTGATTTTTTGAATAAAATAGAGATTTGTTGAACAACTAGCATATTTCACTTATTATACTGGTAGTTAAATGAGTGTTTAACTATCTGTCCGATAGTGGCACATGACGCTGCTTGCGGCTTGCAAGATGGTGTTGGGTGTATGCCATACTACCAGCCTAAGCATAAGCACGCTAGTTAAGGTTGTGTCATTGCTTTTATTTCAGTCAGTGTGCTTTCTGTATGATGTTATGAAAAACCTACAGTCTGTGCATACTGTGATAGAATTGCTTAATCTCACACAAATCTCAAGAGCTTAATTTTATTTGATTTGGTTGAGATTAGCTGTTATTTGTACAACATGTAGGGAGTCAGTTTTTTCCAGACACCATATGTCACGAATTATGCTGGGAACAAAAAGATTGTGTTCGTAATGTTTTGTAGTTATATTTGTTATTTCTGAAAAATGGTATGCCATATCTTTCCGAAATGAGTAAAGTATTGTTTTTTGCGTATGCATTAATTGCATTTATATTTCCAAGTTTTTTTTATATAATCGAACAAGTCTGGCTATAGTCATTTCCATGTCTGTGCATTATATCGCTGCATGCTGGATAATAAGTTACTCAGTAATATGTTATATTTGCATATCTTAATGTTTTTATTCATCTGCATGTACTGGGTTATACAGTATTGATGCTAACATATCAAATGATTGCAAAAAATAGCATTGGGACCTGTTGTGATCTGAACTAGGAATCCATCTACTGTATGCTATACGTTTCAGCTCTGGCGTATGTCAATTGCTTTCGGTTGTGTGGATGCTGAGTGTTCATATATGTTGCTTGGGTTATGGTTTATTTATGTAATATAAGTCGGGTTCAGAAAAACCCGGGTTTTTTTAAAAAAGCCCAGTGCACTGTTTTTTGGTTTTATTGCGTTTTGGGCTTTACTGGTTTTTCGGATTTTTTATTTGAATGAGCAGTTAGGAAGCTTGTTGGTTGATTTAGCTCATCAGTTAAGCTTTTATTTAGATGTACTTTTGATTATCTGAAAATTCACAAATTCATTACTTATCGGTCGTTAGAAGCTGTAAACGTAAGGAAGTCTTTAATTATTACTGTCATGACAAACTGAAATTAAATTAAGTTTGGTGCGGGTTTTTGCTGGATTTTTCTCAACAGGTTTTACCCCAAAACCCACTGGGTTTTTTGGGTATTACCCAGGTGTCTGAACCCTGAATATAAGCTTATTATAATAAATATGCTATATAATTGCATCTGCGTACAGTGCAGCATGGCTGTTTTCCATTGCTGCATCTCGATCTTATATACGTCATAATTTTGAATTTAACCAGTCATAAAATTTATTACAGTTAATAATGGGATTTGCTTGTGTAAGATCTGCTTGTTGTAAGATCTACAGATTTTATTGTGATCTTGTTGTGAATGAAAAACTGGCTTGAACGCAGCATTATTGTTCATGTGTATGTTGTTGTTTTAAGATGATATTGTGTTAAGATGTTAATGTATTAATGATGTGTATATTGTCTGCAGATGTTGTGCAGATTGTTGTACAGTGTTATAAATAGGAAGCAATCAACATGTATAAAAAGTTGCATGTTTTCTATGCTACGTGTGTTTCATTCGACCTGAGCAACATATATATTTTTCTTTGTGTGATTTTCATCCTATGATTATGTTTAAACGTTCGCCTGTCGAAAGAACTCGCATATGAAAATGAATATTTCTGCCTCATATCAGGACAAATTTTCTCCTGCCCAACCCCTCCCTGTATCTTTTTCTAGCCCCTTCGTGTATTGTTGGCCTTCATATTATATCTTCATGCTACTTCGCTAGTTACGTTAGTAGCTGCAGAAGTTTCAGTAGTAGTGACAGATAAAATTGTTTTATGATAACGATGCAGTCAGTTTTTATCAGTAAGTGTCTGTTTTCGTAAACTTCAGGACTTTTTCCTGCTGATTTCTCCTGCTACTCTACGTGCGGTAAATTAAGTTGGCTCCTGTCAGTTTGTGAGTGTAGGTTGTGTGTAGTCATATTGTTTCATAGTATTCTCTTGTTGGTTGCTTGTATTTTTACGCTTATATTCTCCTCATATAAATTCCATGGAAATTCTCCATGTACAGGTTGCTCATAATTTACAGTACCTTGATTTTTGTTGTTGGTAATCGCAAATAGTTGAGTACCAGTAGCCTGTGCAGTAAACATAGATGCTGCATACCGGCATTTGCCGGCATAACGATCTCGTTGTCAAATAGTTTGATCTCGGATCAGTGTACAAAATGCGTCCAGTTTGCAGAGTTTCAGTGTGTGCAAGTAACGTCTTGGGTCTAGCGCTCTTGTGTAGCTTATGCTGTGGTGCAGTACACTGTTCTTTATCATCGGTAATTGCTAATTAGTCGAAGCCCAGTAGAAGAAGAAGAAGAACATTTCCGCGTAGATCAAGGTCCGCTGAGTGGGAGCTAGTCACCTTTGAGGCGCTTTGAGCCGGCGAGAGTTAAATCCAGTTAGGCTAGCATACAACACATGTCTGCTGCATGGTCAGCTTCGTTAACAGTCAGCACTTTCAACCAGCTAGGTCCTTATGCTGAGTGCTGGTTACACAGAAGTCGCCGTTTCTTCCCTAGAGGCGGCCTATACTCTGCGTGTACCCACAGACGGATGGTCAGGCTGCGTTGGCCTGGATGGGTTGGTTAAATACCAAAATGATACAGGGTGCGGCTAAAAAAGACCCCTCTACAAAAACTTCAATATCTTCAAAACGGTGTA
>Ga0209679_1000330_pt1 | contig 18944 bp, 14 predicted proteins | sample WorMetHEROISLAND_4_FD_187408 | JGI IMG/M metagenome (GOLD analysis project Ga0209679, IMG submission 187408) | Marine gutless worms symbiont microbial communities from Max Planck institute for Marine Microbiology, Germany - Olavius sp. 2 HERON... ...
CCCCCGTTATAGACTCGCGCTCCGCGCTCGCCATGGAAGTCATGCCCTGTGCAGTTGTAAACTGACTCTTAAAAAAAGCCCTGGTGTCAAGAATTATTCACTTTAGCCAGAGCGTTTAAATAAGACAAGCAAACAACTGGGTGGGCGTTGCGTTACTTATTTCTGGTAAACCCGGTATTTCCTAAATGCTCCCGTCCCGTCGATGTTTAAGATCAATCAAACGACAATGACGGTCATTGACGGCTGTTTGTGCCAACCAACAGCATCAAAGCACTGAAGGAAAGATAGGCTTATAGCCTACAATATGAAGTATAGGCTTATTCCTTGTGAGACACAGCATAGTTAATTTGAGCAAATTTATTTTAGACTAAATGGCAAAAAATTCCATTTTACTTGAAAACTGTTAACTTTTTAGTAGCACTCTAGAACATGCTTCATGACCCGTTAACTTTGTTCATTAAAGTATTCTGCATTCATTCAGTTTCTCAAAACTGCAGTCTGCCAAGCCAAGAAGGCAAAAAATCAATGCAGTCAAATGAAGTGACTAGGGCATATACTTAAATTGCAAAATTGCAAAAAACGAGGTAAATTTTAATAAGACAAAGAACATTACTATCAGACCTACAAACAACATCTATCATATTCTAACTTAAACAACTTCACATTCGTCCTGCATCCTCTGGTTTGTCACAATACAAATTCCAGTCTTCATCATCAACATCAGTCAACGACACAACGTCTTCAAGAAGTGCAGAACTACTTAAAACAGTAAAACGTCTTTCCGTTGACTGTGCATGCTTTTCAGATAATAAGGGCTCTCCTGGCTGGTACGACACCTACAGATAAACATTACTACAAGCGTTACGTGCACTGTCTGCCACAACAATTCTCAAGAGTTTACTTTTGGGGAGCAGCCTAACCCGGAGAAACTTGGAATAAATGCGGAAAAATGGTCTGGTTAATGACATTTAAGAGTATTATATATAAAAAATATTTCACAGAAATTCATTCTCCTCATGCATCACACACACACACACGTACACAGTCTAAGAAAGGATGCCATGCCTGTCTGTCCACTGCACACATAAAACAGCAAAATAGAACTGTTAGGCCTAAATAGATGTTTGGTACACATTGCACACTGCAGCCATTAGTTCCAGTTCCTATTAGCTGACGCTCAGCATTGCAAAGTGTAATTACTTACTCCCAGTTTATGGACTGAAGCTTCTAGTGACTTTTACACTACACAAATAAAGATCACATAACAAGGAAACAAAAATTATCTTATAATTAAAATAGTCTAGCAAAACGGCAAACATTGGACACAATTACAAATTTAACAAAAAACTATTTCTCCTAGCAGCCAGTTACTTCTGGTAAAACAATCTACGTCATCAACAGTTCAGTTTCACATATTCTCAGCAGACCTGTTTCAGGCACACAATGACCAGATGTCTGTCATCTAACAAGGACTCTTCAAAACTTGCAGCACTGTCAATGTCTCCATCAATCCACATTTCAGTATCGCAGACAACAGCCACGTCACTGACTGGAGAACGTACGTGACACTCGAGTCGATTAAGACTTAAACCAATTCCAATGCCAAGAGACTTCACATAGCTCTCTTTCAGACACTGCAAAGCCACCAGCATGACTTGAACTTAAACTTAAACATCAATAACATCATCATCGTCATCACTGTCATAATCAACATAATCTGTGTTTCATAGTGCCACTATTATGAACTCAGATCTATCATTACTACTACTGTTGTTGTTGCTGCTGCTACTACTGCTATTTTGGTTTTCTTTAACCGGACTTCTAATATTGTTACTGTTTGTTCAAATTGTGTGACTGAATGTCACATATTAACCTGCACAGATTTCCTTCTAATTCAGCTTCCTATAACAAGCAGTCAAGGCTCAGTAGTGGGACCCAAGTTCAGTTTCTGCTAAGACTCCACAATGTATATCAGTAATTGCTGGAGTCAGGAAAGGCATCAAGCCAAACTGCTCAAATGCTCCAAAAAGTAACATCTCACAATCAAATAGAAAATAACAGCATCAAAAGGCAGGCATCTATTTTATGATAACCACCTTAACGACGAGATAACAAAGCAGATTAAAATATATCATACAATGCAAACAGTAAAACTTTAATGCAGCTGTTCAGTTAAAAAACATCTGATGCAATAACAGTAACAACTTCAATCTGACACAATCACAAACCACATAAACACACACCCAATGTCTGTAAAATGTTGCCAATTGACTCTCTTCATCACCAGCTAATTTCACAACGGTCCACTCATGCTCTGTTAACTGACGACTCATTGTTTTAAAGAACTGCTCAACAGTCTTAGCACCAGCTGCAATCAAAAACATACACAAAGCTCAGTAATATAATGCTCACTATTGTTAATTTTGATTCTCTTTAACTGGCCAATTTTCATTTTCCATCGTTATCACAGTATAACAACACAGTCATAACAAATAAGGATAAGTAATACAATGCTGAATAAAATAATGTCACTTAGCATACATATTCTATACTTCAACAATGCACTAATTTCATATGAATGAAATTTTGCCAGTAGAACAGTGAAGTCAACTGACCATTTTGTTTTTATAAAGTAACATAAACAAATGGCAAAATATACTGAACATTTGCATACAATAAACACTCAAAAACATGCCCTTCAATACTGCGTAATTCAAAACTACGTTTGAGTGCCTCAACGTGCCTGGAGCAGTCACTGATGCCTCACAAAAGTTTCAGCAAGTAGTTGAACCTGTCTACTGTGATTTTATTCCCGGTTAAAATACTGCAAAATTTATTCAATAAAAACGGTCAAAATTTGGTATAGTTATCATCAAAAGTGCACTTCCCCAGTTTTCATTGTATACTACAGCCCAGTAACACCAGCAGTGATGAAAAACAATGGACAAAGGATACTACAGCAAAAAATCACTACTACAGTGTATACACTTCTCCTTCTTAATGTAACAATTTCACCTGCAGATTACTGACTTCTTATACTTACAGCTAGTTGCTAGAAATTTGAAGTGTCCTGCTTATTCTTGGAAATTCAATACTAAGCCAAAAATATGAAGGTATATAGTATAACCAGCACAAAGTTACTTTCAGACAACACCACTGTGCTGATGATATATTTTAAATCATAACTGGGTCATCATCATCATCACAAGTCATGGGCTCAATGCCCGTTGACATCTGACAAGCAAAGCCAAGCTTGCATAGCATGAAGACCAGTCTACTATTACTAGAGGGGTTGCAAATTGTAGCCAACAGCTGTGCACACTACCAGCTTGTCATAGCTGTTCTCTGCAACAATGAAAAATTATTGAATTTTCAGTCAGATATTTAAATGTATTACAACATTTTCTTTAAGGGTGGACTACTAAAAATATATGTTGCATTTTTCTTCACTGCAGTGTCCATTAAAACTGTACTGGCAACAACACGTTTACATCACAAACCAAAAATTTGCAGAACTTGCAAAAATCTTGTCTACAGACTGCGTGGAAACTAGACAAAACCTTACAAATTAATAATATAAATTGGATATTCAAAACTTCTTCGTCGGCTGAGATGATTACAAAGTTATAATTATCTGTGAATCAATGTATACTTAGAGCATAGATAAACTTACGTGGTCGATCAACTTGCACTATATCAACACCAACCGAATGCTGTAATTCAGCAGCAGCAACTGCATAATCTCCATCATGTGAGATGTTGAAATCAAACTGCTCACACAATGATGGAGAATTGACTAAGAATGGTTTTCCTTTTTCAGTCCGGTCTAATGAGATACTCTGGTATGGAAGACCAGTCTGTTGAAGAACAGCACGCCTTGCCAATATCCTGCCAACCTATATAATCAATTTCATAACTGTACAATGCTCAAAATATGCAAACACAAATACAATACTAATTTTACTTAGCTTTACATAAAATCTCCACGTTTCAATATTTATAAAGTAATCCTGGAAACAGTATTAATCAATAACAGAAAGCAAATTACTAGGTAAAAGTAATTACATCAGTGAAATGCTGGCGGATTATTTATCAACACTTATAACTAGACTGATACACCAAGTTCGGCTTATTCAGTGAAGGCCTGCCTGTGCAATATGCATGTATAGGCACTGTACTGACGACTTAATGTACTGAGTCACATGTAAACTGATCGAAGTAAGACACTCAGATCCGTTGACACATGACTCAAAAACTCAGTCTATAAAGATAGCAAACACAGAAAAGAGTTGCAAATTTAACAAAAAATATTTCTCCTAGCAGCACTGCCAGCCAGATGACTTCTGAAAAACATAGTTGCATAGGTTAGGCCTATATTTGTGAACGGTACGAACAGTCCATAGTACGAATCGTCCTTGGTATGAAAAGTCCATCGTATGAAGAATAGTCCAAGGTACGAATAGTCCATCGTACGAACCGTCCAACGTACGAATCCACCCATAGTACGAATAGTCCAGGGTACGAATAGTCCGAGGTACAAATAGTCCGTAAAGCAGGGTTAGTGTTACAGTAAGGTAATCTAGGCAGTAAATGCATCACTAATTTTGACGGCAGGTTTCTGACACTATTCTAAAAGATTACCCCAAACTCTTTCCGAGAAGTGTGCAAATTTTCTGCAAATTATAAATTTCCGTACACTGCAATTAATATAGATTATCAGAAGTAATGTTTTTAAGTGGAGTTCCACAAGGGTCTATTTTGGGTCCTCTTTAGTTTATTATATACATGTACATCAATGATTTAGTTGACTCTTGTGGAGATGATGCAAATCTGTTTCTTTTTGCAGATGATGCAAAAATTTTTCAGCATATAAATAACATAGTTGATGTCTCAACTCTCCAAAATAAATTAGATAAGTTCACTGAATGGACAGATAAATGGCTGGTCAAACTTAATGTAGGCAAATGTAAGAATACGTCAGTGTGTCATAAAGGACAAGATGACACTATCACACCTGCATATAATATTAAGGGTGTAGCCTTAGAAAATATGGACAGTTATAAGGATCTAGGGGTAACAGTTGATAGCCATCTTAAGTTTAATAAACACATTAGTGAAAAAGTTAACAAGGATTACATGATGCTGGGAATTTTGAGGAGAAATTTTAAAGATGTCTCATGCAAATGTTTTTTTTTTAAATGTATGTAAAACTACGGTGAGACCATTAGAATATACAAACTCAATTTGGTCACCATGAAGGATCTGCGATTTAACTAAGATCAAAAAAGTTCAAATGAAAGCAACCAAATATATGTGTCGAGGTAAAGATTTGTCATATGATGATAGACTCCATCGTTTGAAATTACCAACATTAAATTACAGAAGGATTCGTGGTGACATGATTGAGCTATATAAAATAATTACTGGCAAATATGATTCTAACTGTAGTTTGCAGTTGTATTTACGTTCTGAGTTAGTGCATGCTTCTGTTACTAGAGGGAATTATTAACTGGTACATCAGCATTGTAGATATGACTTACGTAAATATTACTTTACCAACAGAGTGGTTCCAGTATGGAACAGTCTTCCTAACGAAGCCGTGATGGCTGACAATATTAATATATTAAGAATCGTCTTGACAAGTTCTGGGCATCATATGATTTTGTTTATTTATTTAGAGCTCAGCCACTTGAAACCGGAAGAGTTACATAATTTCAGTCAGAGTTTATTTGCGTTTTTGTATTTTAATTTTTTTAGAAAGAGACGGAAATAGAGGCCCTTTGCCTGCTTCCATTATATTCATTGGATTGGATTGGATTTTGAAACAATTTCGCTTGGTTCGGTTTTGTGCATGTTCCAATACTAAAGTCATGCTCGCATCGCAAACCCGGAATTGTCTGATCGCTAGTTTGCAGTCATTTGCTTGCTCAACACATATAAGTCCTAATAATGACCCTAGGGGCTACGCATAAAGCGTCGACTCAGTTTTATGTGCGGCCATGACCGATGTCTACTCGTGGACGAGTGATGAGTCGACTTGCAACTTATTGTTACACACGGCTTTAACAGGCTGGCAGTGTGGCGAATTGACTGGTATTCTTCAATCCTTCAGAAACGTCTCTACTCAACTAACCAAAGCAGAACGAGTATGCTTTCGAAATACAAATCGTCGCATTCGCAGACGCTCCTCCGGTTGAATAGAAGACATAGCTAGTGTCCATTCTGCTACACTAGGCTTCCACACTCCACATCTAAAAGCTAAACGAACTCCTACCATAATTCTTACAAATAACTTCCCCTATCAAAAACCTACACTCGAAAACGAGCTCCCACCGGACACGCCCATTTTTGTTTACTTTTTGTCTTTAAATCTTAAATAAGTAAATAAGTCAAGTCAAGTCAATGAGAACCTTTGGAAGCAGGCTGACGCATCGTCGCATCTTCGCTTTAACTTTGAGCAGACATGGATGCTTCTCTGCTTCTCGCCGACAGTTGCAGTGGGTTTTGGGCTTCGATGCAGTTTCTAGTTATCTTTTCGTTTGTTCTTCAGTTAAATATTGGAATTTCGGAAATAGCCAACTTCGTTCCCCGTTCGAATACATTCGACATTCGAAACTCTGAATTCGGCACAGCCAGCCAAAGACCTGCCTTGACGTGTGTACTTTTCACTTCCGGTATGTTGTTGAGTGAGGAGTGATTAAATTTTGGGAATTTATGTTGGTTTGTAACAGTATGAGACTGTTGATGTATAAGTTTGTATGTGTCACATTGTTATGTAGGTTATGTTCTTAAATTATGTACACTGTTACGCATTCGCCGTGTAATGTGTCTCACAGTCATACTAATGGCGCCAGTGTGTACGGACTCATTCGCACTGCGACAGTCTTCGGCAGCAAGACACTTCGACATCTGTACTGATTAACACTTTCGATGTAGCGTAATGTCCATGTAGTTCCACGCTGTACACATCTGTTAAAAGTGCTTTTGCTTTGTTATCCGCATTTGGTTTTTGTTGTTAATGATAATAATAGAAGAAATCTTTGCAGACTACCATTCTGTGCTCTCTTGCCCATGATTTTTTGCAGCACGAGTGTATTTCTGAGCTCTGGCAGTCAGCAGACTTAGCATGTAATCTTTTGTATGATGAGTAGTTTCACTGTGCCTTATTTTCAATGCATTGCACTTATTCAGTCATCAACACAAGTTCGTCAAGCTGCATCTTATTTTTCATGTCATACGCATTGTTCATTTCAGTCATTCGCTGCTTATTCAGTTATAGTCACTGATATCTGTACGCCTGCACAGACATCGATGTGCATACATGAGTGTGCGCTACTCTTACCGAATTCTGCTGGCTGCAGAGTGAACTTTGATCGGCTTCATTTATTCATCGGCTACAAGCCCCACACAGTTTACTATGCATTCAGCATGCAGACACAGTCACCATTAGCAACATTCTTCAGGCCTGTCGCATGGTACTTACTCAACTGCAAATCAGTAACACGCTCTGTCTGACCACAAATGCCTCTTCATAACCGCTGATAAATCGGTGCCAACATTACAAGTTGCATTTATAAGCACACACACAGATACATACGGATGAATTATATTCGTGGCTGCATGCCAGCAGTCCGTAATTACCACGGAATCCTTGCTCATGTGATGTTTTGTTATCTCCCATAGAGTCCTAGCATCACTCCTGTTTTCCAGACATACCGCCAAGAACACATCTTTCCGCTCTCTACAAAACCCCCCTACCACTACCTGCCGCTCCACCAATTTTCCCGCTTTATATTTTCTTTTTCCAAATTTGCTCTTGTCATTTTCCACAGCAAATCCCACTCACCCAATTAATTTCGGCATTTCTCTTGCAACAATTTCCAGTTCCAAACAGTCTTCTCTACAGTAACTCAGCCAGTCTGCAATGGTCACCTCACAGTGCTCCCCCAGACCTCCTAGCTGTATTTAACATGGAACTAGAAATCAGTTCCGAGAGTTCACACGCGTGCATACACGGTCAGTTTTTGCCCAGAGTCCTGTGTAGGGTAAGTGACATCTACCTTCTTCCTAATCATGTGTGTTTGCAATCCTAATTCCAATCATAGGAGAAAACGAGTACATTTCTTGAATAAGGCAAAATTGCTGTCTTTACATAATGCTGAGAAACTGTACACTTTGGAGTTTTCAGAGCATGTAGACACGAACAGATAACGAGTGTCGGAACTCCAACCACTTTGTGTTTCATAATTTCAGTGATTATGATTGTGATTATGAATTTATGATTCCTAATGTACTGCTGTGCACAGCTGGCTAAGGTTGGTGGCACATTGCAATGGCATAAATGTGCATTCACTGTTGCAGATTTTTTGTTTACACCTACTGTGCATCTGATGTGTTTTGAATAATAAATGTTATGCAGTTTCTCAGCGGTTGTTGTGCCACATTTTGTTATGTCGTTGGATTATTACTTCTCATTCTACATCTTTATAGTGAAGTGAACAGCCTTAATTAACCAATTGGTTTTGTTTTGTAATTTTGTTTCAGAGTGTGTGATGCAGTGTGGCTGATATGAACAATGATCTGCTAACTGAGAAAACCGTGGAGCAAACCAGCGCTGAGCAGTCGAGTTGTAACTATGTACATGCAGCAGCAGTAGCTGTAATGCCAGTTGCTAAATTGTCGTCATCAACAGACACTTCACAGGATTCTGATAACAAGGACAGTTCGTCAAACGGCATGTCTCGCAAGCCGATGTCAATAACTATTGACATCGACGATGCAGCTGCGAAGGAACGGCGGCAGATAGAGGAGTTGGATTTTCGGTTTCTGTGCATTGACTTGCGAACTTTGCCTGGTTATTTGCAGTTTTTAACATGCTGTGGAGGAGTATTTTTCTTTTATCTTATTTATGCATACTGCCAGGTTAGATTTCATAGTTTGTGTGCTTTTGTAAGTAATTACTTTTTAGCAACTGTTAGTAATTTGCATTTTTTGGATTTTTGTCAGTAATTGGAAGCATGATACCAACAGTAATAGTAATCTGTGGCAGTGGTCAACGAATGAAAAATGTCTTAATACCTGGTAGTAAATATTGCAGCAGGCCCATATATATTTGCTGTAATGATGACATAGTAAAAATTATCAAGAAATAAGGTCTTGTTAATGGAGACTGATAGTTAACATATTTGGTTGCCCAGTCTTTAACTTTCGGTTGTTTTGCTCTGCTGTCGACATAGTTTCATCTTGGATTTCAACAGTGAGTTAAGTCACAGTTTAACACAGAACAGTGTGTTATGCTTTGCTAATAAAATTGAAAATTACTGTTCATTGGTTATTGTGTAATGTTGTCAATGTGTATTGTGTATTAATGCTTAACAGGAGCTCATATTTACAGTTGAAGGCTTCAAGCCATTTGGCTGGTATTTAACACTAGTACAGTTTGCATTATATACATTTTTCGCAGTCGTAGAAGTGCACCTGAATAACGATCGCAAAAGAAGGTTGGCATATTTGTGTTTGTTTGCAGATGTGTTGTTTATTTGCGTTACAGTTTTTGGTTACATGATCATAGTGTAATGTTGTCAAATTGTCATATTAATTGACAATCAAGTTACTGTTCAGAGATATGAGGAATTTATTCATTGCAATTGCTTAACATGGCATAATTGTATGTTGTCGAAGCATAATTGTATGTTGTCGAAATATGGATGTGATTGGTCGTAGAATACCGTTCAAGACTTACCTGCTTCTTGCGATCTTGACAGTTGCTACAATGGGCCTGTCCAACTCGTCACTTGGTTATCTCAATTACCCAACACAAGTTATATTTAAATGCTGTAAACTAATTCCAGTTCTCATTGGTGGCATCTTCATTCAAGGTCTTTATCTGCTGTCGTTTAGTGGTATATATGAGTCAATTCTGTCACAAGCGTGTTTATTCTCTGTCTCACTTTAATTCCGTGTGCTGAGATAAAACGTGTCGTCTGATGTATTACATTACACTAGCACCGGTTGTATTTTGTTACGGTTTTGTCAAGATTAAATATAGGTGCTACCCTGTTTGATGTTTCCTATGATGCTTGTCTGTGAAAATTAATCCGAGACTTTAAGATGCATTTATCATAGTGTCATTGCAAATTACACTTGCAGTGGGAATTTGTGTACGATATTTAGACATTCTTACCATATTTAGTAGAGCTGTCGAACGATTAATTTTTTAATCGCGTTAATCGCATGATTAATTATTTTAATCGCGCGTTAACGCATTAATTAACGCGTCAATTCGACAGGTCTAGTTTATGTTGTAGGTTGCCGTCAGCGAACGACTGCACGTCTTGCTGTTCACGACTCATCTACAGGATGCGACCACTGTCGAACTTGCCATCAAACAATGATGCACAACTGACCAATTAACCGACATTTGTTGTCAATAATTAATTGAATATTATTCGATCGTCAAATAACCGCAGTTCAATTGTATATTGGAACTCCTGCTTCATAGAATTTTCGTATGTGATTTAATTTTTTTAACGGGTTAATTTTTTTAATCGCGATTAATTCTTTAACGCGTTAACGCGTTAATTAACGCATTAATTCGACAGCTCTAATATTTAGTCATTCTTCAACTTTGTACGGGCCCATTTGGGATGGACAGACAGCAGGGCATTATACAACTTAAGCCAGTGTAATAATAGTTTGGTAGAAAGTTAGGGTTGATTCTGTTCTAGAGATGATGTGCTATTATTATTGCTGCAATGCTGTGTGTGGTTTATAGGCAAAAAGTTTACAGTTGTTGATTGGGTGGCATGTGTGTTGATGAGCGTTGGTCTCATCTTTTTCACTCTCGCCGACAGTAGCGTTTCTCCGTCATTTAGTTTCTATGGTAATATGAATTCTTCACAGATGCATTTTATTGTTGTAAAGTATTGATTTAAACTCTATCTCTAAGAATGCTTATGTGTAGGCTGGTACTGTGTGACTGCCCCTGGACGGACAGATAGACGAACGTACTGGGAGCGTGGCTGAGGACTGGGCTATGGTCAGCTGGGCATGGTTTCTAATCGCCGTGCCAGTGACCATGCACCACTTGTGGGTGGTCACAGTGCCGGCGAGGGAGTCCAGCTGAGTGTCAGGCTGCTGAGTGCCTTCCTACGCATGATGACCCTGGAAGTCCAGCACTCAGTTGTCAACCAGACTTTGCCCGGCTCAGCACCACATTATACTTGACGACCTAGGAGTGGACAGACCGATAGAGGGATAAAAAGTTAAACTCCTGTTGGGCTTGAGTACTGCAAACTAGCAGAATTATGTATATAAATATGATTTTGTTGATAGTATTTCGTTGCTTTGACGCTGTTGAATGGTTAGTGGGAGTAGCATCCAACCCGTAAAAAGCTCCTGTTCTGCCAATTTCCAAATTTCCAAACGTTCACTTTTGTGTGACCTGGCCTAACTGGGAGCAACTAGGGAAAAACAGTCAAACAAGAATTGAAAGTAATCATAGGGATATGTGTTTTTATTGCTACTGAGTTTGCGTAATATAGGAAAATGTGCTGTAAGTTGTACAAGCCGTCATGGCCTGTAGGCCATGACGGCTTGACCTTATTTTACTTCCGCACGTGCACTGTTTACTGTTGGCTATAGTGGACTTTGAACCGTGAGGCGTAGTTGTACACTGAGCGCCAGCAGCTGGGTGTGGCTGCTTGGCTGCTGCTAGCAGGGTCGCTCGCCTCAACACTGCGTTCGACTGCCCTGCCAAACAGTGGGCGGGGCGCTTTATGTAAAACAGTCGGAGAGCCGGATTTTAATGGATAGATTCATTCATGTATGATTGAACTATTTCTGTATCTTTGTAGGTGTATTTCTTATATCAATGGCATTGTGTGCCGATGCTGTTATCGGTAATGTCCAAGAAAAAACCATTAAGCACTTCAATGCTCCAAATGCCGAAGTTGTACGTATATACATATTATATTATATTTTGGTGTCTTAGAATTTATTACTAAGTTCTGACTGTTGAATGTGATGTTACTGGTTACGGTATCATTGCTGTGGCATGATGCATGCTCATTGCTCAACTGCTGAATTGTTGTTTTCATGACAATCTTGCATATGCATTTGCCTGTTGACACGTGACAGAATAGTTGGCTGTGATAATTGCTGCTTGTGAGCAAACTGTTCACTTGTTATTGTTGGTGTTGATGAGGCCCACTCAGCCTTTTACCCACTGAGGGTGTTTAATCAGTACCAGCTACAGCGGGGAAAGCAAAGATTGATGTAATTATTTTTGATTACACTAACATGTATGTTATCAGTCTAACAGTACAATGTTGTGTGAACTTGTGCTGCTAAAGCCTATATCACAATTGCGATTCGACTACGATATGACTAGGACGAAAAATTGACTTGTTACTTTTTTGCTCGCGTCGAACCGCGTCGAATGGAACAGGTGCGCGCGATATGTCGTAGTGGGATCGTAGTCGGATCGCAGTCGTATCGTAGTCGAGTCACAATTGTAATCACAGCATTATCTGTGTCTGATGCTAGGCTTTATATTAGCTTTTAGCTGTTCCTTGCTGTGCAGGTTTTATACTCCTACTCTATTGGCTTTCTGTACATTCTCGTTGGTCAGATAGTAACAACTCAATTATGGGAAGCTGTAGCATTCTGTTTTAAGGTTGGTTTCATTTTATGGCATAGTTCCGCATATTATTGTCTCTGCATTTATATCCTTAATTATTACAGTATTGTTGTATCGGCCTAAGCCGATATATTGCAATTACCACGTTTTCCAATATTGCGGCTACAGAGCGGTAAAGTGCAGTCAAATTTTGAAAACAAAAAAAATTTTGGAAAAATTCTTTCAGCCTCCACTACGACAACAAAAATACAGTACGCTGAATCCATGGGTGAAATCCGTTTTTAAATCCGTTGACAGTTAAGGGAAATATTTGCAATTTTATGACCGCTGTGTCTGCTCTTTCCAATACGTCGCAACGCAGTGTCTACAACTATAGGCGCGTAGGCCGATACTTCGCACTGGGCAACACTTGCCCTGTGCAGCTTTTTCTAGTTTTTTATGTCCTTTGTTTGTCGTTTATTATCGTCATCTGCTTTTATAAAATTGCTGTTAATTGTTAGTTGTGGTTAAAATAATAAGCTAAAACTACGTTGCAATCAGTGTATTTATAGCGAGTTGTAAAGTTTGTATGAGAAATAACGTTGGGAAGTGTAACTGCTTGATGGTGATGTACTGTGTATGTCGATGTTTGACATTACATTACGCAAGCAGGTAACACCGTCTTTTTATGCTGCTTTTACTGTCTAACAGCATCATATCATCTTTACAACATTCTGCAACAGTTTCTTGCTGATCAATTATTAGTAGTCATCTCTCGGAATTGGTCAAGTAATACTATAAAAGTGGCTCTGTAACTCATGGCTGCTATGCCACTGTGGGTTGTAAAATGCTTCTCGCAGGGTCGGACAACCATCTTCACACTGAGTAATCTACTTGTTTTGTGTAGTCTGACTCGTCAGTGTCAGTCTTGACATCTGGTGCACACTGTTGTCATAGGTGCAACGAGCTATAGTAGACGTGTTGTGCAGGTGAAATAAATTAGGAAACATGTCTAGTTTCTAGGTTTTACAATGTCTAGCAGCTAGAAGTAGGCTTAGTAAAGTGGAAACCAGTATAGGCACAACCTGACAGGCTTGTCACTACAACAAGCTAATATAGAGGCCAAATCTGTGGCATGCACATTAATTACAAAATAACATCTACTATGAATGTCTTGAAAATTTCCAGTATTTTTGTCAAGACAAGTACAAGACAACACTCAAGACCAGAACTCTGTCTCAAGGTTTTCTCAAACCTCAAAACCAAGAATTTGGTCTCCAAAACTGTATCATTGTATTACACGTAATTATTGTCAAACAGCGTTAAATTACCAACGTTAAATATGTTACGATAATTTTTATATTTTGTATGCATGTGATGTACAGAATCCAGTGGTTTATGTGTACATATTCATGTTTTCACTGACTGGATATTTTGGTGTTAATGTCGTGTTGAACTTGGTGAAAATCTATGGTGCACTTATTGCAGTCACTGGTATGGCATGACATTTCTCTGCCTCATTTGACCATTGTATATAGAATGTAAACTGAAGTTTCTGTTTGTGAGATCGAGGTGACTTAAGAGAACATATGCCAATAATTATGCTTATAGGAATACTGTAATTTGGTTTTCTGTGCAAGTATATCATTTTAATTATTAACCTGATCTGTGATGTATGTAATGGGTTGCATGCTTCTGTATCAAGCAGTGGTTACAACATTCTCTGACTGTTTGATTTTGGTTTTCCACTTGCGAGAGTATAACAGATACAGTGACCAAGACAGTGCTGTTGTAGCACTGCTGTTGCCAGCATTGTATTTATCATCTGTGACAGATCCATTTTCGACTGTTTAATTTGTAATATTTTTGTTGATTTTGTTTTTCAACTGCGAGCGAGAATGATCAGTTAAAAGCGTTAAAGACAAGACTATTGTTTATGGATCTGTTGTTTAATTTGCTGAAGTTTAAACATTAGTAAATTGTATATGCACGTATGTAACAAATGTTGGAGCAGCTAAGATTACATCATTAATACAATGGACTCTTATGCATGCAAACCGCAATTTGATTCGTCCAATACCCCAGTGACTGTCACTCATTGGTCGAATTAAGAAAAGCAGCTAGTCAAGATTGCCTTAACACTCCGGAAAGTGTCCCTCCCTGTGGGGTGTGCTAGAAGGCATCTGATCTTGTGTTCTCTTAAAAATCAAATCGACTGCTTTCAGCAACTGCGGAAGTAAAGTGATTCATGGCAGAGCTGTTGAGGAATGCTTTTGGTGATTGAATTTGTATGCTGTGTTGTGTAACAGTGACAACATGTCGAAAGGCAGTCACAATGGTGCTTTCATTCCTTCTCTTCACAAAGCCTTTCACAATGCAGTCAGTTGATCGTGTGTCATTTGTTGTCTTTTCAATATTCTTGTACAGCGTCATGAAAATGTACAGTTTGTGAAAGTTACCGTTAGTGATTCCAGTCCTCCACATAATTGCAGAAATCCATGGATTTGTGTTCAGAATTTGCCTTGTTATTTTAAAATAATCATTTTTGTGTAATGACTGTAATCGTATATATGATCTTAGAATGCACAAAATATTGCCAGTATATGCCCATAAGCAATTTCGTGTTATGGCATCTGTCCAGATTTTCCAGGTTGTTATCTATTTGTAGAATTATATATAGACATAACAGTAGATTTTTGATGAAGAAGCAAAATAACTTTGTAAGTTCATTTTATGCTGAAAAATTATGATGTGATTTGATGGTTTTTAAACGGTCATGTGTCCATGTGGTGGCAGGTACGTTTGGTCCGGTTTTATCGTTATCATCGGTATCTATCTCAACATCTACAGCAAGAACCGTGCCCAGTGGGATGCCCGATTCAAAGACTGGTTGTTACGCGTATTTCCACGACCTCATCGGCTCGTAGCATTACAGAATTTGCATCATGTTGTATAGATATTGCTGTGTTGCAGGCGTGGCTGTGAAGGTGAATTAATGTACTCTCAGCCGGACTGAGACAGTGAATCCATGTTTGATTCCCACTGACGTGAGTCATGGATGTCATCAGGAAGGACATCCTGCCAAAATGGCTCCCATGCATAAAGAGTCCGTAGGAAGATACAAGTCCTCAAATGGGGGGGTGCACGATGTTAATGCACATCCTTTATGTATAGTTATTATATGTTTATACACTCGTGTGTCTTTTAATTACTAGGTGGAGTAGTTTTTGGAACATTGCTGAAGAATGGTGCACGAACATGAAGTGTGTGACTGTTAACTTCCTGATATACTTTGAATGACAGTTTACCAGTCGAGTCTGTTGATGGTTATGGCATATTTGCCTTGTACTGACCGCGAACAAGGTCATTGACTGACAACATTCTGTTTGTCAGTCGCGTGAGACTTTATGATTCATCTTCCAGTGACTTTGTAGCTGATTTTGGTGGCAAATGTTCTCAGTCAAGAACTTTACAACAGTGGTGCAAAAGGAAATGTTGCTAAGTGCACAATGTTATGCCTTCTTGAAGTGATTCCACTGAGTGACTGCAGCGGTGTGCATGAAGTGCTGTCGACAGAGTGGTGTTTTATTTTTATTTTAGTAAATTTCTGCGTCTGTACTTATATAATGTTATTGTGTAGGTATTGTGATGAATGATGTTTTGTGATAAATCTGTAGAGAGTAAAGTTTGTGTAAAAAAATTGCATATTCTTGATGTTAGTAAGCTGAGTTTGAGGAATTTGTTGGATTAATTATCATCAGTGCCTGCATAATTAAGTGTTCATAGTCGGATGTGCTCTAGAGAGAAGCAATGATTATGTTTGCCGCATGTTTTGACCAGTGGGCCAGTGTGCGGGGACACTAGTGCATGTGTTCCCACCAAATTTGGCCTCAGTTCTAAATGCTAGTTGCCATCTTATATGAGTCATTTTCAGCTGTGAGGAATTTTAGGCATTGTTTGGTGTTGCAGACTGCATTTGATTTCATATCAAAAGCTCAAAAACCACTGGTAGTTTGGGCTTGCTCCAAACTTCACTTCATCAGACCCACTAGTTGGCTGGTGCTAGCACCATCCCAGATTCACTGTCTTGTTATCTACAGCACCTCGCGCCTTTGGCGTCTAGAAGGCGTGTATCCCACAATCTTAGCAATGGCTTTACACCAATGTGTGTACATATGACCATTCCACTTTGTTGCATGTTGTTGCCATAGTGGGATGGCTTGTTTTCCATAGGGTATTGACAGATAGTAGGCCATTTGTCTTATGAGCACGTCTTTGTTTGTGGTGGAACGTTACTTGTCTTGAACTGTATTACTGTAGTTTTTCGACGTTAGTTGTTGGAGAACAGATTTTAATTTTAGTGTAGCTTTCAATCAGTAAAAAGTTTCAACGATTCAGATTATTGTTAATGATTGAATTGTTAAAAGAATAGTGTTATAATGTGCTAGACAGCAGATAAATTGCAACATTATTTGCTACAGTGAATTCATAGGCGTATTGCTGGGGGTGCTGCAACTCTACAGCACCCCCGAGCTGTTGGAGAAGTCGGAAATTTTTAGGCTGTCGGAAATTTTAGGCTGTCGGTCGGAAATTTTCATAACACATCTGTACAAAAAACGCGCTTTTTATTATTGCAAAAATGTTTTAAGTTCACTAAATGCAGCGCTAGTCTATACCGCACAAACGCAGTTATAATATGCGACACCTAACGAATGTTTACATCAAGTGGCATAGACATACAAGGTGCGTAGGGTGCGTACGCACCCACTGTCAGGAAAATATATAAATTTGGTTAGTTGATTCTCAGGAAAATAACTAAAACTGTTTCCACCAGGTGTCATATTTTAAGGCTAAAATGCACCAAATTCGATTTTGGCTGGGGGAGCTCACAGCGCTCCCCCAGACCCCTAGCTGGATTTAAGGGGTCCTACTTCTAATGGAAGGGAGGGGAGATGAGGGCAATGGAGAGGAGGAGAGAGGAGGAGGAGGGGAGGGGAGCGAAAGGGAGGGGAGGGCAGTGGAGGGGAATCGTGACACGGTGCTAGCAGTCAGCCATGCTATTACTCACAGTCTCGCACAATACTCTACCCATAATTCTATGCAGAAATATTTCGTCGGAAATTTAGTAACTGCAGCACCCCCAGAGTATTCATCTGCAATACGCCTATGAGTGAATTGTATTGATAAGATTCTTTCATTAAGCACTTTAACCAATTTTGGGCATGACAATAATATAACCGTTTTGTTCACTTTCATAGTTTACTAATTTTAGTTATTGTCTGTCACATTCTTATGATCAATAAATGTCACGAATTATGTGAATAATAACCACATACAAAACTAACATGAGTAATTATTAATAAATCCTTAATTTTCTCAGAGTTAACTACTTAAATATTTATAATCATTACCAACCGTAGTTGGTTGAGCTGCAAATCTGTTACCCAGTATCTAATGTCTCAGAGTTATACAGTTGTTGTATGGACTGTACTAGGAATATATTTGCATATTAAGTGGGATCGCACTGTCATGACAGCTTGCTTCTTCTGTATATTTTGTTATGGCAGTAAAATATTCAATTCTTTGAGCAGCAGCAGTGTCCTGTGCAGTTACAGTTCAGAAATTTATGCATTACAAGTTGTAAAATTGCTGCCGCACAAATGCACGCATTGTCAATATACTGCCTATTAAACTTTTGCTTACTACATATTTTGACCGTTATTAGTTGTCTGTATAATCCAGTAGTCGCGCCTACTACCACGTCTAGTTAACGTGACTGCCAATGATCTTCAGTTGTCCTTAAATTTTGAGACGACGGTTTTTTTTCAAAATTCGACGGTAAGTGGATAGGTAACTAATAACTGTCAAAACGAGGCAAGCTAGGATCAGTAAATCTTCGCCAGGTACTAGCCCAAGGACTAGTATGGGCGACATAAGGTTCACCCAGAAAATCGAAGGGGGAGAGAGAATTGGCGTTTTTCTGTCATAAACTCGACGTATCTCAGAAACGCTGCAAGATAGGATCTGCATCCCTATTAAAGTATTAATTAATAATCACTAATTAGATGTTGCATATGCGCTTTCGATTGATGACCTTGGATGACCCTGAACGGCCATTACGTACTGTGTTTCAAAATGTTTTCGGAGCCCACCACGAAAATTTGAATGAAGATACACCCATACTATCAGCGCAAAAATGAGGCCCAGTGACTCTACTTTCTGGCAATATCCAATCCAATCCAATGAGTATAACGGAAGCAGGCCAAGGCCTCTATTTCCGTCTCTTTCTAAAAATTTAAAATACAAAAACACAAATAAACTTTAA
>Ga0209679_1000331_pt1 | contig 18767 bp, 8 predicted proteins | sample WorMetHEROISLAND_4_FD_187408 | JGI IMG/M metagenome (GOLD analysis project Ga0209679, IMG submission 187408) | Marine gutless worms symbiont microbial communities from Max Planck institute for Marine Microbiology, Germany - Olavius sp. 2 HERON... ...
TGTGACTAGAATGTCTCTTTCTGCCAGATACTGCATTCCTAACAGCATTACTATCACTAGATAGATGACCATTCTGTAGTTGGTAGGCACTGCTGTCATCAGCAGCAACTTTAGCTGAAGAGCACGTGTCACCATCAGCCAACACAGCCAAACAATCTTCAGTCGTGCCAACTTCCTTGTCTACTCCTACTGATTCCACCTCAGGCACTGTCACTGAATTTGACGACAACACACTGGTGTCACTGTTATTAACAACAGCCGATGGAAGTCTCTCAATACAACCTGGTACAGATGTTACAATGGGCTCAGCTGGTTTCAACAACTGCTCTGTATTACAGTCAATGCTTGTGTTTACCATATCATCACTCTTGCCATTCACAAGAGATACGGCAGCTAGTGAATATGTATTATCACAACTGTTAGCACAACCCGCATCATCAACATTTGTCTTCTCGTCTTTCGTGACACGCATGACCTCTATTGTCTCTGCAGGTTCGTTCTCAGTCTCAGAATCATCTGAAACATCATCTTCATAAGGAACCAGTTTGCCACTGTTAGCTGACTCCATCAACTGCTGCTCAACTGATTTACTAGTCACAACCAGACTACCACTTGGGAAAGTCCGACTGTTCCAACGGAATGAAATCTTCTTCCTGCTGTCACTGGATTGCAATGGTGTCCTATTCTGATTACCTGCACCAAGAAAGAAAAAAAACAAAAATTACTGTTGTGCAATTTCTATATATAAACAAATTACACAATAAGAAGTAAGACTTCAAATTTTGCTCGTAACTGCATCAAATGTAGACAGATTTTCACTGTCAGACTAAGCAGTAAATTTGCAATAAAGTGAACACTGCTGAGTCCAGTACACCTCAAATGTTCCTACACTTCTGCGCAAAATACTGACAGCAGTAAACTAGCATGTCACGTGTGCTGAGGCACTCACTTTCTTGCTGACCAGAGGCCTGACCAGCAGCAAGTAAATCTGGTCTAGATCGGTTTGACTACAGTTACTAATTGAACACATAAAACACATTCACAAAAAAATAAAGATTCAAAACATCACCTCCTGTTAAACTGTCACAAGTCAAATGATTTTGCAGGCTACACATCTACATCAGCTCCCATTTGGCAAAGCTACTACTTAATACTTATGGATGAGATTTTCACAAGAAATTTTAGAGCTTGCAATGATTAATTTTTATGTTTGCATTTGTCTGTTATTAAGCAACTGACTGTCAGTGACTGACTGTAATATTTATTGCACGGTATCATTTCAACTGTCGATGGCTGCATTCAGTGATGTAGTTCTCGACACCAAGGTCTTGGTCTCACAGCACCTCGATTACAAAAAATAGTCTTGGTCTTGACGAAAAACTCAAATTCAAGACTTTTTTTAAAATTAGAGCTACTGATATTTCTATAGTTGATATAAAAGCAAATAACTACTCTATTTTGTTTACTGATATCTTATGTGCTGAGTTATTACTTACTTCCCTTTATTTTAAAGATGCAGCTCAAATAAATGCTAATGGGTAGGCCTAAACCGAATAGGTCTATGCTGAATCCAAGACGGCTCATAGTGGTCAAACTGTTTTTCCTTGCCAGTAACTGTTGCTATTCTTCATCATCATCATCATCATCTTCTTCTTCTTCTTCTTCGGTGTAATGGTGAAACTTCATCAAGTTGAAGACTTCCGACCGTGTTATGATCTAACTGCGCACATTTAGAGTACCATACTGGCCTAGCGTACTGACATTACTTGACTGTTTTTTTTTCAAAATGCAGTAAAATAATTGCAGGGTGATTATTATGATCATACACAAACACTTTTACAAACTTTGCTTTTGTTTAATTTTTATAGCAGCTGATGGCATGTGCATTTTGTTTAGCCGACTTATGTTAAACAATCTGATGCTGCATGAAAAGTCTTGGTCTCAAGAAAAAGTCTTGTGTACATCACCGGTTGCATTTCAACAAATATCTCATTTCCGAATAATTTTTCAGCAACTGTTTTGAGCAGCTGGGACTTGCATGCCGGTTTGCTGCAGTCAGTTGTTGTGCACGGTGTCTACTGAAACATGTCAAACCAAGACAATATCAGAGAATGAGCTGTGGTATATCTGGCATTTTGTACAACGAGCATGTGGCTGGTCTTCTTGGCTTAGTACCAGCTCATCTACCACAGTCATGTTCTCTTCAGTTCGTGCAACCTTTGTCTGTGCTGTGACAACTTTCATCAGTGAGATTTTAGATATTTCACAAGGTAGTACAGCGAGGCATCATCGCAGGTTGTGGTTGGATCTTTAACAATTGATTCATTGCAAATTTACTGCTGAGTGTACCAGTGAAAGAATTTTGAACAATGATCAATAATTAATGAAGTCGCAACAAAAACCTAGTGGTTGACTTTTTCTGAATTACAGTGTATAAATTATGCAAATATTGAATTGTTCACTACACAGATCAATGCTGATACGTTAAACAGTTTTATAGATGACTTCCCTTCAAATTCTAAAAGAAACTTAATTTTGAATTTAATTTTGTAGTTCTAAATCTAAAAGGTACAGATTTTGTCTACTATCTGCACAAGACATGCAAAGAGGCTTTCCACTCAACTACAGTTTCAATATGACAAACAGCTCACCAGTATGCTGTATGGCTGGAGTACTAGTGGATGTTGGTGTGCTGACAGATGGCAGTAATGGTTTAATGACAAGTGTTGGTAGCGGAGTCGTCACTGTTGTTGGTAGTGGAGTCTTCACTGTACAAGTTGTCGTCACCAAGTTTGCGGCACTAGTAGAGCTAACTGGCTGCTGGGATGGCAGTCCGCTCAACTTTGTACCACGTACAACACTGTTCAGACTCGTGCCGCTGCGAACAGATGACTGAGCACTGCAATTTGGTAGCAAACTTCTAACCGATGGAGCCATCTTGGCATCTGTGAGACAGCGGCCATCAGTAGAATCATTCTGTCAACAAAACAGTAACAAATCAAATACAATCACGCCGCAACATCATCAACACAAAGAATTTATATTTATCAGTACACAGACAATTGTTTTTTTTAAAATTTAGTAACATACTCATTACAAACAACCATCTTACTGGGTTAGAGAAGAAAAGTTTATCAGGTCTGGAATGATCAACAATAAACACACATATATTTCAATATGGTGTGTGGTGTGTGTGTGCATAATGTAACACTCTATATAGTAGGACTGTACCGAACAGCACATTTCAGCACTCGCCCCAAATATGAATAATTTATTCTATTATTTGGCTAACTACAAATGACAGACGCATCATTATGAAAATGTACTAAAACCAGTTGACATAAAATATACTTGCATTATTATACAACAGGTCTGTTAATATGTCATTCACAGATGTGTCAAAAACACCAGATCAGATCTGCTGCAGGAAAACATCATCCAAAGCAAGCTTACAATATTCACCAAATATTGACCAGAAATTTAAATTTGCATATCCGTGTAGTTTCCACCGAGCAGATAGGATAGGATAGTTTGTTGTCAACTTCACTGTCAGCATTACTGTTGTGCTTTGTGACTGACTTAAATGCCATCACCTGATGACTTGCGTTGTTTGCATGGCTAGCAGCGACATCTGACATCACTGGCCAGTACAATGCAGTGACTGCAGACATCTGGCATCTTGCATCCTGCATCTGTACCACAGTATTGTCTGCACTGCTAGCCGACTGCCTGGCTTGCTGTCTCCAACTGTGATGAAACTAGACCCGACCAGTTATTGTATCAACTGCCACCAAATCAGTCACATATCTTTGGCTCGGGGCAGAGTATCTTGATAGCTATGCCGAGTGGCTGCAAAAATCTTAACTCTATTCAAATGTGGCAACATAATTTACGAGTGCCTATTAGTCATATTCAGTGTAATTTTTGTCGTACTGTTTGGCTGAATATGAATATACATCAGGCCTATTATTTAAACCAAACAGAACAAATACAATATGCAGTACAGGCTTACTCTATAGTAACTTGAGATGTGCCTATTTTTCACAGTAACCAAGGCCAAAGTAAGTAAGTACATAAAACATCATTTTATACAGTGCATCAACTGTCTCTTCAGAGTATTACAGTACACCAGTACCAAGAAAAGAAAAACGTCTTCAGTAAACGTTGAGGCGGCAGTGGTGTGGAGAGAATCACGTATGTCTCGGGAGTGAATTCGACATGGTCAGACCAGCAACAGAGAAGACCAGATGACCATAAGAACTCAGGCAATAGCGGCAACGTACCACAAACTGATGACCTGCAGCAGAATGAAGGTGCTGTCACAGAGACTGAACACAGGCAGTGCTCTAAGTCTGTACTTGAAGCACTCAGGTGCATTGAGACAGTGAAGCTCGGTGTGTATCACCGTGTCAGGCCACCATCAAACTTGCAGGTGTCACTGACCACACAGGCTGCTGTGTTCAACATTCATTGCAGCTTACTGGTGATTGTCGGTGAAGCCGCAGCAAAAATGGCATTTCAACATTCGACCGGGGACATCACGAAAGCATGAACGAAATGCTGCAAAATATTCTGCAGTCTGCAGTGAATGTCGAAGCTGCGAAGATGGCGAAAGCAAGTCGCACTTACATAGGTAACATGCTTCTTGAGATCGGCCGAGACGTCAACTCTATGCACTCTAACACGGTGACTTGAATGAATGTTTGAACCAAGCTGTAGAGACAGCAAACTGCCATTGCCCAGAGCAGCTCAGTCTTATTTATCCATATCAGCTGATTTGTGGACATCCAGTGATTAATGTGAGTGATGCACTGCTGAAGTCTGGTGACGGTTAATGCTGTGTCAAATAAAAGCCCCAATAAGGTCAAGAAAACTTCTGGAGAGTGCTGGAGTATGATGCCCTTCATCTTGTTCAGCCTTCTCCGTGTCAGCTGTGACACACATGGCATAGGCTTTCTGTCACATGACTGAAGACATCTTGTTAATCCACGTGAGTTATTTGCTGTGTAGATCATTCAACATACCAATCATCTGTTTTGTTGTAAATAAACCAGTTGCAATGCGCACATCTTAAACCAGACAACATACGCTGATACTTGACACAGCACACTTGAGGGTTGAGCTGATACAGCCAGTGCCTCAAGTAGTTCATCACCAAAGTTTCTTTAATTTCTAGATTACCAAGCCGATAGACATCTAATTTCCTAAGTGGTTTTGTACTCATTTGCGATCTGTGCTGATGACATAATTCTGATAATACGACAGTCTAACAGGCATGTCATATCTCTCATTGCACTACTAGTGAGTATTGGGTATTACCACGGTGTACGCTCATGCACAAATAGGAATTATAATCTATTCTACAAAGAATCAAATTCCTCTTACAGCTAGTTTTGGACACCGCACGTAGAACAGCATGTAAGCATCCTCACGCAAGACATCAATGTGACTCACAGGCATAACCTGTTTACAAACACATCACAACATTTCTTTCACATTAGTTTCTCAGAATCTACAACTGAAACAGCTTCATTACCATTCACTAAACAACTACATGACAACATATGCCTAATTATCATATGTGCTGTAATCATCATTGAATGAATACAGCCAACACATCAGAAAACTGGCAGATGTTACCTGACAATGACATATACTACGAGTTGGTTACTGTTTAACTGGCCTAGTTGTTTCAGCTAACAACCCTACATAGTTGTAATTGCTTTGCGGTATAGAAGCTTCATCTGTATCATATTGTGCTGGCTCACTGGATTTTATGCTTTGTAAACAGCTTTATTGCCAGTACTTCTAAATGTACTTGAACACTTAGTCTGTTGTAGGTAAGGAACTTGTCTTATATGTATACAGGGTGCTTTCCAGTTACTGCTGTAGTTGTTACATGTATACCTGTGTTCCTTTAGTGCTCTGATTCTGCTGGTTGTTTGGCGGTAAGGATGTCTGGCCTATAAGAAAAAACTACTCCAGCAGTCTCCAAGGGTTAGTTACTGTTAGGCAGGACCGGTCCTGGACATAAGGACCGGTTAACATCCCTACAACTATGACTTATATGGTATATTCAAGAGAGAACATGAACACATATTGTACTTAAATCTAAATTATACACAGCATATAAAGCACAGAATTATTTCAGAACAATCAGAGGTACACAAAGTTTTTCAGGAAAGGCAGTAATGGGGGCCCCTTAAGCCACCACAGGCCAGATCAGTGCAATAACCAAACCTGCACCATACATATATGCAATCGGTTTTTACCGCGCGATGCAGGTAGTGCTAGCAGGGTATTGCTATCATAAGTCATCCGTCCGTCTGTAATGCTCAGGTACTGTGGGCATATAGTTTGGACCAGCTCAAAATTTATTACACGATTAATTAGCTTCGGGTCTTACTTTCATATTTGGCCATAGAGCCAGCCAGTGAGTGTGAAGGCTGCAGTTGCTTAACTGCAAAGCAGTAAGTAAGGCATATACATTTTTGCCATTTTTCTCTTGCATGTTGCAGCTGCATGTGGCCCACAGACAGGACTTCGTGCATCACTGAATTATCTCTTTTAAATGTTTGACAAAAATGAAATGCAAGTTCAATGAGCAGTATGATGCTGAAAGTATATTTCTGTCATACACCCATGTGTTACAGACACCTTTGTTACTGCATGACCAAACAGTACTACCAGTTACACATATCACGAAGTATATTTCAATCAACTTTTAATTTTTATGACTTCACTGAAATTTTTGGATCTGGATCAAAATCCAGATTATCCCCAAAATCTGTTTTTTTTGTTCCAAGAATCACCCTTTCAAAACATTTCACGTAAATTCATAACTTTCTGACAAATTCTCTAAAAAGACAGACAAGTTACCAAAGCATGAACACAACTAGCATAGGTAATAGTGAGAAACAAAAAAGTGGGATAATAATTACAGTGCTGTCATAACGGCAAAGCCATTGCAAGAGTTCACCTAGTCGATCAGATGATCACACACAATGCCAAGTTACAAACACTCAGACCAAGCCAGAGACAAGCTGCACACTGCTACCAACTACTATCACTGCCAATTAATATCAGCCGAAAAAGCTGACACTCACTTTACCTTCTCACAGAGGGTAGACAGCTGCATCAACAACTCGGCATAAGCTCTCGGGATGTTTACAGCCTATGCTTAAGGCTGAGTACTGCAGTAGATTTCACCACGATATTACTATACCAACACAACATTACATAAAACTACGTCACATACAGAGAAGAGAGAGAACAAACCATGGCGTCATTCATCTTGTACCAACGCCCAGATGGTGCCAACACAAAGCAGTAATAATGGCCGCTGGTAGTCGTTGTGCCATAATGCACAAGTACAGCGTAGAGCTTGTACATGACTGGCAACTCATTCACTTCCGTCACAAAAGGACGAAGATCAAGTTGCAGTGAAAAGTTGAGATGACGGTTGAGTTTGTAGCCAACTGCACCTCCAACATAGCGTTTCAGCTGTATTGTAAGCACATTTGGTGGCGTATGAATCATAAATCGCTTGTATGCTCGGACTTTCTTCTGACAACTGACAGTAACATGTCAGACTTTCATCATCTTATGTCCACTATATCTACTGCCAGTTTCACACAGAAATGACAAGTGCAATCTAGTTAATCTGTTAATGCACTCAGCAAAGAGTCATAAGCAAAACAGCAAACAACTAGTGAGTACACTATCCCATCATATATGAATCATCAGACATCTTTCACCATTATCCTTCAGTGATTTCACGCTGATAGTTGGCTGACAGGAAGGGCATCCAGCACTTCAAAAAACCTGCTGCAGCAACTACCCAAAGGTTCTCTCTTCAGGACCTGGACTAACCTAGATTAACTGTGGAAAAAGACACCCATTAAACACACACCGAAAGTGGTAATGTTACCGGTAGTATTAGACATCTATACCAGGGTCTACTACTACTACAATCTTCAATCATAAAACACTATTAGGTGGCATCGCTAAAAGTGATTCTGCCTAAGTAACGGGTAACTGGCGCCTAATTAGTAACGAGAACGTAAGCCAGAAGCTGCTATGAAGCAACTTCATTGTGCTTGTATTACATTGGCATTGTCGACATCATCACGATGTACTCGTCTCTAATCCGTCCGTCAGTCACTGTCGTAAGCTCAGCATCTCGCAGCAACACTACTATGTCCAGTAGGCTAGCTACACAGCTACCAACCGGTTATGCTGCCTATGCATACATTAAGCAATATCATTCACTCCTACAGTACTGCAATACAGTACTGCAACACGTTACTGTAGCAGGTCTGTTCATCTTTACGTATGTTGTGTATTACACTCGTGCACCCTGCTGAAGCCATTGGACAGAATAAGGTACCATTTGGCAGGGACAATTGTGTGGTCCCAAGTAACAGTATTAGACAGGAGCCCCGGTCCCCCCAATGAGAAGGGGAGAATTGGGGGTCAGAAGCCCCAGCTTGCTGCAATGCCACCTACTGCCAAATTACTTTGGCCCTTGCTCATTTATTGCAACACACAGCAAGCAGATGTGATAATGGAAGATGGCATCATTTATGTTAGACAAACTGCAAGAGGTAAAAGTAGATAATGGATAAAGGGTACAGTATATTCAGTCCACACAGGGACATGAAAACTGCCTACTTCATTAATGTGCCATATCCTTGTAGCAAATTAACACAATATGTAGATATAACATCGTTCAATAATACACAACAAGCACAGCTAATTTCCTGAAAAGAAATGAAGTAACCTTTCACAGTTATATGAGTTTTCCCTATCAAGTATTTCACGCCGCGTGTAAGCTTCTAATGCCTGCTGCAGACTGCTAACATCCTGAGACAATAAACAAATACACACCACAAACAATCATACATTAGTTTCTTGTGAAATAATTAACTAGGTTACAACTCTATCAACAACACACACGTTGATGTACATAATTAGACACACAGGCAGCTGATCGCACATCACACTTCAGATGTTTCAATGACATTCCCAAAGTCAAGGTACAGAAACTTTTATAAGCAAAACACATTACTTAATGGTAAAAATCACAATTTATTTACAACAAGTGTATCAGCCTCAATGACAGCCGAGAAGATATGTAACCGATTCGCATGTAGTGAACTAGCATGAGTCTACATCCACAGCATTTAATAGGTTTCTTCTATCACTGTCGAGTGATTAATTTTTTAATTGCATTAATGATGCAATTAATTATTCTAATCGCACATTAATCACAGTTTTTAATGCACATCTTGTTTCTGTTGAAGGTAGGCATAATAAAACGTAAGAAGGTCTTGCTGCCAAACATTAGCCTAGGAATTTATTAGCAACAAAGAAATAAAACATCTAAAATTATAAGATCAAAATATTTAAATTTGAAGATTAAATAGTGTTCATTAAGCAACTAACATGGTTCCTACTACTTTGCAGAATTCATTTTCCGACTTTTTCAGATAAAATGAATGATTTTCCTTGACTAGTTTCTTTATATGCAACACCAATAAACCAATAGTAGGTGCAAAAGTCTACAACAAAGGTTTGTTACATTGTAAAATATTGTAACACAAAGTACCTGTGGTGCTTGCAGTTTCAGAAAAATACAATGTTTTTTCTTAGTTTTATTCACTTATTAATACTTTGTAGTAATGACAGTAGTTCACAGGAGCAGTTCTAGCCCAAAAATTCTGGGGGGAGGGATACTGCTCCCATCAACCCTTTCATCAGCGAGTCCACTGTCTCCATTCTCCAAAACCGAAAAAATACAAACTTCATACGAGTATAGGCCTACATTTGAAATCTATCATTAGTAGGGTTGCTAACTCTGTAATGGGTTAGACCCTGAGACCCGCAGAAATGAGGCCGAAGAGCCGAGAGCGGGGTGGCGTTCTTGGGAGCCCCTCCCCATCAGCTATGGGGTATGGGGAGCACTGTAAGCTCCCCCAGCGGGGTCCAGGGCGGAGCCCCGGAAAATTTGAACTTTGGAGTATTTGGGGACCTCAGAAATCTGCCTTTTGTTTTTTTGCAGTCCGGTACTTTAAAATTCCCCGACTTTTTCATGACCCTCTCTGTTTTCCCTGACTTTCCATGACTTTCCCTGACTTCTTTAAAATTCCCCGACTTTTTCCTGACCCTCTCTGTTTTCCCTGACTTTCCATGACTTTCCCTGACTTCTTTAAAATTCCCCGACTTTTTCCTGACCCTCTCTGTTTTCCCTGACTTTCCATGACTTTGCCTGACTTCTTTAAAATCCCTGACTTTCCCTAACTTCCCCTGACCGTAGGAACCATGAACTAAGTCTGATTTTGGGAATTTTATGTCGGAGGACATTTCTGCTGGTTTCCATTGACCAATGTCAACGTTTTTGGCAATGCTTTTAAGCACACTCATTAAAGTTATACAACCATAGCAACAAGGACTGCTATCCTGTCTCATCCATTCTCGCAATAAAACACCTATGTGTGTAAACAAGTCTAACGTGAGCAAAACTGTTGACTACTGCTTTTTCACAGTCGACGAAATCTTGCTGACATTTGGAAATTGTGACTACAGTGATTATCAGCTATTTAAGTGTTCATCAGTATTATCCTTTTGTTATGATAGTTGTGTCAGAGGTATTGTTTTCGGGTTGTCCATCCCTCAGTACATGCCTGAGTATGTCCGGTTACAAAAAGTTTGTTATCACAGTATCTTACAAACCAATAGATGAAATATCATCAAACTTTAGTTGATGATGTAGTTGAGGCCAGATATGAACTGATTAGACTTTGAAGGTCAAGGGGTCAGGGTCAGGGTCAAGGTAGTGACAAGGTCAGATGTGAAAAATTTGGGATCCCATATCTCCTGAATGAGCTCTGCATAGCAGTAGGCCCTGTTACCAGAACTGCTGGCATACTGACCGAGTCGGTTAAAGGCGCTGGCCATCCGGCCGACTTGGGTTGTATGCTAGCTTAATTGGGTTTAACCCTCGCCAGCTCAAAGTGCCTCAAAGGGGATGAGCTTCCATGCAACGGACCTCCTCGGTCTATGCAAAATCTTCTTCTTCTTCTTATCTCCTGAACAGCTTGAAGTATCACAATCAAATATGAGCACATAACAGAGTACGATGCGAAGATATTTCTGCACACGTTCTACCGCAGCTGCAAACTCTGTGCTGACACCACTGTGCTATCCAAGAACGACTGGCAGCAGCAAAAACTCAGTGCAGTATTGACAGTGATAGCAGTAAGCCAACACTATACTAGCACAGCAGTTTCTGTAGTATTAACATTTTCAATGGATGGCTGCCAAACTCGTAACCCGGGTTTGCAAAAATTTGAAGGTCGATGGATTCTGACCAAATGTTATACACATATGCTATACCACGGTTAGATGAAACGAGGGGCCAAAGTCAAGGTCACTACAAGGTCAAATATTTGAGTGAGCTACTGCAGCGGGTGAAAGCATTCACATCTTGGGCGTCAAAGTATCACTGTACATTCTTAAAACAAAAATAATGGCATGCTTGGATCCCAATTTCGTGTTATCGGGTGTGTGCCAGACCAGACATATTCGGACTTGGTACAAAATCAGTTATCAGTGCATTCCCAGCAAGTATTAAGCAGATACCTTCACTTCAAGACTGATGTCCAGAAATGCTTCATATGTGTTTGACACTGCCTTACAGCTGTCACACACCACTATATATTCCACACACACACACACACACACACACACAATATATTACGCGAAAATAACAATAATTTGGCTGCTTTAGTTAAGCATTAAAAATAAAACAATAGTAACTGCACCTTTTGTCAATGCAACATAAACGAGAAGAACATTGCCAAAACAACCCATACCTACCTGTAATCAACTTTTTTGACTATCAGATTTTTATCATCACCATTTTCACACTTGATTTAACTGAATACGAAATGCATGGTTCATCATGTTTTGTAAACTAAATCAATCATCTGAGCACAGTGATGGGCAACTAACTGAAATTTTTTTAGTTAAACTACATTAAATTTTAACTAAAAAATTTTAGTTAAACTTTTAGTTGGCAACTAATTTTCAAAGTTTGTTAACTAAGCTAAAAAATTAGTTAAAACTTTTCATAAAAAATTAGTTAAAACTTTTCAAACTAATAGTCAACATTTTTTGCTGATTACTTGTACCGGTGTGGTAGACTGGTAGATAGTTAACTACAACAACTACAATCTAGGGGAATAGCAGTGCAATTCTGAAGAGGGAGATCCAGGCACTCAATCTGGCTGGACACCCGATCCGACCGGATCCAAAGTTTCTGGATCTGGTCCAGATCCAGCTGGATCTAGTATCTCAGAATCCGAAAATTCTGGATCCAATGCACACAGTTTTCCACCATGGCAAGCTGAAAAAAGTCACAGTGGGGTGACTGTGACAATGAATGATAACCAGAAATTACAATATGGGCTATATTGCATTTCAGGTTGTCGGTCATTGTAGCAATCGCTTGGGACACTTTCTTCAAGCTTGCCATAGTCAAAAGCCACAGATTAGCCACTGAAATTTTGATATTGTCCATCATAATTAAAGATGTATATACATATTTCATGTTCTGGTAGATATATTTCCATTTTCAGTTGTCGGTCACTGTCGCAATCTCCTGGCGAGACTGTCTTCGAGCTTGTTGAGCTCTCCATGGTCAACAGCCAAAGATTTGCCATCATAATTAATTGTTCCAAAGATATTATCATTCCTGATTAGGTGGTCGTATTGCTATTTCTAGTTGTCTACCAGTGTCACATTCATTTGTGGACATTTTCCTAACTTGCTGTGGTTGAAAACTTTGGCTTCTACCATTATAATAATAATACTTAGTTACTTACTGTACAGGCATTCTGCTGTATGAGTCAACATAAGCATAAAATTTTGCCAGTTTTAAAATAGTTTGTGTGTGCTTGACGTCACGCTTAACAATTTCTATTGCACAGTCTGACTGCCGCATCTTGTGCCCAATATTCATACTCACCAAAAGTCACACACAGTTCAGCCCAACTGTAGACCGAAATTTTTACCTTTGCCACGTCGCTTAGCGAGCAGAGAAAGTATTGTGGTCGTCGGCGTGTGTGTGTGTTTCTATTTGTCATTCCACGCCCCAATGCTGCATAAGTCATGATAAGTGTCAGCGGCATGTCCGCCCAGCCGCAACGGCACGTCCGTCCAGCCACGACTGCATGCGGCAATGCCACATCAGTCTCCGCAGCGAACATAATGCACTGTACCCAGTGCTCTATAGTTTAATGATGCACAGACTGAGCTGAGGACTTTTTCACCTTCATAAACAACAGGAGGGTTAACAGTCAGTGGGAGATATTTGGTAATTTGTTAACTGAAGTCGACCACTCATGACGTTTGAGAGACAGTCACACAAGAAAGTGATAAAAATGCTCGGCAAGTGTGACACTGTCAGCCTCCGAGAGACTCTGGGTGTTCTTACGAGACACCAAAGAAGTACGTCAAAATCACCATCAGCCGTCTTCATTTATAGAAGTACGATAACAACATACAGTCAGTGCTCGCAACATCACATGCAAAATGCCTTTGGCAAAAGAACATAACTATCTAAACAGAGATAGATAAAGGTGCCAGGCTGTATGTAGTTGTTGTAATACTATATGTAGTTATTTTCTTTACCTATTTTTCTATCAATGATACAATCTTGGCAATTTAATACAAGCCAATGGCAGCGATCAGAAAGATATCGCCAACAAAAAGAACACTTTGTGCGGTCAGATTAACAATGTTCTTTGCTATTTTGGCAAACGTGATCCCAATATTAAATTATGGCTAGTGAGGTCCTATTGCAGCAGTTTATATGGTAGTGTGCTGTGGGATCTGTCTAACTCATGTGTGGAGGATGTTTGTGTTGCGTGGAGGAAGGGACTGAGACGCGTGTGGAACATACCACATCACACTCACTCATAACTGTTAGCCCCGCTGTGTGACACACTCCCACTTAGAGATGAATTGTCTTGGCGTTTTATAAACTTTATTCACAGTTGTTTGTCTAGTGACAGTGATAGTGCTCGCTTTGTTGTGCATCACGGTGTGTTTTGCCGCAGAATGTTGTCTCCTATTGGTCGCAATGCTCAGTACTGTTGTTCACGCTATAATGCGAGTCTGGCCAGTTTTACTTCGCTGAATAAGTCGAGCATTTGGCGTTGTGTACGAGCTGCTGTGTCAGCTGATGTACGGATCAGAGTTTTATGTACTTTAGAACTACTTCTCATTAGGTGCCACTTTTTTACATTGGAGCTGTTCACACAATCCGAACTTGAGAGTTTCATATACCTCATGTGTATGGTTTAGGTAGACATAAAGAGCGTAGAAGAGGTAAGTGAAAGAGGCTGAAGAAGGAACTAAATATTAAGAACACGCAAAAAACACCTCAGAGATGTGACTCAAGAGTGATAGAAGACGCTAGGAAAGAAATCAGCAACAGTAAAGTATTTCAGTGACAAGTTTAGTTAATCTCCTTGGGCTGAATTATAGATATTATGGAAATTAGTATAGCGGCTCTTGATGCCTATAGATCGTTCATTCATGCTTTCATGCTTTCTATATACAGTCATTGATCTGTTGTTTATCTGCATGTTAGTTGTTTAGTAGTTTAGTTTTTCTGTTTGTTTGTTTCCTGTTGTACCTTCTGTACGATTTCATAATAAATGAATAAATAAATAAATAAATAAATGTGAGTTACAATTCTGCAACTGCTGTCATTGTTATTCTTAGTCTCTAACGTGAAGGATCTGATCAATAACTACATTTAGAGTTTAGACACACCTACAACAAACCCACTGGAAAAAATTGTTTGCACCATTAAAAGTTATTTCAATTCACATTACGCTTAAGGAAACTCAGGAAAATAAGCTGTCCAGCATGTTAGTCAGTTGTTCATCAGCTTGGTATGCTGTCATCACACAATGTGCAGCAGAGACACACTTGTGACATACAGTATTCAGAACACACAGGACACACAAGACACACAGGTATATCATGTAGGCAGTGAAATACACCAGCAGACAGCCTCTAAGTGTCTGCTAGTACCTGCTCACTGCCACAGTTAATATCGGTCTTGCACTAACTCCACAGCTCAATTCACTTCAATAAACGGACCAATCTGTACAACAACAGTGTTGGGAGCAGTTCAGACCAGACTCTGTGTAACTCGCTACATGTACTCATCTGTCAAGCTATTACACACATATCAATGTTATACCGACAACGCAGTTTTGCCGTTCCAGGATTTGCTTAAACGCTGCTAACAGGAGCACGAGAACTCATCTCTCACTACTGTCTATGGTGTTTCTCAACACAGTGAAAGATCTGGTTTGTCACACACACTATTGTTTTCAGATTTTTTTGGACTGGCCAATATTCCATGGTTAGGCACAATATGCCAAATGACTCAACTTGCCTTGGCTGCATAGGTATCCACCAAAAATCTGGTGAAGCAATGTTGTTTCTTGACTGTAGTTCATGGGTATAGCTAAAGCCCAATTTTCTACAGGCTAAATGATAAAGAGTAATTAATTAAGACTAGTTAATTAATACCAAATATCAATGTAACAAAATATTTATATAACATATGATAATAACTGAACTCCTGATCTCTGAAACTTGCCTTGGCTGCATAAGTATCCACCAAAAATCTGATGAAGCAATGTTGTTTCTTGACTGTAGTGATCCAAGCTACAAAGAACAACACTCTGCAATTTCACAGCCATCACGATTCACACACACAATCATCAATGGAGTCAACAGCCCTGTCATCACAATGCAGCACGGTAGTGCTGACACTGTTGCAACAGGAAATGCCATTTTCAGGGTACTGTAGCTCCAAAACCCGTAAATCAATTTTCAAATAAAAATGGCATGAGTGATTACGTCGGCGACACGCCTCCAAACTTGGTGTCAATTGGCGTAAAGGGACGTGGCTGTGCATGCGTGAATTATTTTCATCAGGCATCTATTCTTTTTACTTTTTTAGGTCCCATGCGTATTGCTACAGGATGGCTTGCTGTCAACAACGTTAAGTGCTGTTGACATTCACGTTCCTGGATTATAAAAATTTATATTTACCTTCTTTTCTCCCCCAAAATTGAAAAAAAAAATTTGCAATATGCCTCATGGAGACTTCAAATGGCTACAACTCAGGTACCATTACATATACACACAAGATATCTGCACCAGTGGTTTTCGGGGTCAGGCAATTTAATAGTGTTATTCAAATTTGTCCTTGACCAACACTTGTCACCATGGTAACCAACTGTTGATATCTGAACACAAAAATCAACTATATTTTGAGAGCATGTTATGCGTTTTCTTAACGTGCGATAGTTAAGCTGGCTTTCAGCAGCTTTTTTGAGAGCATGTTATGCGTTTTCTGATCAAATATTAAAAGTGCTATTAACATGCTGTTAAAAAATTAATCGCTTGACAGCACATTTATTATCAATGAGAGTGACACTACTGGAAAGTATTGAAATTTCCATGACCAGACAATGCTTTAGTTGATTTGTGGTCATACTGGCAATTTCATTACAATGTCTTGTGCCTCAAGAAAGCTACAATAATGGGTCTATCAGGTGGTGAAAGTAGTACGATGATATGATTGCTCTTTCTGACACAGTCTAAGTGTGATTGATGGACAGGTGGAGGAAACTGCTGTAGTGTATACTGCACTGGTGCAGTGCATTGTGAAGAAAATCAATATGGGACTACATCAACAACTGGCAGATATCTGCCTGTCATGAATCTGATCAAGCAAGAGATACTTCACATAACAGTAACTGAAAGAAATCTTCCTTACTGGTTACAGTTGATCAACAGTCGTTTCTGCATGGCATCAACCAAACAACGAAGAAACTCATGAGCATCTTCCTGTTTGTAACGCTCCATATGTCTAGCAATGGCTACACATTTCACAGAAACAACCATGTGCAAGCACTGTGAACCAACTTCTGCATACGCAAGCAAACTCTAAGTATGCTTGCACATTTCTGATTGATATCAACAATTAGCAACAATTATCGGTACAATATTAGAGCTTACAATTAAACTGATATTGCAGGTTTTCTGCTGAGAAGAGCAGCCCCACCCCTATTCCACCCAAATTTTGAGATGCTCCCCTTGGACTAGATTGCTGATATTGTGGCTCCCAGGAGCGCATACCCTAAACTAATTCTTCATGTAATTAGTTCCGAACTAACCCAACAGATGTGCCCACGGTACATCAACATCACAGAAGGACAGAAGGACAGACGGATGGACGACTTACGATAGCAGTACTGTGCTTTGCACTACGTGCATCGCGCAGTAAAAATGAATCGCGCAGTAAAAATGAATTTAACATCCCTAGTATAGCAACCGACAAATTTTGCCCTTACTTCAGAGTTACTATACAAAAAAAGTTGTAGCTCTGTAACTATGATCACAGGGCACAATTTCACTCAAACAGAAGTCCCCAGCACTTGTCAATTACGGCAAGCTGTATCATGCTGACCTTGCAGACGGTCAAGTATTGCAAATGGCTTCAATGTTCTGCTAGAGGTTGTGAAAGTTGTCACTATGTGTCGCTGCATTTTACACATAATGCATTGTTCAGGACACAGAAAATCTCCTGCACAACACATAAGTACATATACAGCTGAAAGAAAAGAAAGCAGACATAAATCTAATAACCCAACATACATACACGCAATAATGCATGCATCACACATGCACACACACTGTTTTAAATGCCGTTTTAAGGTAAACCTATGACAGCCAGTCGACGCCTGACTTTCATATGCCATTTGTTACTGACACGTGCACGTTCTTATGCCAGACTGAAATTTTTTATATACTACTCCTTAACAACATTCCACCAAACTCTTCCTTGGATATCCCCTCTGACTAGCTCCATCATCCTCCATTCTCGTACAATGCTTGACCCAATCAGCATCGTCTTTATATCAAAACCACATCAATCAACCCTTCTGAAGCATCATGTTGAATGCTTCTAATCCCATCAATTCTCTATTTAATGCACTTTTATTCCCTTCTTTCAATGTTACGCCATATATCCATCTGATAGTCATATTCACAATCATAATCAATGCCAATTACCAACAAGATGCTTACTGCTTAGCTACCGTTTAGAAACAGGGCATCAGCTATGCATTTCTTTGTATATAAGTTATTTTAAGTTATTTTCTATCACCATAATTACCTAAACATACGTCCATCATATTCAAAACTTACATCCGATGATATGCCTGATTTACTACACACACACTGAATAAACTTCACCTATGCCAAGATGCACGCAACAGCAGCATGTGCGTTGATGTGCGATGCCACTGTTGTTCGATGCCTCCTTTCCTTTCCTTTCTTATGCAAATATCTGCATAAACTTTATATTGCCAGAAACTACAGTCCTTTAACTACTAATATGGGTCTATCTGTATTTGCACTGTCGAAAGCCAAGGAAAAGTTACAGACATGCGTTAGCGAGTGACCTCAGTCATCTGACACATCCCTTCTAGAGAACCCCCATGAATATCTGCATGAAGATTATATCACCAGAAATTATAGACTCCCTACTGAATATATGCACTGTGGCGGGCGTGTTGTTATTTTATTATTTTGTCCGTCATATTTCCTGATGGAAACCGGTCTTTATTGGCATTTTTGTCAGATCTCCTTGCGCGCTGATGTGGATT
>Ga0209679_1000335_pt1 | contig 18596 bp, 15 predicted proteins | sample WorMetHEROISLAND_4_FD_187408 | JGI IMG/M metagenome (GOLD analysis project Ga0209679, IMG submission 187408) | Marine gutless worms symbiont microbial communities from Max Planck institute for Marine Microbiology, Germany - Olavius sp. 2 HERON... ...
GCACATGATGTTCAAATTATCAGCATGTGCAGAGAAAACCTGGCGCAAGCAGCGGGGATTTAACTACCTGGCCAAGGTGATAACGGGAGTGAAGTTTAAAGATGGAATCGAGGTGACGACGGGCAATCAGGTAGCAGCTGGATCAATATCCAAACACCAGATTTGACGAGAACTCTCCGGCCGTCCAGTCGTCGCCCATGGCTTTATCAGCCTTTGCTCCGCGGAATTCCAAGGCGCTGCCGTTTTTCCCAAAGGGCTTTGCGGCTGATACCGAGTCTCTTGGCCAGCTCGGTTTCGGTCATGCCCTTTTCGTGCTCCCTGACAAACTTGCAGAAATAGTCCTCCAGCGAGAGATCGGCTTCTGTGTCCGCGCCCGTCTGGATCGTGGGGCTGTCGGGGGTAGCCGGCTCGATGGAGAGCATCTCTGCGCTGATACCGGCACCGTCGGAGAGAATGACAGCGCGCTCAATGGCGTTTTCCATCTCGCGTACGTTACCCGGCCAGGGGTAGCTCCGGATCGTCTCCAACGCCCCCTGGGAGAAGGTCAGGGGTGCGCGATTGAGACGCCGGCAAGTCTTTTCCAACAAGAACTCCGCCATTTCAGCGATATCGCTTTCCCGCTCGCGGAGTGGGGGGAGGTGTATCTCGACAACCCGCAATCGGAAGTAGAGATCCTCACGAAACTCGCCGGATTTCACCTGCTGCTGAAGGTCGCGATGCGTCGCTGCGACCAATCGGATGTTCACTTTGCGTTCGTGCGGGGAGCCTACGCGGCGTATTTCGCCCTCCTGCAACACCCTTAGCAGGCGCCCCTGAGCAGGGAGGGGGAGCTCGCCAATCTCATCCAGGAACAGTGTGCCTCCGTCAGCGGATTCCACCAATCCGTGTCGTGTACCCACAGCACCGGTAAAGGCGCCCTTTTCGTGGCCGAAGAGTTCCGACTCAATCAAGGTATCGGGAATCGCGGCGCAGTTGACGGTGATGATGGGTCCGTCGCTGCGCTCGCTGTTTTCATGGAGGGCGCGGGCGACCAGCTCTTTACCGGTACCCGACTCTCCGAGGATCAATACGGTGGTATCGGTAGGTGCCGCCTTACGGATGCGATTGAACACCTCCTCCATCGCTTCGCACCGTCCCACCATTCCGCTCACCGGGTAACTGCGCTGCAAATCGCTCTTGAGGGCAACGTTCTGCCGGGCCATACGGTTCTGCTGCAATAACCGCTGGACCATCAGCAACATCTCATCATGATCAAACGGCTTGGCGATGTAATCGGCTGCACCCTGCTTCATGGAGTCGACGGCAGATCGCACGCTGGCGTAGCTGGTCATGATAAGCACCGGCGCTCCGTCGCATTTGGCAATGATGTCGGTACCCGGTTTCCCCGGAAGCCTGAGATCGGCGATCACCAGATCGAAGGAGCCAAGATCGTGCTGCTCTTCGGCTTCCACGACAGACCCGGCGTCGGCGACTTCGTAACCGTTACGCTCCAGCAGACGATGCAGCGCGTTGCGAATAACGGACTCGTCCTCAACGATGAGGATACGATTCATTGCGATATGACTCCTTGCTGATCTTCAACTGAACTATCGAGCGTTTCACTCTTTTTGAGCGGAAGGCGGATAATGAAACGCGTGCCTTGATTGGGCTGGCTCTCGATCTGTACCGAACCACCGTGATCCTGAACGATGCTGTAGACCAGCGGCAGTCCTAATCCTGTTCCCTTGCCCGGTTCCTTGGTGGTGAAGAACGGTTCGAAAATCTGTTCCTGAATCTTTTCGGGAATGCCACAACCCTGGTCGACGATATCGATGCGTACGCGCTCGCCCTCCAGGGTAGTGGCAGCGGAGACGCGGCCGCCCGGTTCGGATGCATCACAGGCGTTGGTCAGGAGATTGACGAACACTTGTATCAGGCGTTGGCGATCGCCCTGGAGTTCTATCCCTTTGTCGCATTCGTTACAGAACTCCACCTGTTTCCCTACGTGGCTCAAACGCACCAGTCGAAGCGCTTCTTCAATGCAGGCACAGAGATCGAACCGGGAGGAGGTGGTACCGTCTGGCATACCACCGTGGCTGAAAGAGACCAAGGAGTGGACGATATCGCCAATGCGTTGGGTCTGATGCAGTATCTGGTTGACGCTCTCTTTCAACATCCCGGTATCGGTTTCGTCGCGAAGATTCTGCGCCAAGCAGGCGATACCAGTCACCGGATTACCGATCTCGTGGGCCACACCGGCGGCGAGACGGCCAATGGAGGCGAGACGTTCGCTGTGCATCAGCTCGTCCTCCAACAACTGCAGATCAGTCAAATCCCCTACTAGTAGAACGAGTCCGGTACGGCTGGCGTCGTTTTCGGTTTGATCTCGCTGCGAAGGGGTCTCGATAGCGGCCTTGTGCAGGTTCAACCAGCGGATACGACCATCGGTGGAGATCTTCTGCTTGTGCAGGTGTCGATCCTTGGTTCCGATAAACTCGGCAAAGAGGCTGCCCCACGGATCGGGAAGTTCCTGAATGGGAGTGGCCAGCACTTCGTTACGTTCGATACCCGAGAGGAGCTCCATGGCGAGATTCCACACCACGATCTCCTGGTTCGGGCCCAGCGCGCAGACGCCCAGGGGCAGGTCCTGAAGGATCTGTCGATGGTAACGACGCAGCGCATCGAGCTCCGCGGCCAATCCCTGCAATTCGATACGCGACTCCTCTACGCGCTCTTCGATAAAACGCATCCCGTCGGCTAGGGCGATGCGCGCCCGATTGCTCATCTTCAGCGGATTTTCCACGAACATGCGCGCCATCTGTGGCCCCACCAGGCCCGAGAGGTTGCGCTCGATCTGGTCGCGCAGCCTGCGTAATTGCGCAGGTCGCCGTTCGGAGTTGCCCATACCGAGATCGTTCAGCGCCTGACTCACTTCTTTATCCGACGCCGATTCACCCATGTATCGCGAAAGCTGCTCGCGGTATTGATCGGGTGAGAAGGCGGTCAAAGCGCCACTCATAGGAACCAGTATGTGGCGGCAACAGGCATTGGCTGCGTCCTGCTCTTCGCGGGAGGGACGCGTGAGTATCGAAACTCCTACAAAAAGCACACTGTTGACCACCAGCGACCAAAAGGTGGAGAAAGTCCATTTATCCTGACCAGTGGTCTCCATCAGAGTTCGAGGATCGAGGTTAGAAACTAGAAAGCCGGCATCTTGGAGCAGCGGGATGAGGAGCGTCGCGGCCCAGACAGAGCCACCGCCCAATAGACCGACGATGAAGCCCCAGCGGGTTGCTCGCGGCCAATAGAGTAAACCCACCACGCCGGGGAGAAACTGTGCTACCGCTACGAATGAGATAAGTCCGAGCTGCACCAGTCCCTGGTGTTTTTCCAGCAATTGAGCAAAGAAGTAACCGGTAAAGATGATGACCGCGATCAGGATGCGCCGGCCCCAAAGCAGCCAGCGATAGATATCCAGCTTGGGGTCCGGATAACTGGCCGGGAGCAGGAGGTGGTTCAGGCACATGGCGGCCAGTGCCAAGGTGGTCACGATCATCATGGCGCTGGCGGCAGAGACGCCGCCCAGAAAGGCGAGGGTCGGCAGTAGTGCGCTACCGCTCTGCAGGGTGATGCCGAGGACGTAGTAGTCGGGCTCTGTCGGGCTCCCCAGCGACACGCCCGCCCACAGCACGACGGGAATCGCCAGGTTCAACAGCAATAGATAGAGCGGAAAACCCCAGCTGGCGATAGGGAGCGTACGCTCATCGATATTCTCCGCGAAAGTCATGTGAAACTGGCGGGGTAGCAGAAAAGCGGCGGCGAACGACAACATAATGAAGGTGGTCCAGGGACCTTCACGCACCGGCTCATAGAGTGCGGTGAGCGCTTCGGGATTATCCAGCAGCCATTGGTCCAATCCGCCAAATCCACCGAATACCCCGAACACAGCGAATAGTCCTACCATCATCAGTGCCAGCAGCTTGACGAGGGATTCGAATGCGATGGCAACGACCAGCCCTTCGTGTTTGTCGCGGGGGGAGATGTGGCGCGCGCCGAACAGAATCGCGAAGGCGGTAAGCGTGAGGCAGAAACCCAGTGCCAGATCGTTGGACGCCGCTTCCTTGGTGAGAATGCGCAGTGACTCGGTCACCGCGCGAATCTGAAGTGCAATGTAGGGAAGCGCACCGGCTAGCATGAAGAGGGTGACGAGTACTCCAGCGAACTGGCTGCGAAAGCGAAACGCAAACAGATCCGCCAGCGAACTCAGCTGGTACTCTCGGGTTAAACGCAAGATGGGTTGGAGCAAAAAAGGTGTAAGGACAAACGCGAGGGTGACGCCCAAATAGATGGTGAGGAAGTTGTATCCCTGGCTGCTGGCGAATCCCACACTGCCGTAATAGGTCCAGGAAGTTGCATAGACGCCCAACGAGAGTACATAGGTGGCGGGGTGGCGCGCGACGGATTTGGGGATCCAGTTCTGATCCACGGAGTAGGCGATCAGGAACAGGATCGCCAGGTAGGCAACCGCCGCGAAGTAGAGGTGGCCTAGATCAAAGGTCATGGTGACCGCGTCGTGTCTGGGCAAAGGCTACGAGACAGATGATGAGCGCCCAAATCAGATACGGGAGGTACCAAGGGCGATCCTCGACCACCCACCAGGTCAAGAACGGCGTCGCGTACATCATCAATCCGAACAGGAAGACAAGCACCAGACTGGTGAGGTGTCGACCGGGTTCGGGCTTGATGCGCATTGAGTCGGCTCGTGAAACCAGAGTAATTGCCAAGCTTAACAGATGTTGTTACGGAAAGTAGCAATTACTACTGAATCCCATCTCGCCAGCCCACTGGTAACGCGGCTAACCGGGGTTGCACATGAAGATCTAGGCAGATCCCTCTTCTGAAGGATTCCAGGTAATCGCATTGGTGACGGGTAAACGTTCGATCTGCCACGCTTCGGTTGCCCACTTAAGGAGTTCCGAAGGTGCGGCGTTATGCAACTCCGCAGGTGCCGCGTGGTTTAGAAAGGCGAGAGCAGCGGCGATTTCCCGGCCGGGATGGGAGAGATTCAGCGGCTTGGCACCGGTCTGTTTGCTCAATTTTTCCCCTGTACGTTCGTGGCGATCGGGAGATGAAGATAGCGGGGCGTGGGAAACGAGAGTAGATGCTGCAGGTGTATTTGGCGAGGGGTCGAGTCCAACAGATCCGATCCCCGCACTATTTCGGTGATCTTCTGCTCGGCATCGTCGATAACCACCGCCAGCTGATAGGCGATCAATCCGTCCGCACGTTTGACCACGAAATCCCCCACCTCTTTCTCCACGACCCGGGAGACCACGCCCTGCAGCGCATCGCGAAATTCGATGGGGCGATCGTGGGTGCGCACCCGCAAAGCGACGGAATCGGTGCTGACAGGGAGATTGCCACGACAGGTTCCAGGGTAGATCCAACCGTAAGGGCCCCGTTTCCCCTGGGTGGTGATATCGCGCCGGCTGCATCGGCAGCCGTAGATCAAGCCTTTGTCGAGCAGGAGGTCCAGCCCTTTTTCGTAGTGGTTGAGACGTCGACTCTGGTAGCTGACGGTCCCATCCCAAAACAGACCCAATCGCTCCAGGGTAAATAGGATGTCGTCGCAGGCGCCGGGTACCTCCCGCGGGGGATCGATATCTTCCATGCGCACCAACCACTCGCCGCCACAGCTTTTGGCCTGTAAAGAGCTTCCCAGGGCGGCGACGAGCGAGCCGAAATGGAGTGAACCGGTCGGTGAAGGGGCAAAGGGGCCGCGTGTCGTGAAAGCGGAAGATGCGGGTGTGACGCCACCCGCATGGCTTAGCCCCGCTGCTTTTCCCGAATTTCGTCGAGGGTCTTACAGTCGATACACAGGGTGGCGGTCGGACGTGCCTCTAAACGCCGGATGCCGATCTCGACACCGCACGATTCGCAGTACCCGTAGTCGCCGTTCTCCAGCCCTAACAGGGCTTCGTCGATCTTCTTAATCAGTTTGCGCTCGCGATCACGGGTGCGAAGCTCGAGGCTGAACTCCGATTCCTGCGTTGCACGATCGTTGGGATCGGGGAAATTGGCCGCTTCGTCCTTCATGTGGTGGACTGTGCGGTCAACCTCCTCCATCAGCTCGCGTTTCCAGGCCTGTAGCATGGAGCGAAAATGCTCCACTTGCCCGTCGCTCATGTACTCCTCACCCTTTTTGATCTTATAGGGTTTGAAGTCTTTCACCACCCCTGTGGTTTCAGGTTGTTTGGCGGTCGATTTCTTTGTTGCCATGCGGGACACTCCTGCCCAAACAAAAAAGCGAATTCTATACCAAAATAGGGGGGTCCGCGGCAAACGGAGTCTCTTTTTATTTCAAGCCGGAGTGGCGTGGATCAATACTGGGTGGGTTGCCGATCATTCAATGATGAGGGCAGCGGCCACGGCTCGGCCTTCCGAAAGCAGTACATTATAGGTGCGGCAGGCCGCGGCGGCGTCCATGATCTCGACACCGATACCGCACTCGGCCAGGCTCCCCGTAATTGACGGATGCGGGAATCGTAACCGGGCTCCGGTTCCCAGCAGCACGATTTCAACCTGAAGATCTGCCAGGGGCGCCAGATGTGTTTCGCTCAGCTCCTCGATTGCGGAGACCGGCCACTCGGGTATCAGTCGATCACTGCAAACGATGAGGCTGTCCTGATAGGGCTGGTGGTTAACGGTGATCTCGCCGGGTTTGAAAGCTTGGATTTGATAGCGCTCATCCGCACTGTCGAGGGTCAATTTCATCTTCTATACCACCGAGGATTCCGATATCGCAATGAATGACGTCATAGGGCTGAAAATCCGTGAGTACCTCACCGTGCGTGATTGACAGCCACAACGCCGCAACAGTAACGTACTAACCTTTTATCCCGGCGATTTTTTTCGCCGGAAACGCGTCGTGGACGCCTAGAGGTAATGAGCACTTGATCGAGGAATTTCCAAGAATCAGACGGCTACCCCCGTACGTCTTCAACATCGTCAACGAGCTGAAGGCGGAAGCGCGTGCCCGTGGCGAGGATATTATCGATTTCGGAATGGGCAATCCAGATCAGCCGACACCCGGTCATATCGTCGAGAAGCTGGTCGAGGTGGCACGCCGTGGCGATACCCACCGGTATTCCCAATCCAAGGGAATACCGCGGTTGCGTCGTGCCATCGCCAACTGGTATGGCCGTCGCTATGACGTGGATCTTGATCCCGAGCGCGAAACCATTACCACCATCGGCTCGAAAGAGGGGTTGGCCCATCTGGCGCTCGCTACCCTGGGACCCGGCGATGCCGTGCTGGTGCCCAATCCCGCCTATCCAATCCACCCCTACGGTTTCGTAATCGCCGGTGCCGATATACGCCACGTGCCGTTGGTGCCGGGGATCGATTTCTTTGCCGAGCTGGAAAAGGCGATCAAAGATTCGTGGCCACACCCCAAGATGTTGGTGCTCAACTTTCCCGGTAATCCCACCACCCAATGTGTGGAGCCGGATTTCTTCGAAAAAGTGGTGGAAATCGCCCGCGAACACAAGATTTGGGTGATACACGATCTGGCTTACGCCGATATCGTCTTCGACGGCTATGTGGCACCGTCCATCCTGCAAGTCCCGGGCGCACGCGATGTAGCGGTCGAGTCGTTCTCGCTTTCTAAGAGCTACAACATGCCGGGGTGGCGTGTTGGTTTCATGTGCGGCAACTCGACGCTCATCGCAGCGTTGGCACGTATGAAATCCTATCTGGACTACGGCATGTTCACCCCCATTCAGGTCGCTTCCATACTGGCGCTGGATGGTCCGCAGGATTGTGTCGAGGAGATTCGGCTTCGCTATAAAAGTCGCCGTGATGTGCTGTGCGATGGACTCAGCGCGGCGGGCTGGAAATTCGACAAACCGCAGGCGACGATGTTTGCCTGGGCTCCGATTTCCGAAATCTACAAAGAGATGGGATCACTGGAGTTCTCGAAAAAACTTCTCCGGGATGCCAAGGTGGCCGTCTCGCCAGGCATTGGGTTCGGTGAATATGGCGACGATCATGTACGTTTCGCGCTGATCGAGAACGAACACCGCACCCGACAAGCGATACGTGGCGTGCGTGACATGTTCCGTAAAGATGGTTTGGAAACAGCAGCAGCAAGTGGGAGTGAGTTGTGAATCCGGTGAAGGTCGGTCTGTTGGGCCTCGGTACCGTCGGTGGCGGTACCTTTGAAGTATTGCAGCGTAATGCGGAGGAGATTACCCGTCGTGCGGGCCGCGGGATCGTGGTGAGCCACGCCGCTGCGCGCGAGTACGATGCCGATCGATCCCAGGCCAGCGATTCCCTGCGGCTGACATCCGACCCTTACGAAGTGGTGAGCGATCCCGACGTCGAGGTGATTGTCGAACTGATCGGTGGCTATGATCCGGCAAAGGATCTGGTGCTGCGCGCCATCGAGCAGGGCAAGCATGTGGTGACCGCCAATAAAGCGCTAATCGCACTCCATGGCAACGAGATTTTCGCAGCCGCTCAGAAGCGTGGTGTGGTGGTTGCGTTTGAGGCGGCAGTCGCCGGCGGAATACCCATCATCAAAGCCCTACGCGAGGGATTGGCGGGTAACGAAATCGAGGGGCTGGCCGGTATCATCAACGGGACTGGCAACTTCATTTTGACCGCCATGCGTGGTGAGGGGCGCGAGTTTGGCGATGTGCTTGCCGAGGCGCAGCGATTGGGTTACGCCGAAGCTGATCCAACCTTCGACGTGGGGGGGGTCGACGCCGCCCATAAGCTCACTATCCTCGCCTCCATCGCTTACGGCATTCCGCTCCAATTCGAGAAGGTCTACACCGAAGGAATCACTCGGGTAACGCAGGGAGACGTAGCCTACGCCGAGGAGTTGGGTTATCGCATCAAACACTTGGGTATCGCGCGGCGCAATAACTCCGGCGTGGAGCTGAGGGTGCACCCGACCCTGATCCCCGAGCGCCGGCTCATCGCCAATGTGGACGGCGTGATGAATGCCGTGTTGGTGGAGGGCGATGCGGTAGGGCAGACCCTCTATTATGGAGCGGGCGCCGGCTCCGAGCCGACTGCTTCGGCTGTGGTCGCTGATTTGGTGGATGTGGTGCGTACCCTGACCACCGATCCTGAGAACCGCGTTCCGCACCTGGCGTTTCAGCCGGAAGCGCTGCAGGATCTGCACATCCTCTCCATGGAGGAGGTGGCCTGCGCCTACTATCTGCGACTGCAGGCCGTCGACCAACCCGGTGTGCTGGCGGAGGTTACGCGCATCTTGGCGGATCGAGAGATCAGCATTGAGGCGATCCTGCAGAAGGAACCCGAAGAGGGGGCAACCACGGTGCCGGTTATTCTGCTTACCCATCAAGTCAAAGAGCGCGCCATCAATGAAGCGATGCGGCAGATCGAGGCACTGGACAACATTACGGCTCCGGTGCAGCGTATTCGCGTCGAATACTTCTAGTGTGATTAAGAAAGTTTAAGGAATCCGTAATGGCTAACCGCCACCAATACCTCGGTCTTATCGATAAATACCGTGAGCGTCTGCCGGTGCACGACGACACGCGTACTATCAGTCTCGGCGAAGGAAATACGCCACTGATCCGGCTTAACAATATCCCACGCGATCTAGGGAAGGCGGTGGATATTTACGTCAAGTACGAGGGGCTCAATCCCACCGGCTCGTTCAAGGATCGCGGCATGACCATGGCGGTAACGCGGGCGGTGGAGGAGGGGAGTCGCGCCATCATCTGTGCTTCCACAGGAAACACTTCGGCTGCCGCCGCCGCCTATGCTGCGAGAGCGGGAATCACCGCTTTCGTTCTCATCCCGGAAGGAAAAATCGCACTCGGCAAGCTGGCGCAGGCCATGATGCACGGCGCGCTGGTGATGCAGATCGAGGGTAATTTCGATGACGGTATGCGGTTGGTGAAAGAGGTGGCGGACGAAGCACCGGTCACCATCGTCAATTCCATCAACCCCTACCGTTTGCAGGGGCAGAAAACCGCTGCTTTCGAAATCATCGAACAGCTGGGTCGGGCACCCGACTTTCACTGCCTTCCCGTTGGGAACGCCGGAAACATCAGCGCTTATTGGATGGGGTACAGCGAGTACTTTGCCGACGGACTGGTCAACCAACGCCCTGTTATGTGTGGCTATCAAGCCTCAGGTGCGGCACCCTTTTTGCGCGGTCATCCCGTGGATAATCCCGAGACGGTGGCCACTGCCATCCGCATCGGCAATCCCCAGAGTTGGGACAAAGCCGTCAATGCGCAGCAGGAATCGGGCGGGTGGTTCGATGAGTTCAGCGACGAGGATATTCTTGCGGCGCAGAAACTGCTTGCGCAGCGAGAGGGCGTGTTCTGCGAACCTGCCTCCGCTATCTCTCTGGCGGGGGCCATGCGCGATATCGCCACGGGCAAGATTCCCGAGGGGAGCCAAGTGGTCTGTACGCTGACCGGGCACGGATTGAAAGATCCCGATACTGCGATTCGTCAGAGCGGCGATAAGGTGATGAAGGTAAAAGCCGAGTTGGGTGATGTCACAGAGGCCATCCTTACCCATCTCGCATAATTCGGAAAGAGGACCCTCTCGCGAGAATCCCCATCTGCGGGGAGACGCACTCCTGCCATGCGAGTAACGCTCGTAGCGCCGTGGTTGGCGCGTTTCGACACCGCGTGGTCTCGCCGTGCTGATCTGTGGCCGGAGACGCCGGCTCTAGATCGTTGGTTGCGGTTTGCCCGCCGTGAAAGCAGTCAGGCACGCGGCCGGTTGTCAACGATACCGCTGCATTTTTTCGGTGTGACGATTGAGCAAGGGGCGGATATTCCTTTTGGCGCGCTTTCCTACCTGGGCGATGGCGGTGATCCCGGTTCCGCGGCTTGGATTCGGGTCGATCCCGTACATATGCGCGCTGATATGGCCAAACTCCTGATATTCGCCGCTCCGGATGTCGAGTTATCGCCCGAACACGCCGATACACTGGGACTTATCGTTCAACAGGCTTTGGCCGACTGGGGCGAACTTGATCGACGCCACGCTCATCGTTGGTACATGAAGCTTGATGAGACGCCACGAGTGACTACGACGCCGCTCCCTTCCACTGTCGGATCGGATGTCGAGCAGTCAATGCCGCAGGGCGAAGGGGGAGCGCAATGGCGGTCGCGAATCAACGAGATTCAGATGCAGCTATTTGCCAGTGAAATCAACGCTGAGCGCGAGCACTCCGGATTCGCGACCATCAATGGCGTCTGGTTGTGGGGTTTGGGCAAACTGCCTGATGTACCGCCTTCCACGTATTCCACGGTGATCAGCGATTCGCCCCTGGTGCGGGGGTTGGCCATTCAAAGCGCCTCTGGAGAGGTGATGGCTTTGGCAGCCGTGCCGGATGAATTGTCTGGGTTGAGTGACGCCGAACACCTGGTGTGGCTCGATACCCCCAATTCGCGATTGGTGGGAGATCCCGCAGCGTGGAGCGAGTGGCTGCGAGATCTTGAAAACCGCTGGGCGAATCGGCTGATCGAGGGTTTGGTCCGCGGTGAAATTGAACGCATTACCCTCCATGGGGGTGACGGAAGGGCGTTCGTTCTCACCCGAGGAGCGACCCGGCGTTTCTGGCGTCCGACGAAATCCCTCCCACAACGGATCCGTAGCAGTTTGAGCGACGGCCTATGAGCTACGCCTCCTCGACCAAGGTGATCAGGCGACGTCCGGTACCGGAGATCGGCATCGATTTCCCGACGAACCCGCATCCCGTTTTGCAGCGAGTTCTGGCCGCTCGCGGCGTGCGTGAGCAGCGGGAGCTCGATTACTCGTTGAGTTCGCTGCCACCGACCCACGAGATGAAAGGGATCGATACGGCCGTTGAATTACTAGCCGAAGCGATCGCTACCGGCAAACGGATTGTGGTGGTAGCGGACTACGACGCCGATGGTGCCACGAGCTGTGCCGTTGCCGTACGGGGTTTACAAGATCTAGGGGCGGAACGGGTCGAGTTTGTAGTGCCCGATCGTTTCCGTTACGGCTACGGTTTGAGCCCAGAAATCGTCGCGGTTGCGGCCGAGCGCGAGCCGGATCTGCTCGTTACCGTCGACAACGGTATTTCGAGTATCGGGGGTATTGCCGCCGCCAACGAACGGGGAATTCCCGTTTTAGTGACCGACCACCACTTGCCCGGTGAGGAGCTGCCGGCAGCGGCGGCAATCGTCAATCCCAATCAACCGGGTTGTCCGTTTCCCAGTAAGAATCTCGCCGGTGTGGGAGTGATGTTTTACCTGCTTCTGGCGTTACGAACAGCGTTGCGCGAGCGAGGTTGGTTTGCTGCTCCGGCGCGATCAGAACCCAACTTCGCTCAACTACTGGATCTGGTCGCACTGGGGACGGTAGCCGACGTAGTGCCACTGGACCGGATCAATCGTGTGTTGGTGGAGCAGGGTTTGAGAAGAATACGTGCCGGGCAGATGTCTCCGGGGATCAAGGCGTTGCTGAGCATAGCGGGTCGCGAGGCGACGCGTCTGGTGGCGACGGATCTCGGCTACGCCGTCGCCCCGCGATTGAACGCGGCCGGGAGACTGACCGAGATGAGTTTGGGAATCCAGTGTCTGCTCACAGATTCCTACTCGGCTGCACAGGAGATGGCGGCACAACTGGATACCCTGAATCGTGCGCGGCGCGATATCGAGCAGGAGATGCAACAACAGGCGTGGGATGCACTCCATCTGGAGCAGAAACAGGAATTGCCGTACGGCGTGACGCTTTACGACCCGAGTTGGCATCAGGGAGTGGTAGGAATACTCGCCTCGAGGGTCAAGGATCGCGTACACCGTCCGGTAATCGCTTTTGCCCCAGGGGAGAATGGTGAGTTGAAGGGGTCGGCACGCTCCGTGGTGGGTCTCCATATTCGCGATGCCCTGGATGCTATCGCTACTCAGAATCCAGGATTACTGGTGAAGTTCGGTGGCCATGCGATGGCGGCGGGCCTGACACTGATGCCCGAGACCATGGATCGATTCAGTGCTGCATTTGATACCGAAGTTCGACGTCATCTCTGTGCCGAAGATCTGCAAGGCGTCGTGATGAGCGATGGCGAATTGGGGCCAGCCGACCTCACCCTGGATTTGGCGGAGGTGTTGCGTGGAGCGGCGCCCTGGGGGCAAGCGTTCCCGGAGCCTGTCTTTGATGGTCTGTTCCAGATTCTTGATCGCCGGGTGGTGGGCGAAAAGCATTTGAAGCTGGTGGTGCGTCCCCGTGAGGGGGATCGCACTGTGGATGCTATCTGGTTCAATGCTAAGGCACCGGAAAACGTACGTGCCGGGGGTAATGCCACGTTGGCCTATCGACTCGATGTGAACGAGTATCGGGGGCGGAGGTCGGTGCAGTTGGTGGTGGTGCATCTTGCGGTGGTCGATGGTTGATTTGGATTTGTTTGGGTCCGCCACACAAACCTAAACCAAAGAACTAAACACCAACCTTGGAAATAGCGTTCACACCAAACGCCTATTTCGGTACACTGGCGCGCTCGTCAAATTAGTCCAGTAAGTTGAGAAACGATGGTCGAACTCAACCCCATATACCAACAGATCAAAGAGCTGCAAGGGCGCACCGAAGCCCTGAGGGGGTATCTTTGACTTCGATATCAAACAGGAGCGTCTGACGGAAGTCGAGCGCGAGCTCGAAGATCCGAATGTCTGGAACGATCCGAGCCGTGCCCAGGAGTTGGGGAAAGAGCGAGCACGCCTGGAGCAGGTAGTGAAGGGGTTGGAGCAGCTTACCGGCGGACTCGCCGACACCCATGAGCTATTGGAACTGGCCGACGAAGAGGGAGATGAGGAGAGCATCGAAGCGGTCATCGGCGACGTGGGAGAGTACGAACGCCTGGTGGAGCGCCTGGAGTTCCAACGCATGTTTTCGGGCGAAATGGACGCTAGCAACGCCTTTGTTGATATTCAATCCGGTTCGGGGGGGACTGAAGCACAGGATTGGGTCGAAATGCTGCTACGGATGTATCTGCGCTGGGGCGAGCGTCGTGGATTCAAAACAGAACTGATCGAGGTTTCCGCTGGCGATGTGGCCGGTATCAAGAGCGCCACCATCCGTTTCGAAGGCGACTACGCCTTCGGTTGGTTACGCACCGAATTAGGCGTGCATCGGTTGGTGCGCAAATCTCCCTTCGATTCGGGCAATCGCCGCCACACATCGTTTGCCGCGGTGTTCGTTTCACCCGAAGTGGATGACGACATCGAGATCGATATTAACCCTGCAGACCTGCGCGTTGACGTTTATCGTGCCAGTGGTGCGGGTGGTCAGCACGTCAACCGTACCGAGTCGGCAGTACGTATCACCCATGAACCCTCGGGGATCGTCGTGCAGTGCCAAAGCGAGCGATCTCAGCATCAGAATAAAGACCGCTGTATGAAACAGCTGCGCGCCAAGCTTTACGAGATGGAAATCCAAAAGCGAAATGCCGAACAGCAAATTGTCGAAGACAGCAAGGCCGATATCGGTTGGGGGAGCCAGATACGCTCCTACGTGCTGGATCAATCGCGCATTAAAGATCTGCGTACCGGTGTGGAAGTGGGTAACACGCAGGCCGTTTTAGATGGTGATTTGGATCAGTTTATCGAAGCCAGTTTGAAGAGTGGATTGTGAGTTTGTGCCGCGTAACGATGCAAAGGCCTAGGATCGGAATGCATCTGCGAAAAAGGGTTTTCACCGAATACGTTTCACCGGGAGATCTTCGCACCGTTGCCATTTAGCGCGGGTACAAAAAGAGATAGAGACATGCAAAACGATGATGAAAATACGCTAATCGCACAACGGCGTGAAAAGCTCAAGGCGCTACGCGAGCAAGGCGTCGCATTTCCCAACGACTTTCGTCGCAACGTCATGGCGGGTGAGTTGCACGCCGAACACGGCGATAAAAGCACCGACGCCTTAGACGCGGAGCCACTGCGAGTACAAGTGGCGGGTCGTATGATGGGTAAGCGTGTTATGGGTAAGGCGAGCTTTGCCCATGTCGCGGATATGTCGGGGCGGATTCAGCTGTTTGTACAGCGTGACGCTCTGGCGGAAGGCGTCTATAAGCAGTTTAAGGGTTGGGATATCGGTGACATTGTTGGCGCCGAAGGTACCTTGTTCAAGACTAAGACCGGTGAGCTATCGGTGAAAGTGGAAGAGCTGCGATTGCTGACCAAGTCGCTGCGCCCCTTGCCGGAGAAATTCCACGGTCTCACCGATACGGAAACGCGATATCGCCAGCGCTACCTCGATCTGATCATGAACGAGGACGCGCGCGCAACCTTTCGCGTTCGTTCCGCCATCATCGCCTACATCCGTAGCTTCCTGGAGACGCGCAACTTTCTGGAAGTTGAAACACCCATGATGCAGGTGATACCCGGCGGAGCAGCCGCGCGACCCTTTGTTACCCACCACAACGCCCTGGATATGGGATTGTATTTGCGTATCGCTCCCGAGCTCTATCTCAAGCGTCTGGTGGTGGGCGGCTTCGAGCGCGTCTACGAGATCAACCGCAACTTCAGAAATGAGGGGCTCTCGACGCAACACAATCCCGAGTTCACTATGTTGGAGTTCTATGAGGCCTATGCGGACTACCGCGATCTCATGAATCTTACCGAAGAGTTGTTGCGAGGCGTTGCGACCGACATCGTAGGTAATACTCAAATCGAGTATCAGGGGGAAACGTTCGATTTCGGTAAGCCTTTTGCGCGCATGACGGTGCGAGATTCGATACTCCACTTCAATGCCGATATTTCCGAATCGGAGATCGATGATTTGGAACCAGCTCGTGCGGTGGCCGAGCGCCTCGAAATCCCGTTCAAGGAGAGTTGGGGGCTAGGAAAAATTCAGATTGAGATCTTCGAGAAAACGGTCGAGCACCGGTTAAAGGATCCCACGTTTATTACCGCTTATCCCACCGAGGTTTCGCCACTCGCGCGACGCAACGACGATGATCCGTTCGTTACCGATCGCTTCGAGTTCTTCGTCGGTGGCAGAGAGATCGCCAACGGTTTTTCCGAGCTTAACGACGCGGAAGATCAGGCAGAGCGATTTCGCAAGCAGGTGGAAGAGAAGGAGGCTGGTGGCGAGGAGGCGATGCACTTCGACGCCGATTACGTCACCGCCCTGGAGCACGGTATGCCGCCTACGGCGGGAGAGGGTATCGGGATCGATCGGCTGGTCATGCTATTCACCGATTCACCCTCGATTCGTGACGTGTTGCTGTTTCCTCACATGAAGCCGGAGAGTGGTGGTTGAACGATCGTGCGTAGAGTTTCTAAAGGAAAACGCCCGCATCTGCGGGCGTTTTCCTTTGCTGCTTATCCGGTCAGTAGGTCGCGTACTGCGTCCACCTCTTCCGGTGGCATGCCGATATCGATTTCCTCCACATCGCAAGCGATACCGAGTTTGGCGAACGCTGGGACGGAATCCCAGTCGATACCACCTAGAGGGTGGTCGGTTCCAAGTAGCGCTTGCAGTTTGGCCACTTGAACCACGTCCGTGTAATCGGGTTTATCGCCACTATCGCGGCCGAGATCTCGAACTCCGGAAGGGACCTGAACCATGCTTTCCGGGAAACTCCAAGCTTTGAGGATCTCTTCGCCGATCGTTCCGCTGGCTTGTTCCAGGAGGGCGTCGAGCCGTGCCTCGTCGGTGATCAGCGTGGGATCTTCCTCGGCTCTCGACAGTATCGGAAGTGCGCCAATTTCATGTACCAGGCCGGCCAGCATCGCCTCATCCGAGCGCAGACGCGTGTACTGTTTGGCGAGTACGGAACTGATCGCAGCCACTTCGGTGCTGTGTTCCCAGATCGCACGGAAACGGCGATCCAGTTCATCGGAAGTGGGTTGAAAGATCTGCTGCATAGCAAGACTGGTCACTACGTTTCGTACCACACCCAGGCCGAGCCGCGTGATGGCCATCTTCAGGTCGTCGATGGGTTTGACGCCCCTGTAGAGAGGACTATTGGAAATTTGGAATAATCGCGCTGCTAACGCAGGATCCGTGGCGACGATATCGGCGATCTGACCGGCCGATGCATTCGGGTCTTCCACCTTGTCTCGTACCCGCAATGCCACCTCGGGGAGCGTTGGAAGCACTAGCCGGTTGTTGTGTAGATCATCGAGCAGTTGGGCGAGGAACTGGTCGTTGGTGGGCGCGTCGGTCATGGCCTGGAATATCCTGAAACACTGTATTTGTTTAAACGGCAGCGTGCGGTAGAGCTTGAGCGTACGAGCCCGCTATCTATTGGCTGCCGGGTCTGATCTGTTCGAGTGAATAGGGTGGGTCCGAGAATTCAAGCATTGGACCGTCTACGCCGCCTAAGCGTAAGGTTTCATTGTCCCGGGCAGAGGTTTGCACCATTGCCAGTACCTCGCATCCACCTCCGGGCGAGGGGCATGCCGTAACAATTCGTCCCGCGGCTTGCCCTGCCGTCGCCTGGGTACCGGTGAGTTCGGTGCCGGGTTCAGGCGGTGTGTCGCAGTCTAGTTTGGCCGCATACGTGCGGCGTTTGATTTTACCCAGGAACTGCGTTCGAGCGACGACCTCTTGTCCCGTATAGCAGCCTTTGTTGAAGCTGACTCCATCGATGACCTCCAAATTGAGCATTTGCGGTGTAAAGAGCTCTCGCGTGAGGGGATACACCTCCGGCGTTACGCTGCGGATATCGAGTAGTGTCCACACGCCACGACCCACGGGGTGGGTGTTGTCGGCCAGCGACCGCCACAACTCTATCGCTGTATCGACGGGGGCGTGGATCTCATAGCGTTGTTCTTCACCAGGGAGCCGGGTCACCCTCACGGGCCCCTTTTCCACGTAGCGGTTCTCTTTGTCCGGCAGTGAATAGTGCACTTCCAGAAGCGTTTTTGCCTGCGCACCGGCAACCCCGAGACGCACCGCTTCACTGCTGTGATCCTCGATAGTGGCCTGGGAGCGGAGTAGGAACATGGTGAGACGCTTGATCGTCGCCTCGACTAACTCCTGAGGTAATTCGAGATGAAAGCTATCTCCTGAACGCCACATGCGAAACAGCGCCAGGATTCGACCTTTGTGGTCACAATAGGCGCTCAAATGACTATTGTTCTCGAGGAGTTGCTCCACGTCGTTGGTGAGCTGACCTTGCAGAAACTCAGCGGCGTCTTCACCTGCGATGTGCAGCAATCCGCGGTGGGAGAGATCGCAGATGATGGTCTCTTGTTCGACAGCGGCCAACTCTGTTGCCGGATCACCGAAGTGGGTGACGCCGTTAGCTTCAATCGTGGCGGTGCGATCGGTAAGAAAGGCGTGCCATTTGGGATGCATGAATACTATTCCGAGTAATTTGCCCAGAGCTATAACTGAATCGGGTGTTTAAAGAATGTGAAAAATAGCGGTGTATCTGGTTGATGGGTAGTCGCCAAACCAATCACTCAACCAACAGGGATACACCGCTATGAAGAAAGAGAATAACGTTGTTGCGTTTTCAGGTCGACAGGAACTCACTGATGGCCTGACTGAATTACTGAGAACAGGGGCAGTTCAGCTGATTCAGCAAGCAGTAGAAGCGGAGTTGGCCGGATTTATGGAACAGTTTTCAGCTCGCTTACTGGAAG
>Ga0209679_1000336_pt1 | contig 18557 bp, 14 predicted proteins | sample WorMetHEROISLAND_4_FD_187408 | JGI IMG/M metagenome (GOLD analysis project Ga0209679, IMG submission 187408) | Marine gutless worms symbiont microbial communities from Max Planck institute for Marine Microbiology, Germany - Olavius sp. 2 HERON... ...
CGAGACGAGACCGAGACCGAGACCTTCCCACACTTTGCCGAGACCGAGACGAGACCGAGACGTTTGAAAAATACGTCTCGAGACCGTCTCGAGACCGAGACGTCGAGACCGAGACTACAACTCTGGTTTTTGCTATGTTGTATTCTTCTGTGCTTTTGTTTGCTATGTGGAATGTGAGTCATGTGAAATATTTTCATATATATTTAGACCCAAATGATGAAAAATACTATTAATAAAGTTAATAAAGTTGTTTGTATTTGAAACAGGCTCAGAAGCGACTGGAACTGTTTCTGGCAAGAGAGCAAAGGCGGCCTGTTGAGGATATGAGTATTCAAGATGCAAAGGTTTGTGTGAATTACTGCACTACAGTACATTCAGTTTTTTTTGTTTAACCGGTCCACTTGTCTGGAGTTAATCTTGTTAGGCTGGCTCCCTACTGGAGAATCTTTGGTATTGCTGCAGGTCAATTGCCCTCCTTGTTGCCAAGCACTGAAGCCGTAAGCAGTGAATGATTGAATTGAATTGAATGAATTACTACTCAGTTTTATTTGAGCTGCAGCTAGCTAGTTAACACATTTTGTAGCCTATATTGCATATTTATTGCAGTTTCTGTCAACGTTTTAATTTTTATTATGTATATTTATTATATAAATAAATATACATATACAAAATTAAATATATTTATATTTTGGATTGAGTGTATTTTGGTGTTTAGTTGTATGTTAATTATGTACAAATAATAACAATGATATATTGATATAAGTATTTCTAAGGCGCACAACGTCAGCAAAGCTGTGTCTGAGGCATTGTAATCACCTGAGTTCACATCCGGCTGTAAAACTTCTTGATAAATTTTATCTCTGTAGTTGAGGGAAATTGAATGAATTGTTCTGATAAGAGATATCAAGCTGTTGATGTGGTTTTAGCCGCTGCCGCAGTTTGATCGAATTCCTGGAGTTCGTTTGTCAGGAAAAGCATTTGCTGACTGCCTGATGGTTGTGGAATTTGTCCATAATTTTGCTTCTATTCTTGGATTCGGTAATTCTTCCTTTACTTTTAGGTTCAATAGAAGATGCATTCGATTTGTGGTGTAAGAAATATATAACAAGTAGAGCTGTCGAATTAACGCGTTAATTAACGCGTTAACGCGTTAAAGAATTAATCGCGATTAAAAAAATTAACGCCGTTAAAAAAATTAACGCACGTACGTAAATTCTATGAAGCAGAAGTTCCAACATGCAATTGAACTGCGGTTATTTGACGATCGAATAGCATTCACTTAATTATTAACAACAAATGTCGGTTAATTTGTCAGTTGTGCGTCATTGTTTGATGGCAAGTTAGACAGTGGTCGCATCTTGTAGATGAGTCGTGAACAAGACGTGCAGTCGTTCGCTGATGGCAACCTAGCTACAACATAAACTAGACCTGTCGAATTGACGCGTTAATTAACGCGTTAACACGCGATTAAGATAATTAATCGCGCGATTAACGCGATTAAAAAAATTAATCGTTCGACAGCTCTAATAACAAGGTCCAAAGTCATTTGGCACTAGGCGGCACTGCTGCAAACATGTTATTGGGGAAGAATAAGTCTTACGGGGTCGTCGATGGATAGGACCTTGGATAGGCCATTACTGAGTTCCTGTAGGCTGTCTATAGTAACCATTCCACTATCTGTAACGCTTTGGCTGCAATTTGCGGTGCACATTTCTGCAGTTTGCTGTGCAAATTTTGACTGGGGGTTCCAACCCCCAAATCTCCCCTTTCTGTGGAGGGACTGGAGCCCCACCTAATACAGTGTTACTTGAGACCACGTCAGTGGCCCTGCCAAATGGCATCTCATTCTGTCCAACGGCTTTATCAGGGTGCACAAGTGTGACAGTCAGACAGGCAGGCAGACCACTTGCTCATACGTCCGTTGCAGTAAATCACTGATGCTGTCTGTGATGCCACCTAATAAGAGTTGAATGACACTCGGAAATTAGAAGTTAAATGCGAGTTAATTGTTTCAAAATGTACGGATAATGAATGCATAACGTTCGTGTCAGTGCTGTCTGGTTTCTATGCAAAGTGTCATTTTTGATGTTGAGTTTCAGATAGTGATCGGAAATTACATTGATTTAGCAAGCAGCGTTGTTGCAGCAGCAGCAGCAGCCGAATGTGATGATGCAGCGTTTGTGTTAACTGTTGTTGTAGATGCTGAGTCCATTCCATCAGTAAACATGCTGCAGGGCGGGCTGCTGAATGATGAAGGTTATTTACGAGAATTTTTCCTCTTTGTGAAACGCCTGCTGAAATGTGCCTCCACTGATCCAGGCTTTGTGAATGCTAAAGAGGTTCATCTTACCGACGATCTGAGATTGGTGTTGTCTAATGTTTAACTACTTTACTATTGTTTATTGGTTTTTCTTACTTTAATTCAGTATTTTATGCGAACTGAATCAATATTCTGTGATATATTTTTGTGTACAAAATATATTTTTTTCTGGTAATTTGTATTCACAGTTATATTGCTAAGTGAGAGTTTGCCAGTTGATGTGCTAAGAAGAACAAAAATTTAATATATAATTGTAGTTATTGCACAGTCTTTTTACTTTCAGAATATTAAGTGTGTATGTATATAGTGTGTACATAAGTGAGTATATTAACCTTATTTTGCTATAGGCCACAGTGAACCAGAGGGAGCAGAAAGAGTACTACAAATATGCATTACAAAATTTATGTGAATTTTATTGGTGCAGGGAGTTCTTATGTCTGGGCAGAAAGTAGTAGATATGGATGTGCCGGAGAATGGAATATCCGAAGTTTTGCGATTATTTATCAAGTCACGAAGTGGTCATGAGGAGGAGGTCAGCGTGAGTGAAAGATTGTTTGTTTATTTGTTTGTTTGTTTGTTGAATTCTTGTTGCTTGATTACATGCAGAGGTGTAGAACTGTAGACTTAAACCGTGTTTAACTTATGATGTTGATAACACTTTTATATTATGAGTAGAGCTGTCGAACGATTAATTATTTTAATCGCGTTAATTGCGCGACTAATTATTTTAATCGCGCGTTAACGCGGTAACGCATTAATTAACGCGTCAATTCGACAGGTCCAGTTTACGTTGTAGGTTGCCCGCCAGTGAACGACTGCACGTCTTGCTGTTCACGACTCGTCTACAACATGCGACCACTGTCGAACTTGCCATCAAACAATGATGCACAACTGACAAATTAAGCGACATTTGTTGTTAATAATTAACTGAATATTATCCGATCATCAAATAACCGCATTTCAATTGCATATTGGAACTCCTATTTCATAGAATTTATGTATGTGCGTTAATTTTTTTAACGATGTTAATTTTTTTAATCGCGGTTAATTCTTTAACGCGTTAACGCGTTAATTAACGCGTTAATTCGACAGCTCTAATTATGAGTGACTAGTATTATTTTAACACAAACCACTTACCAGTGCACGTGCACATTATTGTGAGCGATAACATTATACTAGAAACAGGGTGATCACGTGTCTGGAAAACCTGGAAAACCTGGAAATGTCAGGGAATTATACAGATGTCAGGGAAATGTCAGGAATTTCACTAAAAGTCGTAGAAATGTCAGGGAATTGTCAGGGAAAAAAATCTTGTCAGGGAAAATTGTGACTTTTGTAATTTTCCATTATAGTGTTGCCGTGGATGGCACTGGTTTTTATGATGTTATCGTTGTGAAGTCATTGTCATTGAATATGAACTTGACAGTTTGATCATTGACTAGTAGTACAGGCATGGTATGAGTACCATTTAAAATGGTCAGGAGTGCCACGGAACGGATCGTCAGGGAAATGTCAGGGAATTTCATAGTGTCTGGAGAGTGATCACCCTGTAGAAATCTTGAGTATGAAAATTCGGGGGAATTCAGAAAAATAGGAGTTATTCAAAAACTGTACATATATTTGATTATGTGGTTGTGTTATAGATGTCTCGATGGTTACTGTTGACGCCGTTTAATGCGTTGAATCCGACACAGAAAGCTGCAATATTGGCATTTATCTGCAATGAATTGCTCTGCAATAAGGATGTCAATGCGTACGTTGTCGCTCTGTGGCGAAACTTGTCTTAGCTTGCTGCCTTAGAAACAATGCAGTCTGCCTTTGAGGAGTTAATTAAATAAAATAAGGGAATAATATTAGTAATGTGACTTAGATATTTAGGTATTTTAGCAACAACTAAGCCATTTTTTAATTGCTTGTAATGTAAGATAAAGGCATTGCGTCTCTTCACAGTTGATTGGGAGTTAAAGTTACTTGGTTATGAATGTCTGTGATAATTACCTCAAAAAAATATTCAGATTTAATGATTATTTGCAGTTGTGAATGGAGAAGCCAGTGTATGTTTTGGTGTCAACATTCGGAAAAAATATTTTAAAGCAAAACATTAACGTGTTTTAAGCAGTGATGATTTGATGTGTATTTGTGATTGTGTCTTTTGAATGTGTTATGTGCAGAGAAATTGAGAAAAACATTGAATTGGTCAACAATTTACGCAGAGACAAATATATCATAGAAGGAAAACTAAAAAAGTATGTTGAGAGAATGTTTAGTCAGTGTTTACTAGTCTGACTGATTAGCCATTGGATTTAGCAGTTTACTGGCTATATTATTGACTGCGCAGGCAGCACATGCTAGGTGTGTTTATGCTGCTAGATGGCTGGTTTTTTCTAGATTCCTTAAGATGCAGTAAATATGGTGGAAAGTTGACACTGCATATGCAGTGATAACAAGTAGATGGCTGCTGTGAGTAGTAACCACAGTGAATGTGGATTATCATCAGTTTTGGTTAATATATTGGCACCGCCACTACAGTCGAAAAAGTTTTGCACATGAAGCTGACAGCAGTCCTCCTTGGCATGTCTCTCGCTACTTACGTGCCATCTCTGGATGAATAGTTGGTTGACTGCAGCTGCGAAGTAGTGTGGCATGGGGCTCAGACATGCTTTGTATCAGCTTCACATAATTGCATTATATTTTGTGACATGATGCGTGATTATGTGAACTTGAATTATTTCTGGAATCGGCTACGTGAAATAGATGTTTCACCTCATGTTTGTTGTTATTTGTTATGTTAATTAAGTGAATTTACATAAGTATGCAGTCGGCTTGTCTTTATTTTCCATAATTTGAGTTCGAATTAGCAGATTTTTCAATTGCTGTTAGCAGATTTGAGATATGAAAGTTACTGATGGCCACCTGGTCTCATCCAGCAGAATTAGTGAGCTGTAGAGAATCAACAGCTCGTTGGGTTTTATGGTCATTAAAAGATAAGCAAGTAAAATTTTTTTGGAATAAACTGTTGACAGTCTGATTAGAGGCATAGTTTGCAGTAGTTTTCTTGTGTTAATTATGATGTGTGTGATGGTACTGTTCTAAAATTTAACACTTTTTGGGGCATTTCGGCACTTATTGACTTTTCTGCTTTTGGTCCCGTGTAAAAATATGCTTATTATTATTAATAATAATGATGATAATAATTTCACTGCGAAACAATATAAAACACTTGGATAGTTTTATCATTAGTTGTACAAATGTAATTTTGTGACCAGGCTTCGAATGCTGCAAGCTCAGCAACAGCGAAAAATGGCGCAGAAATGTGCAACGCATACGCCCGTCACTTCAGCTCCTGCCAGTGCGGCACCAAGCGAAGACGGAACCACACCACAGAATCTCATGACCGCTGAGACGTCGTCGACACACGTTGTGCCTGATACTGACGCCGACAGCGACAGTGACATGCCAGCACGACAGCCTTCAGTAGCGACAGCTTCACATGATTCTGACACAGAAGTATGTAGTCTGTTGCATGTTAGTTGTATGACTAATTACGCACTGAATGCAGAGTTAACATATATATTAGGGATGCGCGCGTTTAAACGTTTAAATGATAACTACCGTTTAAACCTTTAGCAAATTAAACAATAGTTTAAACGAACATGGCGGCGATAACAAAACTGTATTCAATATTAGTTTTTCACATTCATCATGTCAGCAGATCAGAGGTTTTTTTACGTGAATGCGCTATACAAATTCACATTTGACATTTAACATTAGTAATAGTATTTTTACCCAAGACTGTTGAAGCGCAAGTTGCCTTATCCGAACTGTTGTAGTTGTCACTATAGCCTAATTCTGTGACATGCGGCGGTATAATCAGAAGTTAATGCGGGTAATGTCTCCGCCGTCTGGCAGTGACGGTTGAACTTGAGACGGGAAGCCGCCTTATTGCGTTTAAACATTTACTAAACGTTTACTAGTTTCGTTTAAACGTTTAGCAAATTAACCAGTAGGCGCATCCTTAATATATATATATATATGCATACACACTCACACATGCATGGTTTTTGTGTAACCTGCCCATTTTTCCAGAATTACTCCAGGATAGGTTACTCCAAGTTAGGCCGGTCCCTAGAAGTAATTTACAGGAACATAAGTTAACATGGGCAAATAAAAAAAGGTTGATTTGACAAATAAATTAGAACAAAATACTTCCTATGATTGGTAAGATTTCTGGTTGTTTGTGTTGTAGGAAGACAAGAAAGCATCTGCTGAAGACCTGGAAGCCAAAATCGAAAAATTAGTGAAGGTATTTACACAGCTCAGTTGTACTTAATGTGTTGCAGTTATATCAGACTTGTTCAGACCTACTTATAGAAGATGCAGTCAGATGCTCAGCTGCAACTTCAGTTAATGTATTAGTGCGGTATATTAAGTGTCAAGACTGTCAGCTCACAGGTGGTTTGGTCCTTCTGTACACAGTGTTCTTAGTGTGTGGAAAAGTGTTCGTTTGTAGGTAATCCTTAGAATGTTTATAGCATCATTGAGCACTTTGAGACTGCCTCCCGTCTCCCCTCCCCCCAAAATTGACCCATTTTAGTGTTTTGTCATTATTTCCGTATTCACCAGGAATATTAAGGCCAAATTTTTACAGCACTACTATCAACACTGATACATGTGTGTTGAGTTTGTATAGTTTGTAAAATTTTTTCCCGATCAAGATGTCAGTGGAAGGCTGCTAGAACAATGCATGTGCTATCGGATGACCAGCAATTAAACAACTGTTTGGATGCTTAACTGCAATCAGTGATGTGGTAACGAATGTCTGTCATATGAAATGTTCAAAATGTCGTCCAGCATTGTCCACAAAGGACTGCAGACTCTTGTGAATGTTCTGAACAGCCCTTGCCTCTGGCTAGGATCCTAGGAAGGTCGTTCCAGATCTTCTGCTGTGTGCTTGGAAGCTCCCCGATACAATACCACTTCAGTGATCCATAGATCATAATTTGGCATCCAGACAGCTTTTTATTTGTCAGTCACTTTGCAGCTTGTTCGTTTTTATGCGTCCACCCACCACTGTTAGTCTGGCGGAGGCATTGTGTTTTTGGGTTGTCCGTCCGTGAGTAATTCCATTTGTCTATGCAAGCGTGCGTGCGTCTAGACGTGCATTCTATTAGCACGATATCTTACAAACAAATGGACGGAATTTCACCAAACTTTGGTTGATGATGTAGTTGAGGCGACGGATGAACTGATTAGGTTTTGAAGGTCAAGGGGTCAAGGTCACAGCAAGGTCAGATATTTGAGTGAGTTATTGTGGCGAGTGGAGACATCTACACTGACGCTTCGGCGCCAAAGTATCATGTACGCCGTGTCCCAGATAATAAGCTGTCACTTTTATTTTTGTGTTAATATAAACCGATTATAATAATTCTTTCACTGTTACATTCATAGGTCAGCTGTGGCAAAAGGTGGAATAAATCTGACCACCTCGCCTCAAATCTGTTTCCGCACTACCTTGTGAAATTTTAATGTTCAGCTCTGTTTTTCGTAATAACTGCAGGCATTAGGATGATAGATGTTTCTATGTGATAGATTTATTTTTAGCTTACTGGCTGTTTCTGAGTGTTGCTGATGTCATTTGATGTCATTGCGATAAGTTTGTGGCAGAGCCTGCTAAACGTTTGGCGCAGCATTGAACAATGTATCATTGACGCATCCAGTGACATGCTGTGTGCATGACTCAAAGCATGTGTGCATGCTGAGGACAGACATTTTGGACATGTGCTGTAAATTAATCTGTAAAAACACACGAACAAGGAATTAACATCCATGATAGATATGTACTGTAAATAACGATTTTTCACCACTTTTGTATTGAATAACTGATGTAAATGTGTACAGTTAAACATTCATATTTCACAGGGTTGTGCAGCAACTTATATTAGGTGAGGTTTTTTAGGACACACTGTTGATGTAGTGAAGAGGTGCTGTAGCAAGCTTTGTTAATCTTCACTTAGTTGTGGTTTTTACAGATTTTTTTACAGTTGGAAGCCATAAGTACGCTAGCTATCTACTTTGCCTGCTACAAGTAGGTCAGTTAGGTCAGTATTGCAAATAGCAAATGTGCATTTAGCTTGAGAGTGATATTCTAACTACAACAATGCTTGTCATGGTTATGTTTCAGCAACAGAATCACATGCGAGAACGTGTGTTTTCATTGTCACACAAGCTCAGTGCCATGTCATTCGGTCAGGATCGATATCGACGAAGGTACTGGGTACTGCCAAAATGTGGTGGTATCTTTGTCGAGGGACTTGAATCCGGCGAACCCGAAAGTGCTGATCCAAATGCTCCTGAGACAGACAAAAAGGTGGAGGAATCTGTTGATAAGGACCACTGTTTTAAGCCTGTTATTCCGTCTAATACGGAAGAGAGTTCCGTCAAAGTGGAGCAGATTGAAAACAGTTGCACGCCAACAGACATCACTGCTGAGAGTAAAGTCAAAACAGAAGATCTCACTGTTCATCCCTCTGTAGGCAATGATGAACTTAGTCGAGAGCTGTCTGCCTGTGATAAAATGGACATAAAAAGTGACGATGACAAGGCTGAGAGCGCAGCAATAAAGCACGAGAATGAAAATGTGCAGTCAAACGGCTGCAGTACGTTGAAAGCTGAACTCGTTTCTTTGAACTGTCTGATTGGTAATGATGGGAAGGTGAATGGTGAAGTAAGCATGATGGACTGCAAAAATGGCTTTGTCGATCTTAAGAAGTGCATAAGGTCTGATGGTGGCTTTGTAAAGGTTGAAGCTTTGCCGGCGTCATCACCATCCACAACTGTTTCCGACACAAAACAGGGTAGTTTAGCCAATGACAGTTGTATGGACATAAAAGATCTGATGCCGTCTGCAGACACGGAGTTGATTTCAGCAGCGAACGACTCGATGCAGTCCAGCTTGTGCTGTAAACCTGACGATGATTGGCCACCGAGAACGCCAGGTAAAGACGACATTTCTCTTATTCAGCATCCGACTGTGCTTCAGCTGTCAGCGTCGAATGCCGAACTGTCGCAGTTTGCCGTTACGAATTCACAAAGTTACAGTATTGCTTCATCACAGCGTACGTCTCAGGTTGCTACACCATCGTCAGAGGTGGGTACAGGGCCTCAGTTAGACTTGTCAACTGCCAGCACTCCAGTGAGTTTCATGCATCGAAGTCAGATATCGACACCAAGCTGCTTGTCTACGAACTTCGTTGATGACTTACAGCTGTCTGTGGATGGAGAACTACAGCCAGACTATCTTGCAGTTCCTCAGAACGTTCTACCAATCTCACTTGGTAATTTGTTTGTTTTTTGCTTATCTGTCTGTCTGTAGGTTTGTTGACAAGTTGAACAAAGTCGTGAGAGTGAAAGAGGTACATCTAAATTACTGAAATACAAAGCTGATCTTCATGCAAAATATTGTTCTTTATATTGAGAGATATTTTATAACGTTAGTCGACATAGGCGGCACAGCCAGACCTCTTGGAGAGGTTACAGTGCTCCCCGGATACCCTAGGGGAAGGCAGGGGAGGGGAGACACTGTTGATAAAGGAAGGGAAGGGGAAGGGAGAGAGGTAGGGGAGGCAGAAGAGGAGGGAGGGGAGCAGCGTGCCAAGGGAGTTGATATTTGGTTTTGCCTCTGTTGTTAGTATATCATTTGTATATGGAGCAGTATTCTTCTTCTTCAGTAATTGTCTTCCTTTTCTCTCGGTCTTCTTCATTTTGAGTACGTAGATGCACACACGGTTTTTGCTACAGTTTATGCTGGTCACTGAATAATAATAATAATTATAATAATAAATTCTGTTTTTGCTTTTAGCCTTCAGGTACCTTTACAAGCCAGGGCATTCTAAAAAATGATGATAATAACAAGCTTTATTACAACTGTAGTCAAACTGCTACAATGCATGTTCACTATTAATAGTACAACAAAGAACCATCATCGGCACGCAGGCCTTTGCACAGCAAAACGTAACACGCAAGGATTAGCACGGGCATTAGGCTGAATATATATAGAAATGCGACATTTACCAACAGTACTGTAACTTTATTAGTGTAAACCGAAACAACAAACAAATGCGCCAAGTCAACTGCATATGCTAAAGAAAGAAAAAGATAGTTACTGGTAGCCACATTTTAAGAAGCATAAGAAGTGCTGTGTATAACTAATGATGTGATTATCTGTGTATTGTGTGTATTGTAAGACGGCTAACTTGTATTGTAGCCAAACAGCGTGGATGGTGGCGGATCACAAACGCAGATACTGTAAAAGAGTTGCTTGGTTGTCTTACGATGCGAGGTATTCGGGAGAGAAGTCTTCAAAAGAACCTCGAACGCTATCTGAACTATGCATGCCAGTTGTGCACCAAATCAAAGAAAAGTGGTATGAAATGCCAGAATTTGTCCACATGATTTGATCCATAAAGCACACTCTTAAGTTGCTGTCGTTTTTACTGGACATCAGCATAACTAACTATGCAGAGCCCTGTGTTAGTCATCGTCGGGGTGTTTGTCTATCTGTTACTCGCTGGCACTGAGTCAAAACAACGCAAGCCAGGTCATAAAATCTTCACCGTCAGAAAGACACAGTGCCATTGGAGTAGCCTGTGTTATGGACAAGGTACGTGAGGCTAGGCTGAGATGGTACTGACTTATGCACCAGGGAGAAGACGACGACTGTGCCATGCAAATCTTGGAAGCAGATGTCTGTCGACAACGGAGCCATGGTAGACAGCGAAAAAGATGGATCAACATCGTCAAGTACGATCTGAGAAGTTGACTCACGGCAGTGGAGAAGGAGAACCTGAGTGGCTGAGCCCTCGCCAGAGGGATTTACAGCCTGAAGGAAAGGGAGAGGAAGTCGCATACACGCTGTCAATTGGTGCCAAATCAACGACTTTGGATGACCTTAAATGACTATTACGCAATGTTTCAAAATGTGTGTTTTTTGGAGCCCACCACGAAAATTTGAATGAAGATAGACTCATACTGTCGGCAGCAGAAATGTAGCCAAATGACTCTAGTTTCTAGCGATATAAGGTTTACGTGAATATTCACGGGGGTTCCCTGGAGAGGCGGCGTCAGACGACAGTGTATAGCATTGATTTGAGTAAGATTTAATTAATTACCGTCATTAATCGTTCACCTTAGTGTCTGTAGATTAACGTAAGCTGCGTTATACAACTTTAGCGGACGTTTAGGTTCGGTTAAGCTTGTGGATAACAACCAGACTAGCTGGTCTACAATGAAATGCATGGATGACGCCCTGTTACTGAGCACTTAGCTGAGCTTGTTGCTCTGAGTATGTGTTGGTTGAGCAAGTCTTATAGTAAGTAACACTAGCAAGTCTTCTCAGAGCGCTTGCTATTGTGTGATGCTTTTGTACTCAAGTGTCATTTTATTATTGTCATTAATAGCTATGATTTGTTTCTCTTTGTTTACTGGACACTTGCAGCTCTACTGATTTGACTTAAGGCTTGTGTGTTGAGCTTAGTTAATACGACTGCAGTGCAGTGTGATTGGTGAGTGTGGTAGCATTGTTTGTACACTGACTATGGCATACTGTGCATTGTTCTAGTCTGACTGAAAATGGTGTATTTTGTATTAGTTCTAAAGCTGGAAGTTACAGAAGAGTCAAAGCGTATCGTGTCCAGTCCGACGTCAGCTCCACGTCCTGATGACAATGACTCATGGGATTTTGAGCTGCAGCGCACGACGGAGATGCACATTTTACAGGAAATAGAAAGTTTGGAGGAACGAATTTGTGGTGCCAGCCTACAGACAAAGGTATCCAGTGAAGTCACTCTGTCACATTTTGTCATTATTAGTATATGTTTAACTACTCGTTTTGTTTCTAGATAGCACTTTCTCGGCTTTTCTGTAAGTGGCCGTTACTTGTGATTGTGACAGGTTCTGCACGGTCCCCTAAATGTCTTCCCATGAATTTTTTAGTAGATTAGGGATTTTTTAATGATCTGGATGCCCTTTCTTGATACCCAACAAACAGTGTTACTGAAGTCACAAGAACATTTATGCATAGGCTGGTAGTACATGGTTTGGACAACGCCATGCCCACTACTGTCTTGCAGCTTTAGCCGCAATGTCACGTGATGCAGCTGTTGCGCCCAAATTAGCCCATGACTTCTGCTGCACAACAATGGTGTCAGAGAATGGACAAATAGTCCTTCATTGGATTGGGTACTCCATACGGGGACAGTTCACTAGTCCGAAGGGTCACAGGGTTAGGGTTTAGGGTTAGGGTTAGGGTTAGCGCATGCTATGATTGCCTGACTGAATCACCGCTTACATCTATGTGATAATGTTCACTTGATTGTTACACTCAACATATATGTCGGACCAGTGACCCTTCAGACTAGTGACCTGTAACCCTCTATACTACCATTTATAATAGTGTACATGTTATAGGTTATTTGCTTGCACATTGACTCTTAGCTACACTGTAATTACATATTGGCATATAATTTTGTAATTAGGTGTTGTGTGAGTTGTTGCACATATTTTGGTTCAGTTTACCAAAAGTGCATCTCAGTATTATTGTACATTTGTTGTTTCATGTAATATTTTGTACATCGTAATGGTGTGGATTAAAGGGTTGGAGAATGCAGGAGGCTGCGTCATCAGATAAGTCGATATCGTTGATCAGCAATGCAGAGCAGTTAATGCTGCCTCAGCACCAGCAGTACATTATCAATGTTTCTCGCTCTAGACTTCAGAGTTTGGAACGCAACATTGAACGACGCTATCTGAAGCCTCCACTTGGTCGAAGGTAAGATGTGAGAATCTTGCATTAAAGTGCTTCGTCGCCAACATTCACCGAAATGCACCAAATTGCTTATTAAATTTTAAAAATGTTATGTGAGTGATAATCCCAGACCCCATCCATTAGGGGCTCTGCCCCTAGGTTGCCAGGAAGGTGGAGCGTAAGGGGAGGGATAAGAATGAGAGGGGAAGAGGAGGAGTAGATGTGAAAGGGACAAAAGGAAGAGAAATGGAAAAGAAGGGAGGGGAAAGAGAATTTGGAGGGCAGAAGTGGAGGGATAGAATTTTGCCCCCGCGGTGAAATTCTGGACATGCCACGTGCTGTTTAATATGGTACTCGTATTTTTTAAAGTTATGTAGCCATCATATTGATTTTGTGTTTCTGTTGTACACTTTTTTAGGCTTTCACATATATGTGATGTGTTGTTTATATCTCATTTTAACTTAGTTTACACTTGTGGTGTGTGTTTGTTATAGTGGATTTGCTAACAAACCAGAATGTAATATTTACTGCTGCTACCGCTTTTAGTTTTTGTGTTACTGGCCTTCAACCAGTCTTACATTTTTGTAACTCAATATGCCCAGACAACAGTGTTAAAGCAATGACGGTTTTGTGTAGCGACATTTTTGCTGCATAAAGTCTGTTTTTGTCATAATGACATATTGCATTTTACAGATATTCTCTGATATGATTACATTTTGCAGCAACCAGATAAACCTAGCAAACTTGTCTGGAGGTTGTTCATCAAAAGACAGTCATAACCACAGTTCATCTGATGATGAGAGTGACACGGACGACGAGACAGCAACGCGTGACCTCAACTGCTGGAGAACTGCTGTTAATAATGCAACATCCGCAGCTCAGCTGAGCCTATACGTTGCTCAGCTTGTACGCTGCATTGCCTGGGAAAAGTCCATCATGAAAGTGGTAAGAGCTGCATTTGCAATGTGTGTTGGTCTGTTGTAGTCTTGGGAGGGATTTCCAAGTGCTTAGTGTCATTGTCTAGCAAGTCACAGACCCAGATTTAAATTATACAAGTACCAGAATTTTTGTTGATGTGTCTCACAACATGAGTTTAGTGCTGTGCATTTGTTTTGCTAATTTGTGGCATTGTTTTTTGTGCTTCACAGTACAGTTAATATTACTGTCATTGTCTGCTCAGTTCTTTACTGATGTTGTATGTTAGTAATCCATATGCATGTGTTAGTATGAATCAGCATTGATAAAGACGTGTATCATAATCAGTCTGTAAAACAACTGCTGAAATAACGTGACGTTTAAGATTTACTGAGAGACTGCGTGTGTCGAATGTGTGTGTAGTTGTGTCAGTTGTGTTGCCGTGACGACAACGAAGCGCAGCTGCTGCTGTGTGATATGTGCGATCGTGGTTACCACACATACTGCATCAAGGTCTGCCACCAATACCGATTGCATGCATTTCTCATTGTATTAATCTTTCATTCGGTGGCTCAGTGATTTTTGGTCCCAGAAGGCGGGTCCCAAAAAGCCACTCTGTGACCTTCTTGTTGTTGTTGTTATCAGTTCTCTAAAAAGCCCTAAAGCTTTCTTAATATGCAGTGCAGCGCAGTGAAACTTTGTGTACACATTCGTGCTCATATTCCCCACAGATCTACCGGCTCAGATTTTCAGCTGTAGTAATGCTGTCATTTCTGTGATCAAAGTTTGTTTCATGTTAGCGATTTAAAACTTGACATTGAACCTTCACTAGTAGAACTTACGGTTTATTTCCACACTAGCTATACAGCTAAAACTTTACAAATCAGAAATCAGAAGTTTTTTTGAAATATTACACGTATTACGGTTGATTGTATCGTGCAGAAGAATATGTAGAAATTATGTTGGTATAGTTTTTATGTTTATTGTTGTTATTTTGCAATGAATCAACCGGCGCTGTCCATCGCCGTGCATACAGCACTTAGCGTACGCATATAGTGCACTAAGCAAGCACGTAATGTGGGTCTGTAGTACCTTTCGTACTTGTTAACAGATTGAAATAACACTAGAGCAGAGATGTTATTGTATAGTTCGACATTCTTCGTTTTCAGTGTCTCATCTTTGATGCAAATGTTGTTTTGACAGCCTAAACTTGACAACATTCCGGATGGCGATTGGTACTGCTATGAGTGCATATCTAAGGTACAGCTAACCTGCAGTTTGTCCATCTGTCTGCATTTTAATCATCTTTTGCCAGCATAATTATTAATGGAAACTATAAAAGTATTGTATTTTGTCTGTTGATCATATTACCAAACATTACTGATATTTTCCATGCCTGGATGGTATATTGGTGACAGAAGTGGAACTGTATGTTTGTTTACTGTGTCTAGGCGTCAGGTGATCTCTGCTGTATTGCGTGTGGTCGACATGGTGGCCGATTTGTTGCGTGCGAGTTCTGCAGCCGACGAGTGCATTTAGACTGTCTTGAACCTCCAATCTCTCGGTCAGTTTACAGTTGTCTTGCTACTGTTGTATCACTTTATTATGGCTTATTACTATTATTATACTATTACATTATTATATGTTCTTCTACTTGTGAACTTTCTGTGACTATTTTTATTTTATCTTCGGGTTGTCTGTATAGATTTATATATGTCATGTTTTTATGTTAATCAGATTTAATTGACAAAACTGATTTGCACAGAAATTTTGGATGATCTATTTTTACTCGTTTTTTCTATAAATTCAGCAGTTAAGATAACTTGAAGTGAATGAAAATTTTTTTGTCACAGTTAATTATTGTTATGGTCATTGGTTTTCTTTAATGGGCAGCATTTAATTTGCAGTAAATAGTTCGTTTAGGTGCTTTTGTTTTTATTCACTTAGATGCGAGTTGCTGCTGGATTGTTTTGCTAGGTTATTTGCAACTTTTTATTTGGTGGTTTTTGTACTTTACTGCAGAATGCCAAAGAAGTGGACGTGCTATACTTGTGCTGATGAAAGGGTATGTGTAAGAATTCGTTGTAGTTGTCACGTTAATGTTAACATTATACAAGTGTCTCTTTACTATAGCGACTTCTTTAAACTGATGCTCTGCGTGTGCTGGTTAGTCGCTTTCATTTAATACAGGGCACTGTTTTTAAGCCTCCGCCGCCGGTAGGCGCCGGCGGAGGCTATATGTTTTCGGGTCGTCCGTCTGTGCGTGCGCGTCCGTCCGTGCGTCCGTCCGTGCGTCCGTGATTCACGTGTTAGTTTTATGTTTCCGCGATATCTCCAGTATCTGTTGACGGATTTTCGTCAAACTTTTGTCACTGGTGCATCTTGGGACACAGATGACCTGATTACGTTTTTGGGTCAAAAGGTCGAAGTTCAAGGTCACCCCATCGCGGCGGAGGCGCACAGCACTCGACGCTACCGTCCAGTGCAACTTTTTCTAGTTATTTACTATTTTAGCAGGTTATAAATTGTTTTGCAATTGGATTCTTGTTATTTAGGAGTTTAACTGTCTCTACTTAGATTTTAGGCATAATTTGAGGGTAGTTAATTCACATTCCTGGACATAGACATGTCACATTTACTGTATGTTTACTGTGTGTGTGAACAGGGAAAACGGAAGCGAAGTCGTCCGTCGACAGCAACAAACACGCCAGTAAAAGACGGCAGCAGTGACGGTAGCGGAGCAGTGAAGAACTCAGAAGAAACTAATAGTGAAGAAGAAACAAGCCGACCAGCTGTGGTAGATACGTGCGAACCGAAACCTGCAGAAGAGCGGAATATCACAGACAGCAGTAGTACGTCTGTTGCAACGCCACCAGCTGCAGTGAAGGAAAAGTCGACCAAGACATCGAAAGACAGATCAGACAGGAAACGAGAGAGGCGAAAGGAGAGAAAGAGTGAGAATGGGTCTCCCGTGATGCCTCCTTCAGAGCGTGCGTCGCCTGTGTGCAATGGCACAGCAGCAGATGACATGAATGTCTGCAAGTGTGTTGATTCTCATGTCTTGCTTTCTCTTGTCAGTAAAACTTTAGTTATCAGTGGGCCACAACGTTAACCTCAAGAGTTTATTATTTACACATTTGTTCTTGTCGTGCTTTGATGCTGTTGGTTGGGCTGTCTGTAGAAAGTTCTGTTTCACCAAATATCAGAAGTTTACTTTTGGGGACCGGCTTTTCCTGCAGTAACTCCCGAAAAGTGGCCAGTTAAGCAGAAACTGAAAGTAGTGTCAGTAGTGGTAGTGGTAGTAGTGGTAGTAGTAGTAGTAGTAGTAGTAGTAGTAGTAGTAGTAGTAGTAGTAGTAGTAGTAGTAGTAGTAGTAGTAGTAGTAGTAGTAGTAGTAGTAGTAGTAGTAGTAGTAGTAGTAGTAGTAGTAGTAGTAGTAGTAGTAGTAGTAGTAGTAGTAGTAGTAGCAGCAGCAGCAGCAGCAGCAGCAGCAGCAGCAGCAGCAGCAGCAGCAGCAGCAGCAGCAGCAGCAGCAGCAGCAGCAGCAGCAGCAGCAGCAGCAGCAGCAGCAGCAGCAGCAGCAGCAGCAGGATTCATTCCTCAAATTTGTCTGCTAAGATAACAGTGTTTTGACATTGTTGGTCGAGCAACAGCAAGCGCTGTATAACCGACTCCAACAGTTGCTGTAAGTCTTTCTGGTGACAGCCCAAACCTGGAGTAATTCTGGGAAAGTGGGCGGATAAAAAGCCAAAAGAGACATAACACAATCGTCTTATACCAGACACACAGAGGAATCTCATTCACATCCAGTAACAGCGTTCTACATCAAATGAGGTAAGTTATTTCACAGCGAATCTGAGGTCCGTTAACCCGCATCATCAGTTTCAAACCAGGAAACCTTGACAGTGGTCTACAATCTCTCTGTGCACGCTGACAATGAATCTGTCCACTGTCGCAGAACACAACGTTAATGGGTGATTCGGTGACGTAACGGTTAGGGTGTCAGACTTGCGATCTAGCAGTCGTGGGTTCGATTCCAAGCCAGGCCGCTATCAACCTACCTAGGTCTAGTCAGCCTTCTATCCCTCCGGGGTAGGTAAATCGAGTATGGGCCTGGTTGGCTGGGGTTATAGCGGGGTGCGTTCACAAGATATGTGTGATCCATATGGCAAGTGACGCTCCATAGCTCTGTCATGGGTTTCCCATTATGAGCTATACATGGATTTAACCTTTTTTTAACAGCGACCACAGCTTCCACGAAGTGAAATGAAACGTTTTCAATACTTGCTTGAAGCTGACCAGCACCAACATGTTAATTTCTGCTACTGGGCACAGGCATCAGTGACCAAAATCCTTCAACTACTGACAGCAGTAAAACCCAATACACACCGCCGCCGACGCAACTGTCGAGTTGAGTCGCGTCGAAGTTTTCACTCGTCGCGCGGTGTGTATTGAATTCGCAACTAGCTCACGACGATTGCCGACGGATTTGGTCGAAAATTTGGAAACTGAACATGTTGA
>Ga0209679_1000339_pt1 | contig 18496 bp, 19 predicted proteins | sample WorMetHEROISLAND_4_FD_187408 | JGI IMG/M metagenome (GOLD analysis project Ga0209679, IMG submission 187408) | Marine gutless worms symbiont microbial communities from Max Planck institute for Marine Microbiology, Germany - Olavius sp. 2 HERON... ...
ATCGCCATCCCGGAAGCGGACTTCCTCAAGATGCTCAATGCACGCCTCATGATCTGGGAACAGTGTTGAAATTCGGAACAAATTCATCATATTATCCTCCTTGATTGAAAGCTATCCTAGATTCTTCCAAATGCCGAGCCTATAACCACTAATCCCCGTTCTTTTTGCCGATGGCAGCACGTTCAATCTTGCATCTTATGGAGAAGTGCGCTTGGTAGGAACTGAAGGGAACGATAACCTTCAACCCGTTTATATGTCAGATTTTTTTGTTAATGGTGGAGAAATTCATGGCTTGGCTGGCAACGATGATATTTCCGTTAGTGAGATGGATGGATACCCTCCAACAAGAAGTTTTGCCGTGTATGGAGGTGAAGGTGACGATGTAATTAGCTTGGCTGTAGGTCCAGACATTGTAGACGGCGAACCAGGAAATGATATTCTTGATGGTGGATGGTCAACGTTAGAGTCAGAGGGTGATCATTATATATACTCTGAGGACCATGACCTTATAAATATGATAATGTATCCAAATGCGGACCATTATATTGTCATGCCGATCGGCAGTTCTGCTTCAGATCTAAAAGTAAAAGTCGATCAAGACTACTCAGACTATGCGTTGGATCTAGGGAATTGGTTATACAAAATATCGGTAGATGATTTCCAAAATTCGATAACCATCGAGCTCGGACAAAATGCGAATCATCGAGAAGATATGGAATCGATAGACCTCATTTTCCCGGATGGTTCGATTGTAGACCTGGCGGCGTATGGGCTAGAGCTGCATGGGGATGCTGGTAGCAATTATCTTAAAGCATTTAGTGCCAATGATACGCTGTACGGTAATGACGGTGATGATGAGATCTATGGAGGTCCAGGAGACGATATAATTTCTGGAGGCAGCGGAAATGATGAGATATTCACTGGCTTTAATGATGAGGGTGCTGAGTATGATCTTGCCTATGGGAATGACGGCGATGATGAGATCCAGGGATCACTAGAAGCAACGTTGTTTGGCGGCGCTGGCAATGACTTACTAAGAAAAGGTGCTGAACAATGGGGCGGTGATGGTGCAAATAGGCTACATGACGGGCAGGTTATGCATGGCGGCGGTGGAAATGATGAGATCAAAGCTATTGGTTACTACTTTGAACATTACACTATGTACGGCGATGCAGGGGACGACGTTATTGAAGGCCATGATGGTGATGACATAATCTATGGAAGCCTTGATATTGACACGATGTCGGGAGGAGCTGGAGCCGATACATTTGTTTATACTTCACTCGCTGAAGCTGGAGACAAAATTCTGGATTTTGATCCCACGAGTGGTGATAAAATCGACTTGACGGGTATTCTTGGCGGCTCTGAAGGATTCCAAAGAGACCAAGCTTTTACCGATGGTTATTTGCGAGTTACTCAGGCTGGAAACTATGCCAATGTCTATGTTGACGTTGATGGAGATGCCGGATCTGAAGCATCAGATGTCTTCCTTGTAGAATTGCTTGATAAGTTGGTCAGTGAGATCACCTTATCGGCATCTATTTTTCCAGAAAGCGTGGCAAGTGTAAACACAGCGCTTGTGGCGGCGGATGATGTGTTTAGTGGTGATCAGGATCTGGATATCAGTGGTAATTTGCTTATTGATAATGGCAATGGTGCCGATAGTGATGCGGATGGCGATAGCCTGAGCGTGACAGCCGAGACGATCACGACGGCAAATGGTTCTGTACAGATCTTGGCCGATGGGAGCTTCACGTATACGCCGAATGCTGGTTATGTTGGTGCGGACAGCTTCAGCTATACATTGCTAGACGGCAATGGCGGTAGCGATACGGGCTTGGTGAGCCTGACGCTGAATGCGGCAAGCAGCGGTGATATTGTTGGCACGGCTGGTAATGATAGCCTGACAGGGACGACCGGGGATGACGTGATCCGTGGTCTGAGTGGCAATGATGTTCTTGATGGTGATCTAGGAGACGATGTTCTCTATGGTGATGCCGGAGCAGATACACTCAAAGGACATGAAGGAAGCATCGCCATTAGCTTGCGCTTGGGATACGCGATGTTGATGACCTTCATCTCCTCCACATTGATCCGGCTCCACACGCAGTGGGCATGACGGCGCCCTTCCTTTTCGTGGAAGACGAGCACGCGCGGCTGGCCCGTGAGACCCAGCCTCTCCTTGATGCGTGAGAGGGCGTCCTCGAAGACCTTCACATGGCACCTCCTCATTGGCTGGCGGGTTAAGCGAGAGCGCATACATGAACTGGACGCACTTCGTGCCCTTGGAAAGCGCATAGGCTTCGTTGAGTGCCCCGAGCACGTCGCCAGCGACAAATCCCTTGATCTCGTGGGCGCTGACATGCTCGTTTTGCTCACCGTTCATGAGGTGTAGCGCCATCTGGCGTGCACCGCTGCGCTGTGAGCCCTTGAGGATCACCGCTCTTCTCCTTAGGGGTTCCTCCTGGATCTGGTCTTTGAGCCCCATCGCCTCGATGAGCATGGCGCGCATGTTCTGCACGGCCCTGGTGGCTTCAACCAGTTCCTTGTGCACATCCGGCGTCAAGGGGAGCGAGCCGGAGTTCGCGGCCTTTGCAAGCTGGTTGATGTTCTGTGAGATCCTGGACTTGCCGAGCAGCCCTAAGAGCTTGGCCAAGAGCTGGCGGTCCTTTATGGGCTGCGAGCCACGCCTGCGGGGCCGGGCAGATCCTCGAAAGATCACGCCCTTGGTATACTGCCCCCAGGGCTGATCTTCAGCGAAGCGGGCAAGCTGCTCGCGCTCCGCGACACTGAGGCACAGCGAGAACGGGGCAGGGTAGTTGGCCCGCGTCTTGGCCTTCTTGTCCGGGGTCTGGTCCTCTGGTTTGAGGTCGTCATCGCGCTCATCCATGGCGGCGCCCTCCTTGCAAAGAGAGGGGATCAGATGACTTAAGTCCCTGATTATCTTGTGCCGTTATGCCTTTTGCGGTAATGAGTAGATCAAGTTGGTTGCGTGCCCGCGCTTTGCTGAGGTTCGACCGGTCGGCTTGGTTGCCTTCCAGCCCAGCGCCGGCAAGCCGGCACCTACCGTTCAGGGCGAACCACCGCAGGTGCGGTTGACGACCCGAAGCTGGCAGCAACCTCAATCGACAACAAATTTATACGCGCTCGCCCTAGGTGGACAGGGAGTAAGGTTGACAAGTTGTGACAGCCTCTTAGAGAATGTGTGGTTTACTTGTACAATAAGAATATCCGAAGGAGTATCCAGTTTGGCCAATTCAGCCCAAGCCCGCAAGCGTGCCCGCCAAGCAGAGCAGCGCCGGCGGCGTAACGCATCTTTTCGCAGCGCGATGCGCACCGCCATGAAGAAGGTCCTCAGGCTCATCCAGGCGGGCGACAAGCAGGCCGCGGCGGATGCCTTCAAGGCAGCCATCCCGGTCATCGACAGTGCGGTCGGCAAGGGGCTCATCCACCGTAACAAGGCGGCCCGGCACAAGCGACGGTTCAACGCCGAGATCAAGGCCATGCCCTGACGGGAAAGCAAGATGGAAAAGCCGGCCTCCACGCCGGTTTTTCTTTGCGGGATTGCTTTTAACCGGACAGCTTCTTAGGCGATTGCCGGAAAATGATAGACCAGGATGCGTCGGATATTCGTTCATCTTCAAGGAGCGACAACAGGCGCATCGTTGTGCGATGTAACTGTTGTCGCGACCTAGAAGACGGACGCAAAGACAAGCAGGCTGGTCTGTCATTTGGCAGAAATCGCCTTAAATCCATGATTGCCGAAAGCCCCTTTCCCGCTGGTTATCCCCTGACCCGTATGCGTCGCATGCGCCGTGACGACTTCTCCCGCCGGCTAGTGCGGGAGACACGTCTGACGCCGGATGATCTGATCTACCCGGTATTCGTCCTGGAGGGGACCAACCGGCAGGAGCCCGTAGCCTCCATGCCGGGGGTGGAGCGGATGAGCATCGACCTGCTGGTGGAAGCGGCCCGCGAAGTCCGGACCCTGGGCATCCCGGCCCTGGCGTTGTTTCCCATCACCCCGGCGGCGGCCAAATCCGAGGATGCCCAGGAGGCCTACAATCCCGACGGACTGGCCCAGCGGGCCGTGCGGGCCCTGAAGGACGCCGTGCCGGACCTGGGAGTGATCACGGACGTTGCCCTGGACCCCTTTACCACCCACGGCCAAGACGGTCTCATCGACGAGACCGGCTATGTCCTGAATGATGAGACGGTGGCGGTGCTCATCCGCCAGGCCCTGTCCCACGCCGAGGCCGGGGCGGACGTGGTGGCGCCCTCAGATATGATGGACGGGCGTATCGGCGCCATCCGGGCGGCGCTGGAGGAAGCGGGCAGGATCCACACGCGCATCCTGGCCTATGCGGCCAAATATGCCTCCGGCTTCTACGGGCCTTTCCGCGCTGCCGTGGGCTCCGCCGCCAACCTGGGCGGCGGAAACAAATACAGCTACCAGATGGATCCGGCCAACGGCGATGAGGCCATGCGTGAGGTGGCCCTGGACCTGCGCGAGGGAGCCGACATGGTCATGATCAAGCCCGGTATGCCTTATCTGGATCTGGTCCGGCGCGTCAAGGACCGCTTCGGGGCCCCGACCTTGGTGTACCAGGTCAGCGGCGAGTACGCCATGCTCAAGGCCGCGAGCCGGAACGGCTGGTTGGAGGAACGGGCCGTCGTCCTCGAGGCCCTGATCTGTATCAAGCGCGCCGGGGCGGACGCCATCCTGACCTATTACGCCAGGGACGTCGCCCGTTGGCTCCGGGATTGATCGAAACCCGCTGATTAGTGGTTAAATTTAAAGTGGCATGGTTGTGCGACCTGATGATTCGAACCCCCACTGTTTCGCCGTCCATGGCACTGGATTCCGGCACTCCCTGCCGGAATGACGCGGTCGGGGTTGGCAGACTTCACCACTTAAAATTCAGCCACTACCACTCGCTGCAAACATGGCCGACAAATACGCCATCATCGGCAATCCCATCGCGCATAGCAAATCGCCGTTCATCCATGCCGAGTTCGCCCGCCAGACCCGGCACGCCATGACGTATGGCCGCATCCTGGGCGACCCGGACGACTTCGCTGGAGACGTGCATCGCTTCTTTGCCGCGGGCGGACAGGGTATGAATGTCACCCTTCCTTTCAAAGCGCAGGCCTGGGAGCTGGTCGACGAACGCAGCCCCAGGGCCGAGCGCGTCGGTGCGGTCAACACCCTGATCCCGCTTCCCGACGGTCGCCTTGGCGGGGATAATACCGATGGGATCGGCCTGGTGCGGGATCTGTCCGAGAACCACGGTTTCGACTTCGGCGGTAAGCGGATACTCCTGCTCGGGGCTGGGGGCGCCTCCCGCGGGGTCTTGCCCTCCCTCCTGGAAACGGGCCTGGATGCCTTGGTCATCGCCAACCGCACCGCTGCCAAGGCGTTGGATCTGGCCGCAATCACCGCGGCGGATCGAGTCAGCGGGTGCGGGCTAGAGGGACTGAGCGGACGACGTTTCGACCTGATCATCAACGCGACCTCCGCCGGTCTCGACGGGGGCGTGCCCGCGATTCCCCACGACTGTCTGGCCGTGGGTGGTTGGACCTATGACATGTTCTACGGTGATGCGCCTACCCCTTTTCTGCGTTGGGGCAGGGAACGCGGGGCTGCCTGCGCCCTGGATGGTCTGGGTATGCTGGTGGAGCAGGCCGCAGAGTCCTTTTTCTTGTGGCGAGGGGTGCGTCCCTCGACGCCTCCCGTCATCGCCCGGCTCTCCAGGGCAATGCCATTAAGCTAGGATCCTTGAGGGACCCACATCTTTACAAATGAGTCAAATTTGTGCACTCCCAAGGGGGCAGTTGTCAGTTATCAGGGGGCAGGTCGTATCGGTTGTCTGCCCCTGGAAACTGCCCCTTGCTTCCTGGGTAGTGGTTAAATTCTAAGTGGCATGGTTGTGCGAAGCAATGATTTGAGCCCCCACTGTTGTTGCCATCCCTGGCTCTGGATTCCGGCACTCCCTGCCGGAATGACGCGGGAGAGGCTGGCAGACTTCACCACTTAGAATTTATCCACTACCCTCTTACCAAATCGGTTGTCGGGCGAAGGCGCGTCCGGATTGGCGTTCATTTACGGCAAAAAGAATTTCCGGTGGAAGAACCAAACCGATGTTATCGGTACTTCGGCGCTGCTGTGTTAGTGCCCTGGAGGGGCGGACCGGTCAGGCCGCCCGTTTTCTGTCTACAACAGGCTGGCCTGTGCGATCGATCTCGGCGACCTCGGCGCCGTCACCAAGGTCCCGCCGTACCAGATCGGCCAACGAGATTGCATCCAGAAAGCTGAAGACCTCGTCGCTGAGCTGGTCCCACAGGGTGTGAGTAAGGTAACGGTTACCATCACGGCAGTCTTCCCGCCCGTTGCTGTGCGTAAATTCGACCCACTCATCCACGGCACAGATGATATCCGCGATGGAGATCTCGTCGGACGGTCTGCCAAGATAGTAGCCACCGCCCGGACCACGTACACCCCGGACCAGTTGTTTGCTGCGCAGGGCCGCGAAAAGCTGCTCCAAGTAAGACAAGGAAATACCCTCGTCCACGGATATATCGGCCAGGGTCACAGGCTCCTTGCCGACGTGCAATGCCAGATCCAGCATGGCGGTGACCGCGTATCTTCCTTTGGTAGAGAGTCTCATGGTCGTGCTTCCTTAATTTAGGTTCGATGCAGACGGAATCCTTTGATTCCCCGTTTCTGAGCTCGGGAGTTGGAGGGGGGATGAAAGATTACATGTCTTATATTAGCCCTGGTACACGCAAACCACCGGACAAACCCCCGGTAAAAAGCATAGCTATATCAGAGTAAATTAGTCAAGAATGATCCTGCATATTCGATACGGGGTAGTAGTTAAATTTTAAAGTGGCATAGTTGTGCGACCTAATGATTCGAACCCTCACTGCTTTTGCCATCCCTGGCACCTGGATTCCGGCAATCCCTGCCGGAATGACGAAGAAAAAGAACCAAGCAGACTTCACTACTTAAAATTTAGCCACTACCCGATACGGCTGGTTTCATGTCGCCACTCCTGATCGTCCCGAGGACCCGAGGCTGAATATGCACGCACCTGAGGAACCGAGAATCGACGTCCGCCTGAACGATTCCGAGCTGACCTTGTTGGGCACCGCTCACGTCTCCCGCGCCAGCGCGGACAAGGTACGTGAGCTGCTTCAGAGTGGTGATTATGACGCGGTGGCCATCGAGCTCTGTCCCAGCCGACACCAGGCGCTCATGAACCCGGATGCCCTGGCGCATATGGATCTGTTTTCTGTGATCCGCCAGGGCCGTGTCTACATGATCGTGGCGAGTCTGGCCCTGGCCGCCTACCAGCAGCGGCTGGCGGATCAGTTCGGAATCGAGCCGGGGGCCGAGCAGCAGGCCGCCATCACGGTGGCACAGGAGCGTCGGCTCCCGGTGTTGTTGGTGGACCGAGAGATCGGCGTCACCTTGAAGCGGACCGCGGGGAATCTCAGCTGGTGGAAGCGGTCTGGGCTCTTCTCGGGTCTGCTGGCGACTTTGCTCTCCCGCGAGGAGGTCACGGAGGAAGAAATCGAGCGTCTCAAGGCAGGTGATGTGCTGGAGACCACCTTTGCCGAATTCGCCGAGGATCGCCGGGATCTTTATGTCCCCCTGATCGAGGAACGTGACCGTTACATGGCCGCCCGGCTGCGCGAAGAGATCGCGGACAAGTCCCACGAAAAGGTCCTTGCGGTGCTCGGAGCGGGACACCTCGAGGGCGTGGCGGGCCACCTGCGGGAGATACCGGGGCGGGACCCCAAGGCCGAGCTCGCCGAGCTCGACCAGTTGCCGTCACCGCAACGCTGGCCCAAGCTCATCCCCTGGCTCGTCGTCGTCTTGGTCCTCGGGGGCTTCGGCTACGGCTTCTACCAAAGTCCGGGGCTCGGTCTACGGGTCGTGCTGGATTGGGTGCTCATCAACGGCGGCCTCTCCGCCCTGGGCGCCGCCGTCGCCGCCGGTCACCCGCTGACGGTGGTCACCGCCTTCCTGGCCGCTCCCCTGACCTCCCTGAATCCCACCATCGGCGCCGGTATGGTCACGGGCGCGGCGGAACTCTATCTGCGGCGGCCCAGTATCGGCGACTTCAGCCGCTTGCGCCGGGATACCGCCACCATCAAAGGCTGGTGGCGTAACCGGGTCTTGCGCACCCTACTGGTGTTCCTGTTCTCCACGCTCGGGTCGGCCATCGGCACCTATGTCGCCGGGTTCCGCATCTTCGAACGGCTGTTTGCTTGAGGATTCGGGACGATACTGATGTTCTGACCTTCAAGTTGGGTATACCAATCCTGCGGGCCCGCGGCCCATAGTTGACCTCGCACAGCTCCAGCTGTGGCAACCAGACAGTCAGGGCACGTTGGATGAAATCCCGTTTGTCCATGGTTGTTGTCAGGGTGCAGTTGTCAGTTATCAGGATGTAGTCGTTTGCCCCCTGACAACTGCCCCCTGTCCCCTGTCCCCTTCCGGCGCCGCGGCTACCACCAGTGGTTCTTGGGAATCTCCGGCACCTCGCCGTTGAACAGATCGGACAAAAAGGCACAAATGCCTTTCTCGCTCGTGGCCTTGGCCTTTTGAGCTCCACGCCCCGGCTGCTTGACCACCTGGACCTCATCCTCGAAGGTCAACAAGTCCCTTGGTTTGCGGTGGTGAGTTATATACCCGTTGCACGTGAATATTTCGTCGCAATGCACGCCGCTCGCACCCGATAGCCGCGTTGCGCCGAAAGGCTGCGCTGTCCCTGCTTCGCCTTCCGGTGCCGGCCATACATCCCTGTGCCCGTGAAGCCTAGCGGCTTCACCGTCGCAATAGGGCTGGCTATTCCTCCTCCTCGCGCCTTGCTCTCGGGCACGATCAACCCACCTCGCTTACCGAAATATTCACGTGCGATGAGTATAACATGCCGGCACCGCTTGTGGCACTCCCAACAGCGGGTTATATTCTTACCAATTCATCATCGATACAGGGTATGTAAAAATGATCTCTGTTACCCTCTCCAGCAAGTACCAATTTGCTATCCCCAAGGCCATTCGTGACGAGTTGGGGTTGTACGCCGGGCAGAAGCTTGCCCTGATCACAAAAGGGTCCGTTATCGAGCTGATTCCGCTGCGTTCCATCGAAAAATCCCGGGGCTTGCTCAAGGGGGCGAACCCGGAAGGGTACCGCGACCGCAGAGATCGCTACTGATGGAAGTGTTGGTCGATACCTGCGGCTGGATCGAGTGGCTGACGGATGGGATTCTCTCCGATCGTTTTGAACCTTTTTTGGCCGATCTTCAGTCGCTGATCGTTCCCACCTGCCTGCAGTTCGAGCTCTATTAAGTGGGTTAAACGTGAGCGCAACGAGACCTTGGCTATGGAGGTCATGGCCCTGACCAACCAAACCCAGGTCATTCCGTTGACCACCGCGCTGGCACTCCATGCGGCGGATTTGTCTCTGGAACATCGCCTTTCCTTCGCCGATGCCCTGATCTACGCGACAGCGCGTCACCACGAAGTGGCCTTAGTCACAAGCGATGACCATTTCGCCGGGCTTGCCAACGTTACCTATATCCCCAAATGCCTGCTGTCGGAGCCCTAGTGCAGTAGCGCCGAAGTACCGATAACATCGGTTCTTCCATCGGGAATCCCTCTTTGCCGCGATCAACCACTATGGACTGAAAGTCCATAGTCTGGAGGACTAAAGCCCTCATCCGTGGACAAGCTACGGACTGAAAGTGAAGGGACTTAAAGTCCATAGTTTCAACTATGATGCGTTTCGCGCACTAAAGTTATTGAAGCAATGAACGCAAATCAGTCGCAATCGGCTCGCCATCATCTGATGGTTTTTGACCCAGTTGCGTCCATTTGCGTTGATTTGCGGCTAACTTTTTCGTGATGATCCGCTCGCTTGGTGTTACTCAGTAATCGAGAGCATAGGACAAGATCAACAGGATTATTTCTCTGAATAGCAATAACAACATCCTGGAAATCCTGTCAATCCTGTACCATTAAAAGGCAAGTACGGAGATCAGGGTTCACTCCTTTTCAAACGTCAACATGCCCTAGTCCCCCGCAACTTCCTCCCTGGTCACGGCCTCCCTGATCACGGCGATCGCCTCCTCCAGGTGCTGGAACTCATGATCCCCACCTGGAAAGATCAGGAGCCTACCGCAATCGCGATACAGGGACTCGGCGATGCGAAAATCGATCACTTCGTCGCCCTGGTCCAAAAACAGGGTTGTCGGGACTCCATCGTAAGGGGTATCGATCCCGTATTTTCGGGTACTCTCGATCAGATCCTGATCGACCACATAGGTCTCGCCGTAGGCAGTGGTTTGGGATGTACCCTCGAAGCCCCGCAGCAGATCCCAGGGCGTGAGTACCGGGTTGACGAGGAACAGATGCGCGAAGGTAAACCTCCGGGCCAGATACTGAGCGTAGAAGCCGCCCATGGAGCTGCCGACGACGATGGACGGACGCTCCCCGCGCAGTCCGCGGAAAAAATCACGGAGCTTCGCGACGGCCGCATCCGGTCGATGGGCCGGATAAGCCGGTACCAAGACACGGCTGGGCACCAATCGCTCGCGCAGTACCCCCGCCTTATGGGATTGATCGGAACTGTTAAGGCCGTGAAGATAGCTCAACATCGCTGGTCTCGGATAGTCGCAGCATTCGCTGCCTTTCTCGGTCCCTGATTATACCCGTCACCGGCTGGAATCCTTTAGACTTCATTGCGTCATTCCGGCAGGGAGTGCCGGAATCCAGTGCCAGGGACGGCAACCACACGGGGGTTTTGAGCCATTACCCAAATACTTAAGAAAATCGAAAAGAAAATTCTCAGCACCCGTCAGGCGTGGCAGCAGGAGCTGAGCACAGCGATCACCCGCCCGGAAGAACTCATCAGTATCCTGGACCTCGACCGGGGACTGCTCCCCGCGGCACGCGCGGTGGCGAAACGATTCGGCCTCCTGGTCCCACGCGGCTATGTGGCGCTCATGGCGCCATCGGATCCCCGGGATCCCCTGCTGCGCCAGGTCCTGCCTCTCGCAGAGGAGCTACGGAGCCCGCCCGGCTTCAACGCCGATCCAGTCGGTGAACGGGCAACGGTGTGCACCCCAGGCCTCCTGCGGAAATATCAGGGTCGTGCCCTGCTGCTACTCACCGGCGCCTGCGCCATTCACTGCCGCTACTGCTTTCGCCGCCATTTCCCCTATGGAGAGGACTCCGCCCAACCCGATCGTGCCGCAGGTGCCGTCCGCCGGCTCGCGGAAGACCCCTCGATCCGTGAAGTGGTCCTGAGCGGGGGGGACCCACTGATGCTGGACGACGATCCCCTCGCCACACTGGTCGACAAGCTCGGGGCGATACCCCACCTGCGACGCCTACGCTTGCACACCCGACTGCCGATCGTGTTACCCTCCCGACTCACCGACCGTCTGTGTCGTATCCTGGGCGCGAGCCGCTTGCAGCCGGTCATCGTGGTGCACACCAATCACGCCCGCGAGCTGGGAGCGGCAGCCCGCAGCGTCCTGAAACGGCTGCAGAAGGCTGGGGTCTTGCTGCTCAACCAAAGCGTGCTCCTACGCGGCGTGAATGACAGTGCATATTGCCTGGCGGCGCTCAGCGAGGCCCTGTTCGAGTGCGCCGTTGTGCCATACTATCTCCACCTGCTCGACCGGGTCCTGGGCGCGGCGCATTTCGAGCTGGACGAGGCCACGGCGATTCGGATCTTCGGTCAACTGCGCACCCTGCTGCCCGGCTACCTGGTTCCGCGGTTGGTGAAAGAAATCGCAGGCGAGCCCTATAAGATCCCGGTCGGGTAGTATACTGCCACACGGTACAATCTGAGCTTTATGAATTTCTCCCTCTCCCCTGCCCTCTCCCGGAGGGAGAGGGAGTGAAATGCGCAGATTGTGCCGTGTGTCAGTATAGTTAAACTCAAACGGCATGTTTTGCCATCCCTGGCACCTGGGTTCCGGCAATCCCTGCCGGAATGATGGGGTAGGGGCTGAACGAACTGTGCGACTGCTGATTTTACTTCCGGATTGTAACGGTGAAGAAAAAGAACCAAGCCGACTTTATCACTTAAAATTTATCCACTACCCCCGATCGATTCAAAATGACATCTTGCGAACCACAGATCCAACAGCTACTGGCCGAACAGCCCGGCTACCGGCAGGCGATCACCAACCTGAAGAGCGATTGCCGTTCCATTGGGAATCCCGCGGCCAACATCCCGGTCGCTATCGAGCAAGCGATAGAGGAGACCTGCGCCGCCGACCCGGACCGGCCCTTTACCGAGATCGTCGAGGACCATCAGACCGTCCGCCGACTGGACGTCTACCAAACCCGCAACCCGCCGGACAATAAACCCTTACGGCGTGTCGTGGCACTGACTAAATTCCTGCATCGCCATCTTCTCCCCGATCCGGAAAAGACCTCAGGCTATGGGAGCTACGAAAGACATGCCAGCCTATCCGCGAGAAGGGAAAGGTATCGGGACATGCTGAAGAGCGAGCCGGAGTCCTTGGATAGCAAACTCTTTTCCGGAACCACCGGCAGGCTGGGGACTCCCACCTGGTGGGCCTTTCTGGAAGCAGAACGCCAAATACCTGCCGACGCCGTCACCTACACGGAAGAGCTGATGCTGGACCAAAAGGATATCCAAACCATATGCCGAGAAGGCGGGGTCGTCGTTCTGATTCCCGCGCATATCCTGGCCAGCCGAACCTATAAGCCCTGCGCCCTGGATAACTTTCGGGAGAACACCGCGTTCCGGCTGGACCATAGCGAGCGGTCCTATGGCATGATCTGCCCCACGCGGCCGGACTTGCAAGGGCACCCGGAGTTGATTTCTCGGTCCTAGTCGGTATAGCGATTGGCAGTCCCAGTGAGAGGATTGATCTGGAATAGCTACAGCCGTCTGTATGACCTCCCAGGACCCGGAGCTCGCATATCTCGCCGGCCTGCGCCGTCTCCTGGGCGAGGAGGCCCCCTTCGATCCGGTCAAGCAGGTGATCCGCGCCCGCCTGGAAGGTGTGCGCGAGCCGGTACAGGGCCTGGTCTCCCCACCCCTGGGACGGGACGACCCGGATACCAGCCTTTTACTGTTGTATCTGTACGATCAGCTGCGGTTCGATCAGGATGAGCCTGCCAAGGAACGGCTGCTCCGTGCGGTTGCGGAGCTATTGGAAGAAGCCCTGAACAGTGGCGCCGGCTTTCAGGCAATCGATCACCTGGGCCAACTGCTCGGTGCCTTCGAGATCCGCCGCTCGGAGCCGTTGGCGAGCCGGCTGCGCACCTGGCTTTGGGGGTATCTTGAGATCGGCCTGCCGCAACCGGGTGAGGCACTCATCGAGCTGATCGGCGACGATCTGATCCGAGCCCGCCAGATCCTGGATCTCTGGCTGGCGGTCACGCCGCCCTCACCGTCCGGCTGGCCGAAGCACTACCCAGGGAGAATCCGGTCGTTTTTCGATGGTGCCATCTCCAGCCTGAATGGCCGGAGAAACCAAAGCCTCGACCAGGCTACCTTCCATCTGTTCACCCTGCTGTATCGAGGACTCCTGAAGCTCTGCCCGGAATATGCCGGTCTGCAGTACCCGACCTTATGCCGATTGGCCCAAGACACACGCGAGCGGGATGCCAAGGGGATCTGGTTGGCCCTGTGTTGGGAGTACGGTGTCCCCTTAGGTGCAAACCAGACCTGGCGCAACCGCTTCAGCCAGGGGTTGGCCAGCATTGGCGGGGATGAAAAGGGGCATTATCGCAAGCGTTCCGATTCGGAATTGAACGATCTTTTCCGGCGTGGACTGGAATATCTGGATCACCTGGAACAAGGCCTCTATCCGCCCGAGTTTACCTCGGCATGTCCGGACCTGGAGGTAGCCGGCAAACCGGAGGATACCACCCGGCCTTATAGTTATTCCGACTCGGAATCGGGAAGGTTTTACTCATCCGAATCCGCCCCGGCATGTCCAGACCTGAAGGTAGCCGACGAGCCGGAGGATACCGCCCGGCTATATGCTTATTCCAACTCGGGACAGGAAAGGCTTGACCCGCCCGGACCCGTCTCCAAGCTCCTGCGCTCATTAGCGTTGCGTCCCAAACCGGCGCAAGTTGCCCTAGCACAATCAACCATGGACTGAAAGTCCATAGTCTGGAGAACTAACGTCCTCATCCGTGGACAAGCCACGGACTGAAAGTGAAGGGACTTAACGTCCATAGTTTCAACTATGATGCGCTTCGCGCACTAAAGTTATTGAAGCAATGAAAATCATCAGTTTTTTCTCCTTCAAGGGTGGCGTCGGGCGTACCGCCCTCTTGACCAATCTCGGGGCCTATTGGGCCAGCCGGGGCAAGGTGGTAGTCCTGACGGATCTGGATCTGATGGCACCGGGCCTGGCCTATTCACCCCTGGCAGGTCCCTATCTCTACCCGGAGGGGAACGGGCTGGGCATGAGCGACCTGATCGCCGCCCTGAAACCCTTGACGGGAGATCCGGACCAGGACGAGAAAGCGGCGCGGGGGGCTTTCCTGCACCCCCACTGGCTACTACGCGAGATGCAACCTGTCCCACTCGGAGGTGGACCGGGAAAGGATCAGGGCCAACTGCTGCTCATCGACGCCGGCAGCCATCCGATCACCGGCACGCCCCCTGAGTCCGATGGCATCCTATCTCCCATCCCGCCGCGTCGGGGCACCCCGGACGAGAGTGATCGCCAGACCCTGTACCGCAGCCTGGCCTATCAGATGCGGGACGATCTGGAGCAATGGCGGGTCCCGGAGCCCTACCCCACCGCGGGCCGCGCCATCGACTATTTGCTGATCGACAGCCGCACCGGCTTCGCCGAGCTACCGGATCTCAGTCTCGGCTATCTGGCCGACCAGGTCGTGCTGGTGGCCAGCCTCAACCCCCAGAACCTCAAGGGTCTGGAATTGACCCTGCGCGCCCTCTTGGCCGGCGACGAGCGGATTCCTATCGACGAGCTCCACCGCCAGCTGTGCGTCGTCTTCTCACCGGTGCCGGCCGCTGAGGACGAGAGCGTGTTCGCGGCCCTGGAAGAAGCCCACCAGCTATTGAACCGTAACCGCCGCATCGCCGCCAATCGAGAATACGAGCGGGCGCCGGAGAGCTTCGTCCTCCATTACACCCCTATCCTGGCTACTAGTGAGTATCCCCTGGCACCGCGGCGGCCCGAGTCGTCCCTCTACGGGCGCGAGGTCCTGCGTATCGCCCACCACCTAGGGGGAGAAACCAAGCACCAGGAAAAGGACGCGACCCTGCGCCGGATTAAGGATCAGATACAGCAGATCACGGCGTCGACCAGGCAGATAGTGGAAGCGATCTCCGTCTCGTTCTCTACGGACCACCGACCCGATGCCCCCGTGCTGCAAATCGTGGCGCCGACTGAACAAACACTGGAAGTGGCTCCCATCTCGCTCCCCACAGATCGCCGGCCCAATCCCCTGACCAATCTGCCCGCTTGGCATTGGCCGTTGACGGACGATCAAGAGAAAACGAAGAAGCTGGACGATCTCTTACCGCCCAATCCAGCCATTACGATCGATCGGGAATATTCCCTCAATCGACTGGCGAATAGTATTGACCTGACGGCCGAACAAAAACGGTTCGTCCTGCAAGCCTATTCGTTTTTACCACAACAGCAGATCGATGAGGACGAGGAACTGCTGGCATTCATCGGGAATCAGGTCGGCGAACTGCTAACGATCTTCGGAATAGAACAGAAGTTTTTCGAATCGCAACTAGAGCAATCCCCGAGTGAGGTCTTTGGCTTATTTCATCAGCGATTTCCGGAATGGGGCGGGATGGTCCTGGGCGATGAAGAAGCCGGCTGGCGCCGGTATCTGTATGCGCCATTGCAGGGAGAGAGACTGTTCGTCCATGCGGAGGCCTGGCCCCACTATTGGCTGGGCCTGGCACAGGGCCTGATCGTCCACATGGGGGATCAGGATGCAGCAGATCAGGCCATTGAGCGGGCGAAATCCCTCGCCGATCCATCAGAGACTAAGGTCTTGGCCGAGCAGCTGCTCGAATTCGAGCCGCCGGAGACGGCGCCGGCGAAGATTCGGCAGTGGCTCGGAGAACGGGCACGCCGATTGGCGCCGGGCTATAGCTGGCTGGATTTCCTGATAGCACGCCGACTGCTGTAATCACCGGAGCCGGACCTGACCCGGGCCGAGCAATTGCTGACACCCCTACTGGACCATCCGCCTGATAACAGCGACCAGTACCAACATCTGGCAGTCTTAGTACTCAGTAAGCTGCCGGATCTGGCGGCAAGGGTCGAACCCGTATTCCGCCGGGCCATTGAGCTCAAACCCAAATCCGCCGTCTCCTGGTGCGGCCTGGGCATCCTGTTCACGAACTTTCTCAACCGCTATGAGGAGGCCGAATCGGCCTTTCGTAAAGCCGCCGAGCTCGACCCCAAGTCTGTCGTTCCCTGGTGTGGCCTAGGCATCCTGTTTACGAACCATCTCAACCGCTATGGTGAGGCTGAGACAGCCTATCGCAAGGCCATCGAGCTGGATCCCAAGTCTGCCGTCCCCTGGTATGGCCTGGGTATCCTGCTCACGGACCATCTCGACCGCTATCAGGAGGCCGAGACGGCCTATCGGAAGGCCATTGAGATCGATCCGAAATTCGCCTCTCCCTGGAATGGCCTGGGCACGCTGCTCATGGTCCATCTCAATCGCTATGAAAAGGCCGAGACAGCCTATCGCCGGACCATCGAGCTGGATCTGAAATACGCCGATCCCTAGAACAGCCTGGGGCTATTGCACCGAACTCTGCATCGGGATTGCGAAGAGGCATTCCGTTGCTTCACGGAGGGCCTGGCCAAGGCCGAGCCAGATTCCCTTGACGCCGCCTATCTCTGGATGAATGTCGGCCGGCTGGAGGTGGTCCGGGGCCGGCCGGAGCAGGCCCGGGAATCGCTGCGACGGGCGCTCGATCTGTTCGACCAGCAGCCTGGGTTCCAGGTCTACGCCTTGTGGTTGGCCGTCGCGCGGGCGAGGCGAACGAAGCGCTGTGGCAGGAGGTCCTGTCCCAGATCGAGACCCATCAGGATCGTTTCGGCCTGATCGACGACCTCTATCTGTTCGCCGGTCTGCGGCCGGATGTCGCCCCGGCCGCCGCCCAACGAGTGGCCGCATTGCTGGCGCTGCCCGCGGAGCAGGTGGCCCGCTTCCGCGACCAACCCAAGCCGGCGGACTGGTTGGAACGCTACCGCCCCTTCGCCGAGGGCCGCAGCCGCGGCGCCGGCGATCCCGCCGACCACGCTCGCTTCTGCCACGAGGACCGGCCAAGCAGCTAGGATCCTTGAGGGACTCACATTTTTACAAATGAGTCAAGTTAGTGCATGGCACAAAACACTCACGCCTCTCGCCGGCTAATCGTACAGGATTAACAGGATGTTCAGGATTAACAGGATTTTTTTGTGAAGAGTGCCTGCCGGTTTGGTCAAGGCGTGATCGGGCGTCGAAAATTCAGGAACGACAAGAATCCTGTGTAATCCTGTAAATCTTGTCCTACTGGCATTCTGCGACGAAGCTCGAGTTGAGCACTCGGGGGCTTATGGCCAAGCCTCGCCAGTCATGGCGTCGGGACTCGATCTCGGCGAGGTTCTGAACGAGTAATTGACAATAACGCAGCTTACCGTGGAAATGCCTGAGGGGGCATTTTCGACCTTGCATCAGACACCGCATGAATTTGTGCGGGAGATGCGAGTGGCCACCGCCGTGAAGTGGTATGAGCTGGGACGTATCTCACAGGGTCGTGCAGCGGAGATCGCCGGATTGACACGTGCGGACTTTATCGACGCCTTGTCGCGCTATCGGGTAAGTCCTTACCAGTACACCGCAGAGGAGTTGATCGAGGAGATGCGGGCGGAATGAAGGCACGACTCACGCTCGATGAGGCCACGCTTGCCGGTTTTTGCGACCGGCATTCTATGTCGACACGGGGATCGTGTGGAAGACAATCACCCAGGAGATCCCAATCATCCTTCCGAAACTACGTGCTCTGATTCCTGGTAATTACAACCCACGCATGACTGACCAACCCCGAGCGCGTCAGCAAGGTACTAGGTCGTGTTGACATTTAGACCGAAAACGCTTCTGAATCATCAAGTTAGACTTTCCAATCATTCGTCGAAGTGGTCACAACAGGCTAACGGTCCGTACAGCAGACCTTCTAAGAGGCTGTATAAAAACTAACCAAACTGTAGGGTGGGCTGTGCCCACCACATACGACGCCTGAGAGGTGGGCACAGCCCACCACGGGCACGATTCTATTAAAATCAAGGAAATTAATAGTTATGGGCTCGACATTTGGAAGAATCTAGGATAGCTTTCAATCAAGGAGGATAATATGATGAATTTGTTCCGAATTTCAACACTGTTCCCAGATCATGAGGCGTGCATTGAGCATCTTGAGGAAGTCCGCTTCCGGGAT
>Ga0209679_1000340_pt1 | contig 18430 bp, 18 predicted proteins | sample WorMetHEROISLAND_4_FD_187408 | JGI IMG/M metagenome (GOLD analysis project Ga0209679, IMG submission 187408) | Marine gutless worms symbiont microbial communities from Max Planck institute for Marine Microbiology, Germany - Olavius sp. 2 HERON... ...
CGGCAAACGATAAATTAAAAAAATATCTCACACCACATATGATGCTGAAACAACACACACCCACTTCTGCATTTCACCGCATCTTTTAACATCGCAGGCAAAATGAGTTAAGCAGAAAACTGTGTTTTGACATTTTATAGATTATCTGTGACTAGTTACACAGTGTCATCAGATTCACAAATTCATCATACTCACACCGACCTTGACATTTGACCTTTTGACCTCAAATGAAATGAGAACAGAACCTGTCATATACTGTCCACCTGCCTACCAAGTCTGGTTATGATATATACAGCGGTTTTTGTTTTAGAGGGCTAACATACCCACGTACACAGTCACACACGTACAGAGCGGATAAATGCCCTAATCAAGCGACTACGTCGGCATAAGTAATAAATTACCGATTCCAACGCTCCAACCCCCACGGTAAAAGACGGAATTACCTGGCTCAGCATCCGGAAAATCCAGATACATCGGCTGAGTGAAATTCTGCTTTGGCACGAGATAATCATCATCAGACGGTGACGCCGACTGACTGCGTCGACCAACTGCTGCATCAGCTGCTGCTGCTGGAGGGGATGACACACTTGGCCGGGCACTGTTCTCATTCACCTGATGACATCAGCAGCAACAGCATCATATTTACCAATCTACCACCAGCATCACTCACCGTGTTTCTCTGTGTTTAATCTCTTTCTCTGCAGCTGCTACACCAGACACTCGGACCCGCAGAATTCTGCCGTTCTGCGCGTGCAGTATTTAGCACGAAATTAACATCTGGCATGCCGTGCGGAATTGGCAAAATTTCCCAAATTCTCACAGAATTCAGTGATTTTGCTCTCAAAATTCAGCCTTATCTTTTCACCTAGTGCATAACTGGCGTCTTTACATGTCCAATTACTTACTTATTCCCGTCAATCAACACGGTGGTCCATCATGTTTCGTATTTTGTAAAACAACAACCAAGTCGTAGCTGTAGGTTTATCAGCTGAAGCAAACAAGTTTTGCCAATGTGCTCACATTCCAACAACATGCTGCGTGGCTGGACATTATTACTGGATTCTGCTCCAAATGTTAAGAACAGCATGCAGAGTTTGCGTAGAGTCGGCATAATGGCACACATCATCAGCAAAAGAACTGCGCAGAATTTCCATAACTTTTGCACAGAATTCTGCAATCTTTGCGGGATACTGGTTTATGTGATGGTTAATTGCCAGAATCACTCCTGTTCAATTCCTACTGAGATGTATACAAATAACTGGTGGAAGAGAAGACTTGTTCAGATCTCTCCAATGCTCCAATGAGTTCCATGAATTACATGTAACTCAATATGCAAATATTTAACATGCACAACTGTGAAAAATGCAAATCTGACCTCTTGGACATGGGCAGGGAACACAACAAAAAAGCATCAATTGATGCTATAGTTACAGTATGGTAAATTTAATTAAACTTATTACTGCCGCTGAAGGATGGAGGATATGTTGTTACCTGTCAGTTTGTCTGTCTATCTGTGTGTCTGCAAGATTGCTAAAAACGTTCATGGTTTGAATGGATTTTGATCAATTTTTTGGAGGGTTGCGGTGTGGCCCAGGGACTAATCAATCAGACTTTGGCTGTGATATAGATGACAATACGGATCCAGGAATATCTTAAAGGATATATACAGCAGACTGTATTAAGTCAGTTTTATTCGCTAGATGGCAGCACCAGTCTTGGCAGAGGTTTGTGCTCACTGAATCTTTCTAGTTATTATACAATTTTTATGTTTCTGTTTTCAACAATACTTACAACCCAGATGTCATCATCAGCAGCTGCTGTGGCTGCTTGTCTCCCAGCAAATACTCCTCCTCCGTCTGCTGCAGCTGCTGCTGCTGCTGCTGCTGCTACTGCTTCAGTATTCTCATCAGCAGCAGGCAGCATGCTCTGTTTACAAGGTTCCGCCGTGTATCTCTGACTGGTCCGGCCGGTGGATCGGCGGAACGGCAGCCAACTTCGCCGACACCGTGACGATGACCTTCTCGCCTCCGGACCATTGCTCGCTGTTGATGGTGCTCGATACGGCTACACGGTACACAACAACATCAGCACAGTACCAGTACATGCTGACACCGATCTTGTTTAACCAGCTGATATGTCATATTTTGTAAGTAGGATCCTCGCATCCTTTAGCGGTTTACCAGGAAGTTTCAATTAGCGTGTGACCATTACATAATTAACTTGCAAAGTTGAAATTTCAAGTTCAAAACTAAAACAGGATCTACCACAACACGATCAGCTACAGACTGCAAAGATCAAGAGTGTGAGAGCAAAACCAAGACCTTCAAGACCAAGACCTTCAAGAGCAACACCAAGACCTTCAAGATCAAGAACAAGACCTTCAAGACCGAGACCAAGACCTTCAAGATCAAGAGACCAAGACCTTCAAGACCTTCAAGACCAAGACCTTCAATTCCAAGAGAACAAGACCTTCAAAACCAAGATCAATACCTTCACGACCAAGAACAAGACTAAAAGACCAAGACCTCCAAGTCCAAGACCAAGACCATCAAGTTCAAGAACAAGTCCTTCACAATCAAGAACAAGACCTTCAAGACCGAGACCAAGACCTTCAAGATCAAGAGACCAAGACCTTCAATATCAAGAGACCAAGACCTTCAAGACCGAGACCAAGACCTTCAAGACCGAGACCAAGACCTTCAAGATCAAGAGACCAAGACCTTCAAGACCTTCAAGACCAAGACCTTCAAGACCGAGACCAAGACCTTCAAGATCGAGACCAAGACCTTCAAGACCGAGACCAAGACCTCAAGTCCAAGATCAAGAGACCAAGACCAAGAGACCAAGAGACCAAGACCTTCAAGATCAAGATCAAGATCAAGACCACAATTTTCGGCATTGAGACCAGTCTAGAGACCAAGGCCATTGTCTCAAGACCACATTCCTGTTAAAACCACAAACTTTTTTGGCAGACGTCAGCAGAATAATGTTAACAAGATGCAGATGATGCTTACAGGGGGATTATTGGCTGTGGCAGCAGGGACAACACCATTGCTGCGTGGTTGAAGATATTCATCACCAGTCATGATGTGCTCCGGACCAGAGTCATTCGGCAGACTCAGTATCCGTGCCAGATCGTGGTGGTCCGACGTACTTCCGCTGCGGAGACGCTTCCTGTGATCATCCTGATACAAAACAGACACATCTGCATCATCATCATCATCACATACTCTCATCATTGTCTACAGTGTGTTCAAGCCAACTCAGCCTCCTATCCTCAGTGGGATGGGAAACTGAGAAGTAGCTTGCAGGCTACGGGCGAAGGCCCAGTGTGGCTGGCTAACTGCAGTATATGTAGTATTATTAAACTTTTATTGATTAAAAATGTAAACTTACCGTTTGGGCTTTTTATACTTAATTACATTTTTACTTTCAATAGGGACGAACAGCGTATTAGATGAATCAATGAAGCCCCTAAAACTGACTGAGATACTGTGACAAATGGTCAGTTTCAGTTCTCCGTACCTCAATGACGAGGTATCGGCTGGGATCTGTCGCCATTTTCTCAAATTCGTCGCCGAGCTCTTTAAACGATGGACGACTGTTAGCATCCAACACCCAGCCTGTTTCACCATACACACACAGACACACACAGACACACAGTTCCTTACAGTAATCTGTGCTCATCACGAACAGAGTTAGACACACATACAGCAGACTGTGACATATGTTTTTAACTATTGCACTACACAAATAACCTGACTTATGCTGGTGAAACTGTTGGGAATGAGATTCTTACGGCAGGATATTCTTAGAACACTGTGGCCGCGATAGCGGCGGCTACAGCTTGCTGCTACAGCTAACTGAGCTTGATGCTAATATTGGATTAGCCTACAGCACGATGCGCCTTTCTCATATATGGTATGTTGGTGTGCTAGCGAGTTAGTTGCTGTCGGAGGCCTGAACGTTACACATCGTTCGACGTTTTCGTTGGCGCTCAGCGTTGTTGCGTGCTTATGTGTGTGATGCAATAAAAGGAGAAAAGACAAACACCTCTCGCATATTTATTATAAACATACACACACAGGACACCAATAACAAAACACAGTCAAGAAACATGCACAAGAATCTTGTCCAAGTCGACCTGCAGAAGAAACCTGCATGTCTGTCAGTTTCTTGTGCAAGTTTTTTCTTGTACAAGTTTCTTGCAGTGAACAAAACATGGCCCTATTCTGTGCAAGAAGCTTGCATGCACATGACCTGAACTGGGAGTCTGATTGGTCAGCTGTGTTTGGGAGTCTGATTGGTCGGCTGTTTGTTGTAAATGTTTCTTGTATAAGAACTTGTGTCAAAATTTCACAAAAGAAATTTGTACAAAAAACTCGTGTAAATTTCTTGACTACACGTCATCAGCGTTACTTTCTTACCGATATAAAAAGAAAATAAATCACAGTAGAAATACACACAGACAGACATACAGGATGATACCATTACAATTACACAAACAACGCCCTGATTCTCTATACCTCATTTACTTACTTACTTAAAAATGACTGTAACAAGCAATTTAGTAAAAATATTACACACATTCCAGTACCATCACTGACTGCTTCAGTCAGACAGCTTCAAGCTTGTTACCTCCGCCAAACAAGCAGGTAATATTTTCAGGTCAGTCTGTTTGTCTGTCTGTTCATCTGCTTGTCCACTAGATTACTCAAAAAGTTCTGGACGGATTCTGATGAAATTCTTTGGAGGGTTAGAGAGTGGCCCAAGATCACGACCTGATTTTGGTAGCAACGTGGATCACAATCCAGATCCGGACTATGATCTGCAAACAAAGTCTTAGCAGAGGCTTGCGCTGTGCCAGCCCTTCTAGTTGTTTTTTTCATTTTTTAGTTCTTTGTTATCTTTTTCCTTCAGTCCTATGACACTTCTGGTCGCTCATAGACAGAAACGGCTCATAAAGTCATTGCTCCACAAGCCCCAAACATTCACTTTCAGGGCACCTGGCCTAAACTGCAATAACTTGCCATAAAATTGGACGTCTAAACAAAAATCCAAAGTAGTAGTTCTAGTAGTAGTTCTTTAATTTACACGAGGTCAGACTTGCAACCAATCAGAGGAAACGATTTTCAACCAAAACTCACTCAAATCACTAGTGATGTGCCTTTAATCAAATTTATTCCCACTCACTCACTCACTCACTCACTCAAATTTCACAATTAAAAACATTAATCCTGAATTTTTACGATCAACCTGAAGTGATAAATTGTTAGTCTGCACAGCCCTACCGTCTACCACACTTCAAGGCATATACAGGTAAATAAAGCAGGAAACAAAGTTACTGTAAGACAAGATAGAAACTAACATTTGATCATTAGCATGAAGACATCAATGGTGCAGATTGGAGGCTGTGGTAGACGTTCACCTTTCTCCAGCAGATGTGGGATATGCTTGGCAGGTATGTTTGTGTATGGAGTCTCGCCATACATAAACAGTTCCCACAGCATTACACCTGTATGAGGCAATCATCCAGGTCAGACAGGTAATATCTGACTGCAATCAATCACACCAATCAAAACACTCACACAGCACCTTACATTGTGAGTGAATCAGAGGCACACACGTTATTGCACCTGTATAAGGCAATCATTCAGGTTACACAGGTATGATGTTATCACACCTCTATGCAGCAATCTTCACAAATTTTTGTAAATGTTATCAGCAAGTGCAGTTCACACAACTTGCACAAACAAAAACAGAGAATGACAAACTTTTGCACTAAAACTGTTCCTTACAGACAACACAAACACTACATTGCTGCTCGGCACAGATAAGGCAACAAACACAGCACAACTCTGGCAAACTACTACAATGTAATACACCTCAAAGGCACTACAACTGAAAAGGTGGTGATAGTCCGGGTACTTGCTGTATTGATGCCGACGTGAGTCAGACTCAATAACAGCAACACTTTACAATCTCTGAAATGGCAGTTGACTGACAGGAGCTAATAGTACTGCTTGACAACAGAAAGATGCTTCTTCGACATTGGGACGACATCACCTGTGAGGTGATCCACCTGTTGGAACGACATCACCTGTAAGGTGATCCTCCTGTTGGGACGACATCACCTGTAAGGTGTGACTTTATACAGCTAATCACACAAAAATTGACAGCAGTGACAGTAACAGTCAGACAGACAGACAGACAAAAGCATGGACAAACAGACAGTCAAACAGACACACACACACACAGACACACACACAGACAGACTCACACTCAGTTTTTGTTAACCGGCCAAGTTTTCCAGATTTACTCCACGTCAGGTTTCTCCATGTTAAGCGAGTCCGCAAGGAAACTTCTAGGAATTGTTGTGGCAGGACTTTTACAGGTCGGACGCCCTTCCTCTCACCCAACAGACAGACATGCAGGCAGACAAACATGCAGACATGCAGACAGACAGACAGACAGACAGACAGACAGACAGACAGACAGACAGACAGACAGACAGACAGACAGACAGACAGACAGACAGACAGACAGACAACATACCATAGCTCCAGACGTCACTCTTGTGAGTATAGACTCGATGATGAATGCACTCCAGTGCGAGCCACTTGATTGGCATCTGTTACATCATCAACACATCACAACTGCACTCTCATTCACACTACCTATGTATGCTGTGCTGTGTATAGAGTGCAAGTGTGTGGATTCGGAGACTGCGAGGTCATGCAGTGTCTGACGTAGCACAACTAAATGTAACTGTACATTTGTCTAGTGATGCACAGACAGAAGCATTAACATCACCTTTTCTCCAGTTGTAGAAAACATCTCCTGCTTGTTGTTGAGCAGCTTGGCGAGTCCAAAGTCAGTGATACGAACGTGTTCAGGTCTTTGCACTACAAACACATCATCAACAGTTTTCACTCAATGGTTATTTCTTTTGTTTAAGTTTTTTCCTCTTCAGTTTCTGACTTGTTTTTTCTTTTTAGTTGTTTTAGTTCCAGGCTCCTATCATTCCCACTACCAGACTGATTCTTGGTAAATCAGACTCATCCTCATTGGTTTATTTTCACTTTCATTTTATCCGTTTTTTGTTTCTGTTTCTACTAAACTGGCAGGCGTCTGTTAGTTTTCCAGTGCAATCTCTGTATCATCAATCATCATCAATCATCATCAATCATCATCATCATCATCAATCATCATCATCATCATCAATCATCATCATCATCATCAATCATCATCAATCATCATCATCAATCATCATCATCATCATCAATCATCATCAATCATCATCATCAATCATCATCATCATCATCATCAATCATCATCATCAATCATCATCATCATCATCATCAATCATCATCATCAATCATCATCATCATCATCATCATCAATCATCATCATCATCATCATCATCATCATCATCATCAATCATCAATCATCATCATCATCAATCATCAATCATCAATCATCATCAATCATCAATCATCAATCATCAATCATCAATCATCATCATCATCATCATCATCATCATCATGTCTACATACAAAAGTTTAGCCTTTAATTTCTGCGGTCCGCAATTTGTTTGAAAAATTCAGTAAAAGTAGTCCTTTCCAAGCCACAAGGCCCATAAGATGGCGCTGATATCCGTTTCCTTAGCCCTCAGCCAGACACCAGCTTTACACCATGACACCACGGATACAGGACCAGTGTATCGCACGGTGTGCCCATTTACTTCCCAGCTTTCACTGGTACTCACGGATTGATGACGAGGCTGAGTTGACCTGGGTGGCTGTTTATATAATGAGATGATTTACCTGTTGGCAGATGGTCACCCACCAAAGTGCTAACCGGTCCCAATGTAGAGTAACCTTGTTGACCCATTAAGTCAAACTGCCACTTAAAAATGTATAAGCAGTCAAATAATTTGACAAAATATATTACAAAAAATATGTGAAAGTCGCAGTGAAGATACACAAGCAAACTATCAGCATTACACGATGATTATCAGTGTGGCAGAATGTTCTCACCAAGCACATTCCTGGCAGCAAGATCTCGGTGAATGATACCTCGGATCTCCAGATGCTCCATACCCTGTCAACAGTCAGACTGTATGTTCACAGACAGACAGACACGCACACATGCATGCACGTACGTACGCACGCACGTTCCCAAAATTAAGTTCTGGGAATTGCTGTAGAAGAACCTTTTATAGGCCGAAAGTCCTTCCTGTCATTCAACCAGGGAATGGCAATAGCCATATGCCATATGGGAATGGGAATAATGCAGCGGTAACAGGAATGGCATATTTTTAATGTGTGAAAAATCGCGCGGACAATGAACTAAAACTGAAACTGGTGATAAAAGTATTAATGTGAACGACTGAATATGTTAAATGATGTATTAAATAATAATAACGGAAATATGTGACAAGGCGGTGATACAACACGGTAATGTTTGTACTGTATTTATCTTAGTATTTAGTCTACATTTCTCCGCTTTTGTTATTTCAAAATAGTACATATATATGGCACTGGGAATAGGAATTGGGAATGGTGGTATTGGGAAAATGGGATGAGAATATTAACGGATATCATAAACAGTAAGCTGATATGGTGGAAAAACAGCAAAATTCTCAAAATTTGATAAAATAACAGTATAATCTGCTTTCTATCAAATGTTTGAAACCAAAAAATACCAGTTATTTACTTTATTCGCAAAAAAAGCAGAATACTGTTTTTAAAATGAAAAAAGAGTACAGAATAGAACAAATTCTAAGTTTATACTACACACGTTTTCAACAAAAACACAACAGCTAACACATGAAAAGAAACTTGTAACTGTTTCCAGCGTTAATATCCACATACCCGTGCAATCTGCATGCACCAGTTGAGAAGAACCTGAGAGCCGATGTTTGGACGTTCTTTGCGGATGTAATCTCGGAGGCAGCCGAACGGCATCAACTGAGTGATAATCATCATCCGTTCAGTCATGCAAATGGCAAGGATACGGATGCAGTTCTTGTGGTTTACCGACGCCATGATCCTTGCCTCCTCCAGCAGCTCGTTGTTCTGTGCCGGCAAGATGTCACCGTTCAACACTTTGATGGCCACCGGGATTTTCACTGCCTCGTTCTCGGGAACCCACCAGCCCTGCCAGTCACAGAAACAGCTGCTGCTGCTGCAACATCCGACTCCACATTGCATCTCTAAAGTGGTGACATTCAGGGTGACCACTCTCCAGACACTATGAAATTCCCTGACGATTCGCGGCACTCCTGACCATTTTAACTGGTACTCATACCATGCCTGTACTACTCGTGTTAAAGTCAATGATCAAACTGTCAAGTTCGTATTCAATGACAATGACTGAGTACTACTAAAAAGCCTGTTGATGCAATTATGAAAGTTTTTGGGCAATTTTCCGTGACAAGATTTTTTCCTGACAATTCCCTGACATTTCCATGACTTTTAGTGAAATTCCTGACATTTCCCTGACATCTGTATAATTCCCTGACATTTCCAGGTATTCCAGACAAGTGGTCACCCTGGTCATTAACGGGATGAAGGTAAAGGTAAAGTCTGTAGCTCTGCTCAGGATGACTCACGTCTGTCCCAGCACTAGGAAATTCCCAAACCTTTTGGGAACTGTTGTGGAACTACTTTGTACAGGCTGGATGTCCCTCGTGTCACTCCATCAAACAGTATCAAAGCACTGAAGGATGACAAAGTGTTCCTGGTGACGGACAGCCGACTGCCTCCATGCTGCCAGGATAGGTCAGGAACACTGCGATGGTTTCATGGGCAGCGTTGACCTCCGACTTCAAGGCAGCTTCCCTCCTGTGACAATCACAGTGTTCCTGACAGGCAGACAGCATGCTGCCATCATGCTGTCATGGTGAGTCAGGGACATCAGTACCCGGTACTTACTTTACCTGTCGCCCATTCAAGAGCATCGAGGCACAGGAGATCTAATGACATCACTACACGATGCAACAAAATATTACGTACACGGTAGACAGTGCCGAAAGCGCCGGCACCAAGCATGATGCCTTGTCGTATTTCTGACTCTTTGGTTATACGTAGTACAGCTCTGTCTGGTTCAATGCCTGACGTGTTCAATGGCTGCAGCTGTATAACACGAGCAAACACTACACAAAGAACTACATCAATATGCCAGTCTTCATATAACAAGCTGTAACTGGTGACTCACTAAGTCAGTTTACTTACGGCGAAATTCCATGCCTCCGACTTGCTCTGTGGCCTGGTTCTGAGTAGAAAGAATGCCACAGACCATGTCTACGACCTTGTTCTGCTAAAAACCAGACCATAGACCTCGTCTATGCCGTTTTTGCTCCAGACCTGACCAGACCAGCTCGGAGTAATGGAATTCTGGCATTATTAAGATAAAAAGCAGATAATACAACTAGAAAGTCTAACTCAACACGAGACGTCGACTACTGTATGCCTGTGCCTGTACAGTGATCGCTCCATCATATGTTATTCCACTGAGACCTTCAACTTTGACCATTTGGTCCCAAAATGTAATGCATTATCTCTGACATGTAATACATCATTGGTGCAAGTTTGCTGAAAATCTAATACTTTTCAAGACATCGTTGCCCAGAAAGTGCTGTTTCCACCATCGTGACCTTGACCTTTGTCCTTCTGACCACAAATTGTGAGGCATTCATCTCTGTCCCATAATACATCATTGATGTAAGTTTGGTGGAAATGTGTCAAATACTCTGCAAGATATCGTGTTAACAGTTTCGGGATGCATGCACGGACCCACTCATGAACAGGACAAAAAAAGAATGCCTCCAGCGACACTATGTTGGGTGGAGGCATAAAAATCAGAAAAAAGGAAACAGTCAACACAGCAGTGAGTCCAGTGATGCGGATGAGGCTGCTGCTGCTGCTGCCACTACTACTACTTTCACTTCCTACTCGGGTCGGAACGTGCCATTTTGGGAACTGTTTTTTGGGTACAACAGGTGTGATAGCGTTACATGGATGTTACTTGATACTGGGCTTCCTAGTTTTAACACTGTAGTGCACAACTGTCAGTTTACATTTACTAAGTCGTGGCTCGCTTGCCGTAATTGTATCGTTGAATTAGCTGGAGTTTGTGTCTGTCTGTGCACTTCTGTGTCTGATTTATGCGTTTCTCTATGCTTTGTCTGTTTGCTTCTGTTTGCTGATATGCGCCCACGTTGCCGGCCGGACGGACGGACGGACGGACTTCTAAGCCTTGTCAAATGTGACGAATAATACGATACAATGCAGAATATCAGCACTGTAAATCAGTCACTATACTGCACTGCAGTCAGCTGCACAAAGACCTTGTGCAAGTGTATGAACAGCTAACCTCAGTTGCACCGATGATCTGTGCAACTCTCTCAAAAGTTGCCTTCTCTGCCAGGGCCTTCTGTCGGCAGCAGACGACAATGACAACGACGATAACGCTGACGATGATGAGTGAGCCGATCACTGTGCCAACTATCATGCCGATCTGAGCTCGTCTATGCACACAGCCCAGTCAGATTACACCAACAATGCATCATACTCACCATGGTCGCAGTTTGGCCTAGTGGAAAGACGTTAGCTTCAACCAACGTAACTGCTCTACATCGGGGACGGCTGATCATCTGTCGGCAGGTAAACCATCTCTACGTGTAAGCAGGCACCAGGTCAACTCAGCCTGGCCACCCTTCCGTGTGTAGGCACAGCAAGCTGGGGAGTAAACAGGCACACCGCGCGATGCACTAGCTCCGTATGTGGGTCTTGCAGTGTAAGCTGATGTCTGGCTAAAGGGATAAGGAAATGGAGATATGCACTGATCTGTAGGCCATGTGACCTGGAAGGGACATCTACCAAAAGTGACAGACCAAAAGTTTGTAAACACGGCGGCAACAAGCATAATATGATGCAGAAATCAGCAACAAAAACCAATTTTCTGCACAATAAATGAACCAATATTACTTTGAATGGTGAGAACTTTGTGGGAAATACTTTTCCAACTATTATCACTGAATGCAGTCGACATGGAATGGAAGCATACATACTTCAAATGCGTCCAAACTACAGACAGCGTCAAGTCTTGCAGACTGCATTGATCAATGTTCTGATCTCGTCAGTGTCTGCCTGTAGCTTCAGTTTAATTGTACAACAAATCTGGAGACTGCGCTGGCCACGTTGTACCGGAAATTTTCTTTATGATTTTCCACTTTTGCATACTCGGAACTGTGTGCTGGTGCTGGTGCAGTGTCGTACTGAATTATAAAAGGCTATTCCTGGAAACAGTGACGACGACGACGATGCTCACGATGACGATGATAAGGCTGATGATTAACAACTGCCGGATCTCAGCGTTATCACTACTAATGGCTCTCCTTAGCACTAGAAATACACGGCTGCCACAACGCTGTTACATACCCAAGTGCATTGTAGTCCGTAGCCACACACAGAACAATCTTCTCTCCATCGTCCGTCTCTTTGGTGTACTTGTAGCGAGCGAACTCTGGACAGCTATCAGTGCAGTTAAACTGCACAGAACAAACATCAAAGACGGCTGTTACTAATGCTCTGTAAATTTATGGTTAATTGTTAAAAATTTTAAGGATTAAAACAATTTAATTGTTAAACATCTGTTCCATGTGAACGACTTTTCAGCTCAGCAGGATACATCATCAACAAACAATGCTTTCTTTCTTCAGAGAAAATGAACGTTATAGTCCGTCTACGAGACTCGCTAAAACAACAGTAAACACTGATTGATTCTGAATGCATTTGTGACAGCTGTCAGCTGAATTACTGATACAATTTGACAAATGAACACAATATGCGTTCTTTGGATGATAATTATGTTTTACTTTTTAATAAAAATTACCTGTCAATTAATTGTTAACTGTTATAAAGTTAACTACCAATTTTTTTAATCGTTCAGTACTACATTTTCATGTTCTGTGGGGACAATCTTTGCCAGCTTCAGACGAATGGTCTAAAAAGAAGACCTTCATCAAATATAACACTGACTGACTTTCAAAATTCTTTTACTGACAAAATTAGCCATAAATTTGCAATAAAGGGATCACTACAGATCCCAAATCACCTCAGACTCATCTTTCCATCCTTCTGAAATATTAATGTCAACTTTCAAATTCTACAAGGGCAATGAACCTAAGCATTTCAGATGAGGTGCGATTGTCAATCATCTTCTTACTACAGATTTACTGCTGACTGCGTGCCATTGAAGGAATTTTAACAACAAGCAAGGTTCCGTCATCACTGGTATCCTCAGCTCCAAAAACCGGATGAGCCACAACCATAGTCAATTACGATGGTACATCAAACAAATTTATCGATTTTTATTGATTTCTTTGAAACAATTTAAGGAGTAAATATGACGGGCATCAAACTACCGTCATACTCTACCTATGAGCAGTTTCAACTTCAGATTGTTGTACTTCCTGAAATATCATTTGATGAAATAGCGCCACCCACCCAGACATGCACACACCCACCCAATTAGCTCAATTTGACACCACGGAGACGCAGCTGTGCTAAGTAATTGGTCAACAAAGTTATAAAGTCACAATATTTTGTAACTTACTTTTTATGGACCACCCTGTACATGTCCCATGCGACAGGGTAGAAATGATTCACTGGCAGCATCACTTAACATCAGACGGCTCGATTACTGCAACTCTATTTTGCATGGAACATCAGCCTCAAACTTGGTTAAAAATGCTCTTGCCAGAACTGTCAATCATTCCCCTCTATCAGTCTCTGCATCTCACCTTTTATCCTACCTGCATTGACTCCCAGTTCGCAAATGAACAGACTTCAAAATTGCTACTCTTACCTACAAGGTTCTTTCCACTCAACAACCAGCATATCTTCACAATTTAATATCATATCATCAACCTAGCCGTGTCCTCCGTTCCTCTAGTCAGCTTCTTCTTGAAGTTCCTACAACTAAAACTGAGTTTGGTCGTCGAGCTTTCTCTTCTGCCTCGCCCCAAATATGGAATGATATACCCCTTCCTATCAGATACTCACCATCATTAGATAGCTTCAAATGCCACCTCAAATCTTCTCTGTTCACACGCCCTTAATTCTTCCGCCCGGGGCCACTTGGTGACTGTCCGCACCTCAGATTTAAGCTTGTCTTAACACTGGTGCGATACCAAAGTTTTTACATTACATTACATTATGTCTGCCAACAAGTGCCACTAACCGCCAGAGATTTGTTGTCAGCGCCTTCATCACCTTCGTTCTCTTCACCAAGTCCCAGACCATCATAGATGGTGAAACCTTTACACCTCACACAGTTGGACTCGGTCGGCCCCCAGCACCGATCACAGTGAGTGTGACACCGATGGCAGGTCGTGATGTCGGTAGCAGGCACAAAGTAGTCCTTATCACACTTGTCAACACATTTGTCCTCCTCACTGAAGTACTTACACGTCAAACAGAACGACAGAGTCTTCGCGGTACAGGTCTCACACAGCTCATGACATGGCACACAACCCTGGACACACACACACACACACACACACCCTCATTTTTGCTTCACCACCCCACTTTTATACACTTACTCTGGGACAGTAAACTTTTGGGATCTATTGTGGCAGGCAGAACATTTATAGGCAAGATGCCCTGCTTACTACCTAACCAAGAGTTTCAAAGAGTTGAAGAATAACAAGTGCTTCTGACCAGGAACAGGTGTAAGTGGTGTAAGTGGTCTAGTGGTAGAGTGTCGGACTTGTAACTTTCAGGTCACGGGTTCGAATCTCACTGCCGGCCATTTGCAAGCAACCTTGAGCAAGTTGCTAACCTACAGTGTGCTCAGGTCAACTCAGCCTCCTTCCCCTCACGGGATGGGAAATGAGTACTAGCTTACAGGCTACGGGGTGAAGGCCTAGTGTAGCTGATTGGAGCAGTGGTATGTCTGCATGCTGCACGGTGGGTCCAATTGTTCACTAGCACGGGCAATGGATGGCCACATAATGCGCTGCGGTATCATTAGCTCATGCCAATCAGCTGCCACTTCCAAGATTGTAAAGCGCTCCTGAGCATGTGTTCATTGTGCAGCAGCGCTATATCAAGTACCTGACCTTTACCTTTTACAGCACACTGCCACCATGTCATCATTATAGCTCACGAACACAGAAACAAGAAACAATTGCATGACATTTCTTGCCCTCCGGCTTCAAGAAAGCATCCCTCCTGAAAAAATGACAGTGTTCCTGACTTGGCGACAGCATGCTGCTACCAAGCTGTCAAGATGAGCCAGAAACACTGTTGTCACAGTAATTCCCTTCCTGTCACCCAACCGACAGCGTCATAGCACTGAAGGCAACAGAGACACGGCCAACATCACCGCCACTAGCAGCTAACAAACAGCCTTGTAATTAACTGTAATCAACTGCCACTGCTTCTGCTATTTCTAATAGTTTTATTTGTTTGTTATTCTTCTACAGTTACATCCTTAGTCCCAGTTCTCGAAGAAGGACCTCTGCAGCAGGCTTTTCTAAAAGCCGACTCTGTTACTGCCACTCAACTAACACCATCAAAGCACAGTGGGAGTAAATTTAACTACTTGGTAAGTTCAAATTTTGAAGGTAAAAGTAAAGGTCAGGTACCTGATATAGCGCTGCTCCACAACGAACACATGCTCAGGAGTGCTTTACAATCTCGGAAGTGGCAGATGATTGGCATGAGCTAATGATACACAGCGCATTATGTGGCCATACACTGCCCGCGCTAGTGAACAATTGGACCCGCGGTGCAGCACGGAGACATACCACTGCTCCAATCAGCTACACTAGGCCTTCACCCCATAGCCCATAAGTTACTATTCATTTCCGATCCCGCAAAGGGTAGGAGGCTGAGTTGATGTAAGCACACCGTAGGTTAGCAACTTGCTCAAGGTTGCTTGCAAATGGCCTGCAGTGAGATTCAAACCCGGGACTTGAAAGTTATGAGTCCGATATTATAATGATACTTTAATGAGTAAACTAACTTTATTAACGAGTGATGGAACACATCACTAGGGTTGAACCCAATCAGCTTCGTCTTTGTCTCACCACCTTAATATGTCCCTCTTCATCAACAAGGTGACTGGTTCAATACCAATAATTCTCAGAGCTCTGCATTTCTAGCTAGCAATGCTGAAAGTGATAATACTGCCCACCGTGACTGACGTTACGGTAGCGTGGTCTGTCTGTCTGTCTGTCTGTCTGTCCGCCTGTCATACTTGTGCACTCTGCTAAAGCCACTGGACAGAATGAGACGCCATTGCAGGGTCGCTCATGCAATCCCAAGTAACATTGTATTAGACAGGAACCCCGGTCCCGCCATGGGAAGAGAAAATTTGGGGGTCGGAACTCCAGTCAAAAACTATATTACAAGCTGCAGCCAAACATTTACAGACAGCAGAATGGTTACTACAGATAGCCTATAGGAACTCGGCAACCCCCTATCCACCGGTACCACTGCCGACCCAATATGACTTCGCCTTCCCACCCCCAAACATTCACAACGATGCCGCCTAGTGCCAAATGACTTCGTCCCGATTTCTTTTCTTTCAGTGTACACCCACACACCCGTCTGATCATACTGACTTCATTTGATTCAAATCCCAGCTGTAGAGTTGAATGAATCAATCCCACCTGTTTGCCGGTCATTGGGCCATACTCGGCAGGCAGAGGCGTGTGTTTGTAGTATCCCACGTCACAGTCGGAGTCCGGTTCCAGACATACAGTGACGCTGTTTTCTCGATCATACACTGCAATGTCGCAAGCGTTACATGCACCGTAGCCGACACCGTTAAGTGGTCCGGTGCAACCGTGTTCCACACAGTTTTCGTGGCAATACTGACAGACGCCATTATCGTCGGGATATTTTCTCAGCGGACATTCCGACTGACAGTATGGGCCGTCCTTCACATGCTTACACTGTAAGCATGCGGCCGACGTCTGACACACAAAACACAATGATGTGGCATACAATGAGCGTCAGCACATCACAACCTCCAACAGAAAGTGAAACTGAAAGCGAAAGTGACTGACGTGATTTGTCCACTCAGAAAACGAATGATATAGTGACTATGTAGCCTACAGGGTGTTCTAGAACAAACGCACAAAGTTCAACACACAATAAATTTGGAACCGTCTGCCATAGAATGAACATTTTTGCACCAAAATATTCGGCAGAGATTGTTGTCTCGAGTCAATGCAAAATTTGTGTAAATGGATTAAATATTCTTTGCTAAATAGCTGGAAGTGAAACACCTCGTTGACTTTGTCTTACTTACTGAGCTGTCTCTAGAGGCACGGAGAAAAGGGAAAAGTAGAAATACTCTTCTAACTCAGTGTATCATCCTTCCTGAAAATTGCTGGCTCTGTATCCTAATCCGGATTCTGGAACCGCGGATCTGGATCCCGATCCAGATCACCAACCAACATAATCTTATCGACTAGTCCTTGGCCACTCCCACCACTCCAAAAAACTTCATCAATAACCGTTCATAACTTGCTGAGATACATTGCAAAATGTCAAAATATCGGCTAACGGCAAAGAATCCTGGAAAATGATCCACAATCCACGACAGAATCCACATCACTAACAACAGACAGACAGACAGACCAGACAGACCAGACAGACAGACAGACAAACAGACACACATACAGACAGAGACAGCTACAACTACTAAATCTGCTGCGCTTTCGACAGAAGCGTGGTTTAAAATTATAGTTAAAAAATGATAAGCATAGTAACCCTCTAACACCGCTGTTTGTGTGACAAGTAGGGGATCCTACTAAGCTTGTGTGAAGACCTGCTCCAAACAATTCCCACATGTTAACTTTTGGCAGGCTCGGCCTAACCAGGAGCAAACAAAGAAAAATTGAAAACGTAGCAGGTAATAATGATGATAGAGACCGCGTTGGTGCATCCGTCACACTCGGGATGACATCGGGAACACGTGCTGGTACTGGACTGGTAGATGTCAGGCACTGAGGTACATGATGACACACATCGTTCACCATCCAGACTGAAGTTAGCACAAGACAGGCATTGATTATCAGCAGGACCCCAGCAACCATCGGCAGAACACTCGTGAGAACAGACTTCATTCTCTCGCACTGCCACACACACACACACAGAGACACAGACAGAGACACATAAACAGACACAGACTGACGGACTCATCGACCAAAAATGATAAGTCAAGCCGGGCCTCGCAGAATAATAATATCATATAAAACAGGTGACTGCAAAAGTAAAATTCACGGAGAGAGAAAATTCTAACTAGCAAGATGAATCTGGATTTAAGGAAACGAATCGTTAAATGTCTGGTATGGAGTGTGGCCTTATATGCAGCAGAGACATGGACAATATCTAAAACAGATATG
>Ga0209679_1000341_pt1 | contig 18383 bp, 21 predicted proteins | sample WorMetHEROISLAND_4_FD_187408 | JGI IMG/M metagenome (GOLD analysis project Ga0209679, IMG submission 187408) | Marine gutless worms symbiont microbial communities from Max Planck institute for Marine Microbiology, Germany - Olavius sp. 2 HERON... ...
TTTTCTGATTGATGTTCAGATCGCGGGCCAGTTGGCAGCTCGACAGGCTCTGTTTCGCGTTTACCATCAAGCCAATTGCAGCAAACCATTTCCGTAGCGGCACCCTGGTCTTCTCGAAAATTGTGCCCGACAGGACATTGAAGCTAGATTTGCAATCATGGCAGTTCCAGCGGCCAATACGGTGTCCATCGGCTTTCCGAGCTACGTTCGCGCTCTTACAATGTGGACAGTAATCGCCATCCCGGAAGCGGATTTCCTCAAGATGCTCAATGCACGCCTCATGATCTGGGAACAGTGTTAAAATTTGGAACAAATTCATCATATTATCCTCCTTGATTGAAACTCTATCCTAGATTCTTCCAAATGCCGAGCCTATAACTATTAATTTCCAAATAGAATTTGGTATGCTTCACAATCAATAGTAGCTCATAAGTAGCTCATAATGCTACGATTTTATTCGAATCCATACAATCAACCACTATGGACTGAAAAGTCCATAGTCTGGAGGACTAAAGTTCTCATCCGTAGACAGGCCACGGACTGAAAGTGAAGGGACTTAAAGTCCATAGTTTCAACTATGATGCGCTTCGCGCACTAAAGTTATTGAAGCAATGAAGGAGAGAACAATGTCCGGTATTTATCAAGAAATCTGGAATGCCGATCAGTCTCAAAATGGTATTGAACCCATTTTGGATACTGAAACTGGTTTGCAGGATCATGGCTATGTGAAAGTGAATTCTAATTTGGACGAGAGCTCCGACCCTAATCTTCGAGTGTTGACAGAAGTTCATATTCCATAACAGAAAAAAGAACCTATGAGTTATGTCGGAAGCTCTTCAACGCTTATACGTTGGCTGAGCACTTACCGGAATCCGATACACCTCAAGAGCGCCAGGAAGTTCATGACTTTGTTACAGCTACTATCGAAACTGAACCTATGGAGGTTGCGCGCCAAACATATAGCGCGAGAGACAAGCACGACGCTTTCCCATGAACGTTGGTACAACACAATCGTAGAGATGTGGTTCCGTAAGTTTTCCTCCGGAGGAGATCCCGAACTATCGGGCTTTGAGCATGTAGTTGTGGGAGAGCAGGAGAAATCTAGAGTACAAGGCTATCATTTCTGGTGGAAATACTACCTTGATGATGGTTTTGCTCATAAAGTAGATGATGAAACCTCGATTCCAACCGCCGATCGTATTGTCTATCACGGATCGAAGCTAAAAGCGAGTCAGCTGCGGTTTCCAGAAAGCGTTACGATTTCTTTCCGCTGGAATGCGCCAGATTATGAAAACTTAGCCGTTCGTCCTCTATTTAAAAAGATAGGCGACTTTTTTGTCGGTTGTAGTGTTGAAGGTTTAATGGCCTTGGGTACTGTCCGAGCACATAAGGTGTCAGAGCACCACAAGTCGCTATAATTGAAGGTGCACGTTATGACATGAAGCTGTTTTATTTACCGAATGGTCAACATATTAGGACTTTTTACCCTATCTTTATGGGGGCAGCCGATCTCTCTGATGGTGTGGTACGTGACCCAATAAATGGCAATCTACCCAATTCCGATGATACTAATGGCTTAGTAACAGACATGTACCCAGTGAGGATTATTTCAGCGATAATCAACCCTCAAGGCAAAGACGTTGGCTATGAGGTGGTGACTTTGGTGAACGTTGCACCTACGGAAATGGTAATCACCAACTGGAGTCTTCGAGACAAAAACGACAGGGCCTACGTGATTGGGGATAAGATTTCGAAGGCCGGAGAAATTTTCTCTATTCGGTTGCCTAGGGATAATGTGCAACTATCAAATAAGGGTGGTGAAATTCGTTTGCACGATGACCAGCAGAAACTTGTTCATCGTGTGAGCTACTCCAAGACCCAAGCACGGCGCCAAGGGGTTACCGTCCTATTTTAGGAACGGTTCACTAACAAGTTAGAGGCTGTGAAAAAACTAATATACCTCTCCGGGCGGCGATCATCTTGACGGCCGGCGTGTCCGGTCGGTGTGACGAGCATGGAAGAACGACGGTAGAGGCCATGTTGGAAGCCGCGCGGCCTTATAACCTGCGGATTCTGGGGCCGAACTCCTCTGGTCTGGCGATTCCGGGAATCGGTTTGAATGCCAGCTTTTTCCACCGCTCCGCGCTGCCCGGCAAGATCGCCTTCGTCTCCCAGTCAGGGGGGATGTGTAGCGGCATCCTCGACTGGGCAAGCGCCAAGAGCATCGGCTTCTCACACTTCATCGCGCTGGGCGGATATGCCGATGTGGGATTCGCCGAGGTAATCGATTTTCTGAGCATGGAGCCGTCCACCAGGGCGATCCTGCTGTTCATGAAAACACTCGTCCATTCCCGTGGATTCATGTCGGCGGCGCGGGCGGCCACCCGCAATAAGCCGGTGCTCATCGTCAAGACCACAGGCCATCCGGAGGCTACCTCCATCAGCTCAGTACAAGTCCGTGCCCGGGGTCCGATCAGATACGGTTTACGCCGCGGCCTTTCGGCGCGCCGGCATGCTCCAGGTACAGGATACGGAGGAGCTGTTCGCGGCGGTGGAAACCCTGGCCCGCTCGGGTCCGCTCAGGAGCGATGATCTGACAATCATGACCAACAGCGAGGGCATTGGAAGCAGGGCCGTCGATTCCCTGAACCAGGGTGGCGGCAGCCTCACGCGTCTCACCGACGAGACCTTGAAGCGGCTCGACGCCTTGTTGCCGGCAGTCCGGCCCCACGGTAACCCGGCAAACATCAGGGCCGACGCCACGGGCGAGCGTTATGCCAATGTCCTGCGGATCCTGACCGAGGCCCAGGAGGTCGACACGATTCTGATCCTGCACACCCCGACTGCCATGGCGTCCGGCATGGCGGTGGCCGAGGCGGTCGTCCGGGTCGTGTCGGAAACCGGCGGTAACGTCCTGACCTGTTGGATTGGCGGGGAAACCGCGTTGCCGGTGCGCAACCTGTTCGCAAGAGCCAGCATCCCCAGCTATGGATTGCCGGGAATCGCGGTACGCGCGTTCCTGCACCGGGTGCACCACCGTCGAAACCAGGAGTTGCTGATCCAAACGCCCCCCTCGGTCCCCCAGACATTCGTACCTACCACGGACATGGCGCAAGCTGCCGTGCGCAAGACCTTGGCCGAAGGGAAAACAGTCATGGCCGATCCCGAGACCAAAGTGGTCCTGGCAGCATACGGCTTACCGACGGTCCCTACCCGCACGCCGGGTCGCCGGCCCAGGCCGCACAGCTAGCCGAATCACTCGGCTTTCCAGTCGCCGTCAAGCTCCTCTCTCCCGATATTGCCAACCGCTCGGACGTGGGCGGCGTGGTCCTCGCCTGGACACACCCCAGGCGGTGGTGGAAGCGGAACAGCGCATCCGCTTGAGGCTGCGGCGGCTGTTTCCGGAGGCCCAGGTCGATGGATTCTCGGTACAGAAGATGGTACACCGCCCCGGCAGCCAGGAGCTGATGGCAGGTGTTGTTTCAGATCCCGTCTTCGGTCCCGTCGTCCTGTTCGGTCAAGGCGGCTCCGCAGCGGATGTCATCGGCGACCTGGCCGTGGCATTGCCGCCGCTAAACATGCACCTGGCGCGGGAGCTCATGTCGCGCACCCGGATCTATAGCGTTCTGCGGGGCTATCATGGCCACAAGGCAGCAAATATCGACGCCATCTGCCTGATCCTCGTCAAGCTTTCGCACCTGATCGTCGATATCCCACCCATCGCCGATCTCTTGATTAATCCGCTCTTCGCGGACGACCAGGACGTACTGGCCGTCGAGACGAGCACCCGCCTGTGGGCGGAATCCCCACCGCTCCATCACCGCCTGGCGATTCGCCCCTACCCCCAGGCCCTCGAGGAAGACTTCGCCCTCAGGACCGGCCCCCTGGTGCGGCTACGACCTATCCGCCTGGAAGACAAGCCGGAGCATGCGGTCTTCTTCTCCAGGCTCTGCCCCGAAGACATCCAGCTACGCTTCTTCGGGTCTTTCAGCAAGTTCCACCACCCGGTGCTGGCCCGCTTTACCCGATCGACTACGACCGGGAAATGGCCTTCATCGCCACCGCCCCAGACGCGAGCGGCAAGTCGGAGACCCTGGGTGAGGTCCGGACCATAGCGGATCCCGACAACCTGGTCGCCGAATACTCCATCATCGTCCGCTCGGATCTGAAGGGACGGGACTGGGGCGTAAGCTCATGAGCAAGATGATCGACTACTGCCGTTCGCGCGGGATTCGGAAGCTCACAGACCATGTGCTGTGCAATAACCCGACCATGCTCGCGATGATCGGTGCCATGGGCTTCCACCGCAAGATCTCACCTGACGATCCGGAAGTCTTCGAGACCTGGCTGGATTTGCAGGAAGTCCAGGAACGCCAAATAACCCAGAACTGCGCCCGGACGGGCACGGCGCCGAACGCGGCGTAACGCAACACGACGTTCGTGCATTGGTAGTGGTTAAATTTAAGTGGCATGGTTGCACGACCTAATGATTCGAACCCCCACTGTTTTTGCCATCCCTGGTACCTGGATTCTGGCACTCCCTGCCGGAATGACGAGGTAGGGGCCGGCAGACTTCACCACTTAAAATTTAGCCACTACCCGTGCATTAAACCGGGACGGTTCGCTATGCTCACTGTCCCTACAGCCGCGTCGGCGATGGGGGATAGAACAGTCCGAAATCGAGGGGTACATACCCCACAGCGGTTACAGAACCAGGGCAAGCGCGTATAAATTTGTTGCCAATTAACAGGTTGCTGCCAGCTTCGGGTCGGTCGTCAGCCGCACCTGCGGTGGTTCGCCATGACCGGTAGGCACCGGCTTGCCGGCGCTGGGCTGGAAGGCAACCAAGCCGGCCGGTCGAAGCTCAGGAAAGCGCGGGTAAGCCAAAGCGCGGGCAAGCCCGCGCCTACGGGGAGCTTTCCAGCGTAGGGAAAACCAATCCGGCAACATCATGTTTTCAAGAAGAATTATACGCGCTCACTCTGGCTACGGGGCCGATGCGAGGGCAACGAGGAAGGCATCGTTTTCCTCCGCACGCCCCACTGTCACCCGCAGGCAGTCCTCAAGTAGCGGCTGGGTACCATCGAGGTTCTTGACCAGAACGCCACTACGCTTGAGGGACTCGAAAATCTCACCGGCCCGACCGGTGGGCACCCGTAACAGGATAAAGTTGGTCTCGCTGGGATAGGGACGGACCCCATCCAGGCCGGACAGTCTGGCGAACAAACGAGAGCGTTCCCCGCGGATCCGCCGCGTCTGCTCGTCGAGAACCTCCCGGTGGCGCAGGGCGAAAGCGGCGCTCGCCTGAGTCAACACACCGATATTGTAAGGCAGTCGAGTCTTGTCGATCTCGGCGAGCAGCTCGTTGGGACCGGCCAGATAACCGAGCCGCAGCCCAGCCAGCCCCATCTTGGAGAGGGTGCGCATCACCACCAAGTTGGACCAGTCCCCCAAGCGTGGCAGGAAGCTGCGGTCGGTGAAGGGGGCATAGGCCTCATCGAAGACGACCAGGCCCGGCGCCGCCTCGATGATGCGTACAACGGCATCGGCATCGAACAGGTTCCCGGTGGGGTTGTTGGGATAGGCGATGAAGACGATAGCCGGCTGCTCCCTCTCCAGGGCCGCCGACAGCGCCGGCAGATCGAGGGAGAAATCCTCGGCCCGCAGTGGAACGCCGACATACGCCATACCGGCGAACCGGGCGATCATCCGGTACATGACAAAGCCCGGATCCAGGGACAGTATCTTGCGTCCGGGCTGCGCCACCGCCAGCGCCAACATCTGGATCAGCTCGTCCGAGCCGTTGCCCAGCAGCAACCCCATTGCATCCGGGATACCCATGGACGCCCGCAGCACCGCCCGCAGCTCGTTCCCCTGAGGATCCGGATAGCGGTTCAGATGGACCACCTGTAGTGCCTCCAGCCACTCACGACGTAACTCCTCAGGCCAGGTATAGGGGTTTTCCATCGCGTCCAATTTGATGAGGCCAGCGGCATCCGGGACCTGGTAGGCATCGAGATTCCGAATCTCCGGGCGGATCAAATGTTCGGTCAGATTGGACATAGGTGGTCCGCATACCTTGCCAGATTGGCTGGTAGCACTTCAGTTTTCATTGCTTCAATAACTTTAGTGCGCGAAGCGCATCAGAGTTGAAACTATGGACGTTAAGTCCCTTCACTTTCAGTCCGTGGCTTGTCCACGGATGAGGACGTTAGCCCTCCAGACTATGGACTTTCAGTCCATAGTGGTTGATCGAGACCTCGAATAGGAAAGGGTTTCTTGCCGTTAACCACCAGCTCCCAATCGGCGAGCAGATTCTCCTGGTGTATTTTGATCCATGCAACGACCAATTTATGCTTTTTCGGGGGTAACTTGCCGGCCAGCACAGAACCATCGTGAATCGAGTACATAGCTATTTGCCCCTGATATTCCGCGTGAATGTGCGGTACGCTATGTCTATCCGTATCATAGAAGAACACCCGGATGAGGATACCGTAAAACATCGAAATAGTAGGCATTAATACTATTTTCTCTTTTCACTCGTTCCCACGTTCCGGTGCGGGAACGAGTAAAAGCAGTGCGAGGGATGAGCAGCGTTTTTTGCTGCCCAAGTACATCATGCATTCGTTAGGCCATAATGTCTTTTGATTCCAAAAACGCTAATGGGACATCGGCATTTTTTCGACCGGCAATGGCAAAATAATAGAGCGGCCTACCTTCGATCGATAACCGATGCCGATACCGCTCCATGTGGTAAACATCCAGATATTCCGAAAATGTCAATTCTCGTATCATTCTCGAAAATCCGGTTTTGTCACTTTTATCGAGAAAGGTTTCCTTGATATTGAAAGCAATCCAACCCTGCTCTTTGATGATGTTGAAGGCTTCGATAAATGCCGTGGTTGGAGTATCACCAAAGCCGAGGGCGGCAACCGTTACCATACAATTACACTGCCACGATGCGATGTCTTCCTGCGTTTCCTCATTTAACCTGGTGAGATCCTCGACATAATACGCATCGTACAAGCCAGGTCTATCGCGTAACGTGGCTTCACATGCCTCCGGGATAATGTCTACCCCGACCAAGCGAGACACCCCATGTTTCTTCAGCTCATCGCCCAGCATGCCGTTGCCGGCACCCAAATCCAATACCCGCAATTCCGTAAAATTATCATCGGACTGTCTTACGGAACATTCGAGAATGGAGGTTACTTTGGCTGGGGATATGCACTTTAAACGGTCATAAAAAAGCTGTTCGTACAATCCTGGTACTCGATAAATTTCATCATAGTCATGAAACCTGATCTTCCTGCGTCTTTCAGAGTCTCGAAGGTAGAAATAACTTTCATCTTGCCTAGAATTGGACAATTCCGGTTTCGGAAACTCAATTCTGTGTCTTTTTTGCATCACTTCCTCACAAGTTTTGTTTTCCGAAGCCAGGCTCATTCCCGCGCTCCAGAGACTGTGAAAGTATTATTGAATTTTCAGAGTTGAAGGGACGAGATACAACTTAACCTAAATTGGGCGGCATAGCTTTCTCCTAACCCCACCTGGTACAGAATTTAGCGTGAAATACGATAGCTTCATCCCTCCGCTGTCAGGAAAAGCGAATACTTTCACAAGCTCTCCAGCGTGGGAATGGGGAAATGATCCTAATCTAGCGATAATACCAAATCGGCGTGCTCATACATCGGCTCCCGAACGCTGTGACCCATCGCAACCAGATAGAACTGCACACCTTCACGCCTAGCGAATTTCATTGCTGGCACGAAGTCACTGTCTCCAGCGACCAGCACAATCACGTCGACATGCCGCTTCAAGGTAAGAGACGCAATATCCAGCCCGATCCGCATATCCACTCCTTTCTGCTGGATATTCGGGATCAGATTGTCCTTCGTCAATGTGGCGGAATCGTCACTGTCCGGGAGATATTTATTTGGGATGCTCCAGCCACGAAACGTCACCTCGCCCAGCCTTAGAGAAAAGTACGGAAGCTTGGCGATGCGAGCCAGAAGACCTTTGTTGAACCTGGACAAATTTGTTTTGCCAAGGTCGATACGTCCGCCGTTGAGCGGTTTGCGAATCGAGGAGTTAAGCGATGGGGCGTCGTAGTAGTAGATCCTGTGGAGTGCTGAGTTCACCAACGATTCATGTGAACGCAGGTTTTCTACAAAATGCTTTACATCTCCCGAATCCATCGGTTGGTTGCGCGAGCCCAGCTTTCTCTCAAAACAGCGTAGCCGGACATAGGGCCGCCAAAAAAGATGGCCACTGACGCACGCGGAACTGAAGTTTCCTTAGAGTTCTCTTGGATTGTAGCGCGCGAGCGGCCGTTCCTTTATCTGCTTTTGACTTAGAAGATAATAGAAAATTGCACGATCATCTATCGATTTTACTAATGAAAACCCAAGAACTGATAGGAATCCTAAGTAGCTGGAGTGTGGCCATTCAGGCTAGGGGCGTTCTCAATCAAAGATAACATTATGATTTTGCTAGGTATATCAAGATCGACCGGGGCATCCCGGAGACCACATAGCCAATTTCTAATCTTTAGGCGATTGCCGGAAAATGATAGACCAGGATGCGTCGGCTATTCGTTCGTCTTCAAGGAGCGACAACAGGCACATCGTTGTGCGATGTAACTGTTGTCGCGACCCCGAAGACGGACGCAAAGACAAGCAGGCTGGTTTGTCATTTGGCAGAAATCGCCTTAGGTACTAGGTTGACCGAATACCGCCTTCAGCCCCTAACGCCGATGCTAGCCATCTCCCCGATACTCGGCGGATCTTGCGTGCGCGGTCAGGCCCTCTCCGCGGGCTAAGACCGAGGCCGTTCGTGCCAGGGTCGCAGCACCCTGGGCGGAGGCCATAATCAGGCTCGAGCGCTTCTGGAAGTCGTAGACCCCGAGCGGCGAGGAGAAACGGGCGGTGCGCGAGGTCGGCAGCACATGGTTCGGCCCGGCACAGTAGTCACCCAGAGCCTCGGCCGTGTAACACCCCATAAAGATGGCCCCGGCGTGACGGATCTTGGAGACCAGCGCCTCCGGGTGCTCTACCGAGAGCTCCAGGTGCTCGGGCGCTATCCGGTTGACGATCTTGATCGCCTCTTCCAAGTCCCGACTCTGGATCAGGGCGCCGCGTCGGCGCAGGGCGGTCGCGATGACGTCTCGGCGCTCCATAGTCGGCAGCAATCGGTCGATGGCGGCCATGACACGGTCCAGAAATTCCCCGTCCCAAGCCAGGAGGATGGCCTGGGCGTCCTTGTCATGCTCGGCCTGGGAGAAGAGGTCCATGGCGATCCAGTCCGGGTCCGTCCCACCGTCACACAGCACCAGGATCTCCGAAGGACCGGCGACCATGTCGATGCCGACTTGGCCGAACAGGGCGCGCTTGGCCGTGGCCACATAGATATTCCCCGGACCCACGATCTTGTCCACCGCAGGCACGCGCTCGGTCCCATAGGCCAAGGCCGCCACCGCTTGGGCACCACCGATGGCAAACACCCGGTCTACCCCGGCGATCCGGGCGGCGGCTAATACCAGGTCGTTGAGCTCCCCCGCCGGCGTCGGTACCACCATAATTAGCTCCGCGACCCCCGCCACCTTGGCCGGAATGGCGTTCATGAGCACCGAGGACGGATAGGCCGCCTTACCGCCTGGGACATAGAGCCCCACCCGATCCAGCGGAGTCACCTTCTGGCCCAAAAGGGTGCCCTGGTCGTCGTGAAAGCTCCAGTCCGTGAGCTTCTGGTGCTCCGTATAGTCACAAATGCGTTTGGCCGCGAGCTCCAAGGCAGCACGCTCCACCGCGGAAACGCTGTGCCGGGCCTGCTCGATCCTGGCTGCCGGGATTTCCAGGTCCGCGGCGGTTCGGGGTTGCCAGTGATCGAGCCGGCACGTGTAGTCCAGCAGGGCCGTATCTCCGCCCGCGCGGACGGCCTCGATGATGGCATCCACGCGCTCCCGGACCTCCGTATCCGAGACCGACTCCCAAGCCAACAGGACTTCGAGACGCTGTTCGAAGTCCTCATCCGTAGTGGACAAGCGGGCAATTTCAGTCATAATCGTTGTGCGATGTAACTGTTGTCGCGACCCCGAAGACGGACACAAAGACAAGCAGGCTGGTCTGTCATTTGACAGAAACCGCCTAAGCCCAGCTCGCCGGGCGCTTGCTTTGCCCATCCTACTCAATGGCAACACGACCTAGTCCTGTACTACCGGATTTTGGTCGACCGCCGCGCGCAGTACCGCCAGCAGATCCATTACGGATACGTGCTTCATCTTCCAGGCCGCCTTGTTGACCACCAGTCTGGCGCTGATGTCCGCGATATGCTCCAAGGGCACTAGCCCGTTGGCCTTGAGGGTGTTACCGCTCTCCACCAGATCCACGATCAGGTCGGAGAGCCCCACCAGGGGTGCGATCTCCATGGAGCCATAGAGCTTGATGATCTCCACCTGTTGCCCTTTGGCCGCGAAATGCCGCTCGGTGCTCGCCACATACTTGGTGGCGATGCGTAGCCGATCCGAACCCGGGTCTGCGTCTGGGACCCCCGCGACCATCAGGCGACAGCGGGCGATACGCAAATCGAGCGGCTCATATAATCCGGCGCCCCCATGTTCCATGAGCACGTCCTTGCCTGTCACCCCCAGGTCCGCGGCGCCGTATTGCACGTAGGTGGGCACGTCGCCGGCCCGGATGATCACCAGCTTTACCTGTGGCTGGCTCGTCTCCAGGATCAGCTTACGGCTGAGCTCCGGATCCTCGTAGGGCTCGATCCCGGCATGGGCCAACAGGGGTAACGCCTGCTCGAAGATGCGGCCCTTGGACAGGGCGATCGTCAACGAATCGATGAATTCCATGGGCCTGGTTGTGATATTCGGTCCGTCATCCCGAGATGCGGTGGATGCGGGCCCCCAGGGTCGCCAGTTTCTCCTCGATCTTGTCGTAGCCGCGGTCGATATGATAAATGCGGTCCACCAGCGTTTCCCCTTCCGCTGCCAGTCCCGCCAACACCAGACCGGCCGATGCGCGCAGGTCGGTGGCCATCACCGGGGCGGCGGTCAGCCGCTCCACGCCACGGCAGACGGCGACGTTTCCCTCCAGCCGGATGTCCGCTCCCATGCGCTGCAGCTCCAACACGTGCATAAAGCGGTTCTCGAATACCGTCTCGGTAATGGTCCCAACCCCTTCGGCCACGCTGTTCAAGGCGCATAACTGGGCCTGCATATCGGTAGGGAACGCCGGGTGCGGAGCCGTGTGCACATCGACCGCCCGGGGGCGCCTTCCCCCCATATCCAACCGGACCCAATCGGGTCCGGTCTCGATGTGGGCCCCGGCCTCCCGGAGCTTGATCAGCACTGCATCGAGCAGATCCGGACGCGTATCCCGGCACAGAATGCGCCCCCCGGTGATGGCCGCTGCCACCAAATAGGTCCCGGTCTCGATCCGGTCTGGCAGGACCCGGTAGCTAGTCCCCCCGAGCCGCTCGACGCCCTCCACCTGGATGCGATCGGTACCCGCGCCCCGGATCTTGGCGCCCATACCGTTGAGGAACTCCGCCAGATCCGTGATCTCAGGTTCCCGGGCCGCGTTCTCGATCACGGTCTCACCGTCGGCCAGGGCAGCGGCCATCATCAGGTTCTCGGTACCCGTCACGGTGACCAGATCCAGGACCAGCCGGGCACCGCGCAACCGCTCTGCCCGGGCGTGGATATAGCCCTTCTCTAGGCTGATCTCCGCACCCATGGCCCGCAAACCCTTGAGGTGCAGATTGATCGGCCGGGCACCGATGGCACAACCGCCGGGGAGAGAGACCTCGGCACGCCCGAAGCGTCCGACCAAGGGCCCTAGCACCAGGATCGAGGCCCGCATGGTCTTGACCAGCTCGTAGGGTGCCGAGAAGCGCGCAATCTCCCGTGCATCCGCCTCGACGCACCCGGGTTCCCTGACCCTAAGGGTCGCCCCCATATGCCCGAGCAGTTCTATCGTGGTCCTGATGTCGTGCAGGTGGGGGACGTTGAACAGGGTTACCTCGCCGCCGGCGAGTAGAGTACCGGCCAGGATCGGGAGCGCCGCATTCTTGGCGCCGGCAATCCGGACCTCGCCGTCGAGCGACGTACCGCCGGTAATGAGAAACTTGTCCATCGACTTCAGCTGCGCCCCCGGAGGACGATCCGAGTCCCCTTCATCACTTGCCCTTCGTATTCATTTCCTCGATACGTTCGATCAGGCCCTGGATGCCGTTGCGGCGGATCTCGGCCTTGAAACTGCCGCGATAGTTCGACACCAGGCTGACATTATCGATTTTTACGTCGTAGATCTTCCATTTCCCACCCTGCTTGTAGACCTTGTAGTCGACCGGGACGGAGTCCGCCCCCGGCTCCCGCACCTCAGTGAAGACCCTCACGGACGAGCCGCGACCGGGCTTCTCTGACAGGTAGCGGATCTTCTGACCGGAGTAGTTCAATACCGCCTTGGCATAGGTACGAATCAGCAGTTCTTGGAACCCCTGGGTCAAGGTCCGTTGCTGCACTGAGCTGGCTTTGCCCCAATGCTGCCTGCCGACGGCGGCCTGAGTGATGCGCTCGAAGTCGAAGTGGGGAACCAGGATCTGGTCCACCAAGCCATAGATCCGGCTGGGATCGCGTTCGAGCGTCGAGCGTTGCCGTTCGAGCGCTTTAAGCATGCGCTCGCTGGTCTGTTTTATGGTCGCCGAAGCACTCCCCTTCACCTCTTCAGGCCCGGCGAGCACGTTGCCCGCCAGCAGGAGACCTGCGCCCAACACCCATCCCATGACAGTGCGATTGAACTTATTCACTCCGAGCCCTCCTCTGAGAAGCTGTCTGGTTAAAAGCAATCCTGAATTATTTGGCGTTGTTTGGAGGACCGGACTTAACGACTTCGATCTCCTTCGGTGTCCGTGCCGGCGTCTTAACGCAACCTACACCCATATTACCCCCGTGCTGCCGACCTGCGCGGACCCCGCTTTGGATACCAGTACCGACCGGGTCCGGCTGATCCGGTCCTCGGCGTGCGGTAATTCCTCGGCACCTCCAGGCCCGAGTACTGCCTACCGAGCAGACCGGTGATAAAGGTACCAGCGAAGCCGGCGTGGGAAATGGTATCGAATTGTTGCCCGGTGTGCAGGTCACAATCGGCTCATAGGTTGCTTTTTTTGAGGAAATCGTTGCCCGTAGCACTTGGAAGCAGGTTATGTTTCATCGGTTACCCTGCCCTGCATAGACGGGCGGTTTCCTTCCGGTCCCTTATTGGCTATAGTGGTCTTACCCCACTGGCCAATGTCCTGTCGGCAGATGAGAACCAAGAATCGCGCTGAGCGCTTCCCCTGGTCCAATTTGCGACCAGCCTTGCGACCGCTGCACCTGTTTCCGCACTGGCGACACGGTTTCGCCGCCATTTTCCCCGAGGCCCCCTGATGAGCTTGTACGGAATCCTGGCCCTTTCTTTGTGGCAAGTCGTGTTGGCCGGGTTGGCCCTGACCCATGTCACCATTGTGACCGTTACCGTCTTCCTGCATCGCTCGCAGGCCCATCGGGCCCTCGATCTGCATCCGGCGGCGAGCCACTTCTTCCGCTTCTGGCTGTGGCTTACCACCGGCATGGTAACCAGGGAGTGGGTCGCGGTGCATCGCCGCCATCATGCCAAGTGCGAGACGCCCGCCGATCCCCACAGCCCCAAAGTTCTGGGCCTGGGCAAAGTCCTGGCGGAGGGTGCGGAGCTGTACGGCAAGGCCACCAATGACCCGCAAACCCTCTTACAGTACGGTCACGGCACCCCCGACGACTGGATCGAGCACCGCCTCTACAGCCGTTACACCTGGCAGGGGGTAGGGCTGATGCTGATCCTGGATCTACTGCTGTTCGGCGTCTACGGCATTACCCTGTGGGCGATTCAGATGATGTGGATCCCCTTCTTTGCCGCCGGCGTGATCAATGGTGTCGGCCATTACTGGGGCTACCGTAACTTCGAGACACCGGACGCCTCGGCCAACATCCTGCCCTGGGGTATCCTGATCGGCGGCGAAGAACTGCACAACAACCACCATGCCTTTCCCAGTTCCGCCAAGCTGTCCTCCCGATGGTGGGAGCTGGATCTGGGTTGGCTTTACGTGCGGCTGTTGTGCGTACTCGGCCTGGCGAAGGTGAAAAGGGTTGCACCCAAGCCGCGGGTCGTCGTGGGCAAGGGCAACATCGATATGGACACGGTGCGCGCGGTAGTCACCGGGCACATGCATATCGCCGCCCGCTACGCGCGCGAGGTACTCGCGCCGGTCACCCGCGCCGAGCTATGCCGCAGCGAGCGCCATTGTCGCCGTCTGTTCAGACGCACCCAACGCCTGTTGGTTATGGAAGGAGCACGGTTGGACGAGCGCGCAAGACAACGTCTGGAGCAGCTGTTGGCCCAGAACCAGACGATAGAGACCGTCTACCAATTCCGCGAACGTTTACGGAACCTGTGGGAGCGGACCGCACCCAACCAGGAGACCCTCCTCAACTCACTGCAAGACTGGTGTCAACAGGCGGAAGCCACCGGCATCCAGGCCCTTGAGACCTTTTCCCGCAAGCTGCGTAGCTATACGCTGGCGCCGGTTCTCTAGTACCTATCCCGGATTATTTGATGTTGCCCCGGAAGTGTCTGTTCACTTGATTTTGCCTTCCTTGTAGAGGACATGCTTACGCGCTACCGGATCAAACTTCTTGATCTCCATCTTGCCGGGCTGGTTGCGCTTATTCTTAGTCGTGGTGTAGAAGTGACCCGTACCGGCGCTGGAATTCAGCCGGATCTTTTCACGTGCTGCTTTGGCCATGGATTTTACTCCTCACACACCTTTCTCGCCGCGGGCACGCATCTTGGAGAGCACCTGGTCGATGCCCTTCTTGTCGATGATACGCATTCCACCAGCGGATACGCGCAGACGTACCCAGCGGTTCTCACTTTCCACCCAGAAGCGATGATAATGGAGATTGGGTAAAAACCGGCGCTTGGTCTTGTTGTGAGCATGGGAAACATTGCAACCGGCAAGCGGCCGCTTACCGGTCACCTGACAAATTTTGGACATTACACGCTACCTCCTGAATGGCGAGGGCCTTTGACATTCCAGAACCCTGAACCTTGTCGGCATGGGCCGATGGCACGGCAGGGAGAATAGGTATCCTCTGGCTCCCACGCTGAAGCGTGGGAGCAAGTAAATCAATAAGTTAGTTCTTAGGCAGTGGTTTTGCTGATAGTAGAAATTGGCCACGACATCCGCCGGATGACATGGGCAATCTCAGTCTATCGAGTAAAATCGTCGTGTTACCCCTAATTGAGAACACCCCCTAGGTAAGGATCTTTTCCCTCCGGGCCACGCCGAAGAATTCAGGGTTGAAGTATACCGATCAGGGTCGGCGATGAAAATCGGTTAGGCCTCCTCCATGGTACACATCAGCGGATGTTGATGGCTGCGGGAATAATCGTTGACCTGCGATACCTTGGTCTCCGCGATATCCCGGGTGTAAACACCACATAGACCAACCCCCTGCGTGTGTACATGCAGCATGATCTGCGTGGCCTGTTCCCGGTCCATGCGGAAAAAGGTCTCGAGCACCGTGACGACGAACTCCATCGGCGTGTAGTCGTCATTGAGAAGCAGCACCTTATACAGGGGCGGCCGTTTCAGCTCGGGTCTGGCTTCCTGTACCGAGAGATCGGATTCAAATTCTTCGTCGGGATCTTGCCCACTCATGATGCTTCGATTCCAGTGAAAATTTGACCAATGAAAACAAATCACTATACTTTGAAAGTAAGGTGCGGCCTAGTACCCCATTTCACCTTATTTTTGGTTCTCAGCGCGGCGAGAGGCGGTCAGCTGCGAGGCGCGCGAGCGCAGGAATAGCCAGTCCTCTTTCAAGCTCGCGCAACACCGCAGATAACCGCCTCTCGTCGCGCCCGAAGGGGAAAGGAGCCTCCCAAACGCGCCAAGGCGATGTTACGGCGCTTGGCAAGAGCGTGAGCTATTCCCTGCGCGCGGTGCTTTGCCGTGACGCGTTTGGGAGGCTCTGAGAGCGAAAAATAAGGTGAAATGGGGTGCTAGACTATCCCAGGTAACTGCGCCGGATAATAGTGCAACGCATGCTTGCCGGGGAAAGTCCCGGCAAAACACCGGAGGAGTGCAATCGATGATGACCGGTAGTGTGAAATGGTTCAATAATGCAAAAGGGTATGGATTCGTCAAGCCCGACGGGCAAGACGAAGATGTCTTCGTCCACTTCTCGGCTATCGACATGGACGGTTACAAGACCCTCAAGGAAGGACAAAAGGTAGAGTTTGAGATCAGTCAGGGACCTAAGGGCTTACATGCGGCCCACGTAAACCGACTGACCTGACCGTGTTTCCGGGATAAACGGAACCGCAGAGAACACTAAGGAGCTGTGGAGCGCCGCCTTCCAGGCGGTAGGCGTCAGTAAGGCGCTGAACCGGGGGGACCTCTTTCCCCTCCCCTCTTTCCTCTCCAGGTGGCCCGTACCCACGGATGCCGGCGTTCCCAGGGGGGTTGCCGGTTTAAATCACCCTTTCCCCGAACCCTCTCGCTACGCTCGGGGCAGGCTCTCTTTCGGTGGGAGAGGGGCTTTTGCGACACCCTCCCGGAGGGAGAGGGAGTGAAATGTGCAAATTGTGCCGTGTGGCAGTATAATCAGGTGGCGTCTTAGAGACTGTATAAGAACTAACTAACCTGTAGGGTAGGCTGTGCCCATCGGTCAGGCGTCGTATTTGGTGGGCACAGCCCACTCTACGGGTACGGTTCTATGAAAATCAACGGCTTAGTTTTTAGACAGCCTCTTAGATCCCTGCGGCTCAACCGGACATCCTGGCGATGACCGCGTCCCCGAATCCGGATGAGCTCACCTTGGTCGCCCCCGCCATGAGTCGTTCCAGGTCATAGGTCACGGTCTTGGCCATAATGGCCCCCTCGACCCCCTTGATGATGAGATCCGCCGCCTCGGTCCATCCCAGATGGCGCAGCATCATCTCGGCGGACAAGATGATCGAGATCGGATTCACTTGGTCCTTGCCGGCATACCTCGGCGCGGTTCCATGGGTAGCCTCGAACATGGCCACGGTATCGGATAGATTAGCCCCCGGCGCCAGGCCGATTCCCCCCACCTGAGCGGCCAGTGCGTCGGAGATGTAGTCACCGTTCAGATTGAGGGTAGCGATCACATCGTATTCCTTAGGGCGCAGCAGAATCTGCTGCAGGAAGGCATCGGCGATCACGTCCTTGACGACGATCTCACCGCCGATCTTGGGATTGCTCAACCGGCACCAGGGACCGGCGCCGATCTCTGCGGCGCCGAACTCCGCTTTGGCCAGCGCGTAGCCCCAGGACTTGAAGGCCCCCTCCGTGAATTTCATGATATTGCCCTTGTGCACCAGGGTCACGGAGTCGCGGCCATTGTCGATCGCGTACCGGATCGCCCTACGCACCAGTCGCGATGTCCCCTCCGAGGAGACCGGCTTGACACCGATACCGGAGGTCTCGGGAAAGCGGATCTTGGTGACGCCCATTTCCCGTTGCAGGAAATCGATGACCTTCCGTGCCTCCGCGCTGCTGGCCTGCCACTCCACACCTGCATAGATATCTTCGGAGTTCTCGCGGAAGATAACCATGTCCGTGTGCTCTGGCTCCCGGAGCGGGCTGGGCGTACCCCGAAAATAGCGCACCGGGCGCAGGCACACATAGAGATCCAGCTCCTGGCGCAAGGTAACGTTTAAAGAGCGGATGCCGCCGCCTACCGGCGTCGTCAATGGCCCCTTGATGGACACCACGAACTCGCGCACGGCGTCCAGGGTATCTTGCGGCAACCAGACATCCTCACCATAGATGCGCGTGGCCTTCTCGCCGGCATAGATCTCCATCCATTGGATCTGCCTGCGGCCCCCATAGGCCCGCTCCACCGCGGCATCCACCACCTTCTTCATGACTGGCGTGATGTCGATTCCGATACCGTCACCCTCGATGTACGGGATGATGGGATTGTCCGGTACCTGCAGGGAGTAGCCCGTACTGACGGTAATTCGCTCACCTCCAGGGGGGATCCGTAACTTTTCGTATGTCATTTTGGATGCTTTGTTGTTACCGTGGGCCCATGAGTCTAACATCCTAGGATCGGGATAGACATCGCCATTCACGCAATAAAGCGCGTGGCGAAGGTCCGCTTAATGGATCGCCTTCGGCTTGTCGAGGGGACGGATTTCACAATCGAAGGCGTGCCGCGCAACCTGGAAGGCGCGAAAGACCTGTGGGAGCACGATAAATACCATTTCCAGCAGTGGGCCGTCGAAGAAGTGGATGGCTTTGTGACCACGAAACGGACGGCGGAATCG